>Ga0172381_10006139_pt1 | contig 12077 bp, 13 predicted proteins | sample Leawel6488metaG_FD_119754 | JGI IMG/M metagenome (GOLD analysis project Ga0172381, IMG submission 119754) | Leachate microbial communities from a municipal landfill in Southern Ontario, Canada - Leachate well 64-88 metaG | ecosystem: Engineered > Solid waste > Landfill > Unclassified | place...
CGGACCCCTAGTTCTTTCCAGTTCGGAAACTTTCTTATGAAATTCTTTACCGACGACCTGTAATAATAATTCGTCTCTACGTTCAATCATTTCGGTATTGTATACTTAGATCAAGCTAAAATCAATAAAATAACCACCTCGAGCATTGACTTGTATTTCAATTTTTGCTAAAAATAGTCATTCTATTCAAAGTCTCACCATGAATAAAGAGTTTGGAATTTTTCAAAACATAGAAATATATAAAAAAACCCTGAATAAAATTATTACCAAAATACCTTTATTCAACGTGGACAAGGCAGGCATGACCAGCCCTTCTTATCAATCGGTCGGGAGAAAAACGGATGAAAATAGAAATATTATTGCAGTAGACAACCCAAAGGAAAAACAAACAATCAACCCAAACGCCTAAAGACTTCTTCTTTATCTAATAATTCTGTTTTTTCTTCGTTTCTCTTTTTCCATTCAATTTTATCCCCGGTCTTTTCGCTGACAACTAATCTTATTGGAAGTCCGATTAAATCCGCATCCGCAAACTTTTGCCCGACAGAAACATCTCTATCATCATATAGAACTTCTATGTTCTTTTTTTCAAGCTCATCATAAAAACGATCTGCTTTTTCTGAAATTTCTTTTTTGACTCCCACCGCTATTAGATAAACTTTGTATGGAGCAACTGCATCAGGCCAAACAATTCCTTTTTCGTCATGATATATTTCAACAATTGTTCCCATCAGCCTGCTAAGTCCAAGTCCATAACATCCCATTAAAACCTCCTTATGTTCTCCTTTTTCATTTGTAATTCTGAAACCGAAAGGATCGGTGTATTTAGTATTTAGTTTAAAAATATTTCCAACTTCAATTGCTTTTTCCTTTTTGAAATCAGTTCCCTTGCAGCTTAAACAAGCATCAACTTCATTTTTGATTTCTTCATTAATTGCTAAACCGCATTTGCTGCAAATATGAATTGTATCTTCTCCCGCAGGTGTAACCGTTTGATATTCGTGAGAATATTTTGAAAATGATCCGCCCGATGCATATGTTTTATAAGTTCTGTCTCCTATTCCGACTTTCTCAAAAATCTTTTTGTACGAATCGGAAACTTTTTCATAATATTTATCTAAATCATCTTCAGTCAAGTGAAATGAATATAAATCCTTCATCATAAATTCACGGCCCCTAAGAATTCCCGACTTGGAACGAAGCTCCATTCTGAACTTATTCTGAAATTGATATACGTAAAACGGAAAATCTTTATATGAATTTATAAATTTCTGCATCAAAGGGACAACCACTTCTTCATGGGTCGGACCTAATGCCATTTCTCTGTGGCTTGTATCTTCTACTTTATATAAATCATCCATTGAATCCCATCTGCCGGTTTTTGTCCAATTTTCCTTGGGCTGAAATGTTGGCATAAAAATTTCCTGTCCGCCGATAGCATTCATTTTCTCCCTGATAATATTTTCAATCTTTTTAATTACACAAAGACCTAACGGCAACATCGTATAAACACCAGCCATTACTTTATCTATAAATCCGGCACGGATTAACAACTTTGCGTTAATTGCCATCTCGTCTTTCGGAGCATTTTTTATTGTTTTTGCAAACAACTTTGAATACCGCATGGAATTAGTATAACACGTATTCTTTTCTTTTTTCCAGATATTTTTGACAACATCCTCTAGTATTGAATATTCCACCAGTATTGTGTATAATGTCGGCTTATGGAAAAAGAGCCAAGAAAAAACCCCATAGTTGAAACCCTTAACGTTAAAAGCGAATATTTAGGCACTGTTGGCAATCTAATTAAGTTAACACAAAGCCTTGAATATGACCCAAAAAGAGAAATTATCTTCTATTGGGAGGACAGAAAGGGAAACCTTCATGCTGCTCCAAAAGACTTTATGACAATAGCTAAAATTAATGAACTTTTAGAAAAACTTAGTCCCTACCAGGAATTACCGAACAAACTCTTTATTCACATCTCTGAACGGACATAAAATCTTCTCTTCTTTATTCAGCTTACTCTAAAAGCTTCTTGAGGGCGTGAACGGTTGAGGCTTCCTTGAGGTGAGTTTTTAGACTTACTGCTTCATTCCAAATATTGTCAAAAGCCAATTCCATAATTCCCTCAATCATTTTCAGTGTTTCTTCTTTTTTGTATTTTTTATTCTCAATGTTTTGCTTCCATTCAATATATGATCCTGTCACTCCTCCTGCGTTTGCCAAAATATCAGGGACTATAACAACGCCCTTTTTTGTCAAATATTCATATGCCTCATATGAAACCGGACCGTTAGCCATTTCTATGATGATTTTTGCTTTTATTTTCTTCATGTTTTTCTTATTTATAACATCCTCCAATGCTGCAGGAACAAGAATGTCAACAGGTAATTCCAGTAATTCTTCATTTGTAATAGGCTTACCTTTAGCCAAATCACAAACTCCTCCGACACAATAACAACCGGATACTATGCCCTTCTCTGCTTTGCATTTCATGACCAAGGGGATATCCAAAGCCTTAAATTGATGGTTTTTTTCAGTTATTGCTCCTTTTGAGTCTGAAACAGCGACTATCTTGAATCCATTCTTCACTGCAAACTGCGCAAAATAATTTCCTACATTTCCGAATCCCTGAACTGCTACGGTTTGGTTTTCAGGTTTTAGCCCCAATTTTTGTACGAGCTCTTTAAGAATAACTACTCCCCCAAAACCAGTAGCTTCTGTTCTTCCTGCCAGACCATGATCTTTGTCAGATTTACCGGTAAAAGTAGCATAAAGAATGTTTTCAGGCGTCTTAATCTGCTTTTCTTTACTGATTCTTAAATACTCATCAACCATCCAACCCATAATCTTCGGATTGGTATTCACATCCGGAGCGGGGACATCCTTGTCAGCACCTATAACATCGTAAATCGCCCTTACATATCCTCGCGAGAGCTCTTCAAGTTGTTCTTCAGTCAAAGTTTTCGGATCAACTATTATTCCGCCTTTTCCTCCTCCATAAGGAAGATCAGCAACTGCACACTTAAGACTCATCCACAGAGATAAGGTCATTACTTCTTCTTTAGTTACATTTCGATGAAATCTTATTCCGCCTTTGTAGGGGCCGAGCTTATTATTGTGCTGTATTCTAAAGGCTTTAAAAACCTCTGTTTGTCCGTTTTTGAAATCAACAGGAACTTTAATTTCTACAATTCTTTTCGGTTCTAGAAAATATTTTACAGCGTCTTGATCTAATTTAAATTTCTTGGAGATTGAAAGAATAGATTTCTTGGTTTCAGAATAAATATCTGCCATAAAATAAGATTATATTGCAATGTTAAACTTAAAATCAAGGGCTAATTATCCAACAAAACTACCTGCGGGCACTTTTTTATTGGGCTTAAGAAGCACTATTTTTTCATTACTACTAACCGCCAAAATCATTCCCTGACTTTCAATTCCCCGAATAATTCTTGGCTCAAGATTGACTACGAATGGAAATTGCTTTCCAATTAGCTGTTCAGGTTTATAAAATTCCGCAATGCCCGAAACAATCTGCCGACGAAGTCGTCCTGAACTCGCTGAAGGATCGTCCCCAAAGTCAACTTTCAGTTTGAGCAATTTATCTGTTCCTTCTACTCTCTCCGCCTCTACTATAAGACCTATTCTTATTCGCAGTTTTTTGAACTCCTCAAATGAAATATTCATAATAGCGTGAAATCCTGCCGTAGTGAAATTTCGTCCGCGTGGATGTAAACCACGAGGCGAATTTGAACGAAGGCGGATTAAAATCATCAAAAGTTGCAGTCATATATTCTATATTATAAATATTTTCTTAAAAAAGCCAATACTTCTTTATTAATTTTCCGGATAGCCTTGGGATAATTTTTATGCTCATGCCCTAGTCCTTCAATCTCAATTAATTTTTTAGGATTGTTCGCAGCCCTAAATATTTTCCTTGAATCATTTGAATCAATTAACTCATCAGCAAGACCTAAAATCACGAGAAGCGGACAATGCACTTTTTGAATAAAATTTAACACCTTAAATTTACCGGCATCTTTAATAAAGCCCAAAGACACTTTCATCCGCTTTGTTTTTTGCAATACTTCCTTTTTGAATACCTTCTTCCGCCAATCTTTCAAGAACATTTTTATCCAATTTGCAGCAAAAACCGTAGTCGGAGAAGAAATAACCGCACATATTTTTACCTCCGGATGTTCAGCTGCAAAAACAGCTGACAATATTCCTCCCAAACTATATCCAACAACTCCTATTTTATTTTTATCTACAAACTTTAACTGTCCTACATATCTATAAACACTTTCAATATCTTTTAGATAATTTGACATTAAATAATCTTTTTCAAATATCCCATCACTTTCCCCAAAACCTGAGCAATCAAACCTAATGGCAGCAAATCCATTTTGCATTAAGGCTCCTGCTAATTCTTTAACATGCGCTTCTTCTTTGTAGCCTACAAATCCACCCAAAATTAATATTGCCGGATATTGTTTATTTTTATCAGGATAGGAGATAATTAAAGAAAGTTTTAGCCCATTTGAATTATCAATAAAAATTTTTTCTTCCATACCTTGATTTTTATTTCGTAAAAAGCTTGAACACATCCTTAAAGGTTATTAAAATCATAAGGCCCATTAAAATCATCATTCCTATCATGTGGGTAACAGACTCAAATTTTTGATTTACTTTTTTACCCGTAACTGCCTCTACTAGAATAAAAAGCAGTCTTCCCCCATCAAGCGCAGGAATAGGTAAAATATTAAAAAAGGCTAAAGATATAGACAAAATTCCTGCTAAATTTAGAAGTCCCAAGATTTTATCTTTGAAGTTTTCAATCTCCAAGATACTCCCCGTTACCGATGCTATTCCTACCGGTCCGGATAATCCCTGACTTAAAGGCTCTGTTGTTTTTCTCTCCAAAGAAACCCTCACCAATTCTCCCATAACATTCATGTTGTAAGCCATTAAATTAACCGGATGGACAATGCCTGAAAAGATCTTTTGAGCCGGAGTATCATAGCTTAATACTGCTGTCGACAGAGAAAAAAGCCCAACACCTAAAGCTCCTTCATTTTTAGGAGGATTTACGCGGGGAACAATTTTGGTCTTTTGAATATTTTGAGTTTCCAGATCGCTCCAGGTAATTTCAATTTCTTTTCCCCGGTTAGCATTAACAACTTTTATAAAATTATTACTATCAATTATTTTCCGGCCATTCACTTCAATTACCTTTACCATTGGCTTTAATCCTTGTTTTTCTGCCGGCGAATTTTTAGCGACAGCAGACACAATAACTTCACTGACGTTTGTTTGATTTACTCCAAAAAACTTATAATCGGAAAGAAGGGCAATGTTTGTTTTAAACCCTGAAATCCCGAGAAACACATAGAAAATTACCGCTGCCAATGCAGTATTCATTACTACTCCGGCAACGACCACGAGAATTCTCTGCCAGGCGGATTTTGCAAAAAATGCCCTATTGGAATCTGTTTTTTTTACTTCAGATTTTTTGTCATCAATACGTCCTGCTCCAGCTTCATCTTCCCCGTAAAGCTTTACAAACCCTCCAATCGGAAGCCAATTAATTGAATAGATTGTTTCTCCTTTTTTGAAGCTAAACATACGGGGCGGAAATCCGAAACCAAATTCCTCTACTTTAATTCCTAATTTTTTAGCAACAAAAAAATGCCCTCCTTCATGAATAAGAACCAAAACTGAAAGTATTAATAAGAAAACGAGAATTGTTACTATCATAATTGCTGGAAGATTTAAGATTTACGATTTAGGATTTTAAGAATCATAAATCATTCCTCATAAATCATAAATCCTATATTTGTAGGAGTTCTGCTTCCTTTTCTCTTCCCATGCTGTCAACAGGAATCATGATTTCATCGGTTACTTTTTGTATATTCTGGTCTATTGCATACATTTGCTCTTCAGAGATTTCCTTATCATTGTGTTGTTTTCGGACACTATTTCTCGCATCCTGCCTGATTTGACGGATTGCAATTCTCCCATTTTCCAATTTTTGTTTCATAAGCCTAATCAGATCTTTTCTTCTCTCTTCTGACAAAGGCGGAATTGAAATTCTAATGACATTCCCATCTGAAGAAGGAGTTAAGCCAACATTGGCCTCCATTATTCCCTTTTGAATTTCACCGGTAATTGATGGGTCAAAAGGCTGAAGAACTAAGGTTTGAGGATCAGATGCGGCAATTGTGGCAAGCTCTTTTATTTTTAGCTTTTGGGCTTCGCCATAAACCGTAACTACAACATTTTCAATTAAAGACGGTGCAGCCCGGCCGGTCCTGACAGTTGCAAGATCTTCCTGCAAAACCATTAAGGCTTTCTGCATTTTTTGGCGCATTTCCAAAACTACATCATCCATAAACTGGTATTAGAGTATCAAAAAAGGATTATTTAATCAATGAGAGGCTATTCCCCAATTTCAAGTCTTTGAAACCTTTTGATGACTATATTTTCTCCCAATTTTGCAATTGCTTCTTTAACTAAAATTTCTATTGTTTTTGAATTATCTCTTATATATTCTTGAGTCAATAATTCTTTTACGTCTTTTGGATTCATGGCTGTTATCTGCATGGCGACCTCATGCGCCAATTCCTTAAACACGTCTGTCAAAGCAACAAAATCAGTTTCACAAAGAATTTCCACCAACACTCCAACACGACCGCTTTGATGAACATAAGCCTCAATTAGTCCTTGCGACACTTCCCTGTCGGACTTTTTTGCTGCTTTTTCCAAACCGCTCTTACGAAGCACATCTAAAGCCTTTTTGTAATCATTATTTGATTCTTCCAATGCCTTTCTGCACTCTGCAATTGAGACCAAGGTTTCATTACGTAGTTTTTTAAGAAGTTCTATGTCTACCATTTTATTTTTTCCCCTCTTTTTTTACTGATTTAGTTTTGGCCGGTTTTGCTGCTTTTTTTTCAGCCTTAGCTTTTTCTTTTTCTTCTTTGGCTTTTGCTTTTTCCGCTTCCAAAACAGCCTTTTTCTCTTCCAATTCTTTTTGTTTTATTCCCTCTTTACGGCCTTCAATCCACGCATCAACAATGTAGCTTATGATAAGTTTAAGCGAGCCGGCTGCATCGTCATTTGCAGGAATCGGATAATCTATCATTCCGGGATCCGCATTGGTATCAACCAAAGCGACTGTCGGAACGTTTGTTGCCAGTGCTTCTCTAACCGCCAAATCCTCAAGATGAGAATCAATTATAAATAATGCGTCCGGTTTCTTGGTAATTTTTGCAACTCCGCCATAAAGCGTTTCCAGTTTGTTTTTCTCTTTTTCCCATCCTCCAACTTCTTTTTTGGTATATCTTGCTTTTACTTCATCATCTTGCAAGTCAATCACAAAATCCGCATATTTCTTAAAGTTTTTGGAAACTTCCGAAAAATTGGTTAAAAGCCCCCCTACCCAGCGGTTAGTGATATAAAAAAGGTTATCGTCATTTGCTCTTTTTGCTTCTTCTTCAACCAAACCTTGAGCTTGTCTTTTAGTCCCAACGATAACCATTACTCCGTTTTTGGCTGCTAATGCTTTAACAAAATTAGCTGCTTCCTCAAGTCCTTCTTTGGTTTTGGCTAAATCAATTATGTGGATGTTGTCGCGGGCTTCAAATATAAAATCACGGGCTTTAGGGTTACTGCGGGTAACTTGATGACCAAAGTGGCAACCAGCTTCTAATAATTCTTCCAGTGTAATTTCTTTCATAAAAGTCCTTATTCCTCCATCCTAAACCTAATTTCATTCAGGACTTATTTTAGGATGTGTGTATTTACCCTGAGTTTATCGAAGGGTAATTTGGAAATTATAGCAAAGTTGAGAACCAAAAACAAGAGTGAATGTTTCTCAAAAATTATTTTAACAGGGGAAATTTAAGAGAAAGTTTCTTTACTTCTTTGGAAATTTCCAAAAGTTTTTTGTTTTTTACAGCTTTCGTCTTAAATTCTCTCCAGAATTCTCTGCGTTTTTCCTTATCAGACGGCAATTCTCTTCCTTTTACTTCACTTATTGCTTCATTTATCCATTTTGCGATTTTTACCATCTCTTTTTCTTTTAGCCCTCTTGTAGTCAAAGCCGCAGTTCCAATTCTAATTCCCGATGGATAGAAAGGTGGCATTGGGTCGTTCGGAACCGCATTTTTATTTACAATTATTCCTGCTATCTCCAGAGCCAGAGCCGCCAAAGCTCCATTTGCTTTTTTATTTGAAAGATCAACAAGGATAAGATGATTATCTGTTCCCCCGCTGACCAAATTAAACCCATCTGCAATTAGTCCCTTTGCCAATGCTTTTGAATTTGCCACAATCTGCTGACCATATTTCTTGAAAGAAGATGAACTTGCTTCTTTTAAGGCAACTGCGATCGCTGCGGTCTGATTATCATGCGGTCCTCCCTGAAGACCGGGGAAAACTGCTTTATTAATTTTGTCTCCGAGCTCCGGATCTTTTTTTAATCCTTTGTCAGTTACCATAATCATGGCTCCTCTTGGACCCCTCAAAGTCTTGTGTGTTGTAGTCATGACGATATGAACATATGGAACAGGTGACGGATGAACCCCTGCAGCAACTAAACCTGCAATATGCGAAATATCAGCCAATAAATACGCGCCGCATTTATCAGCAATTTGCCCAAACCTCTTAAAATCAATTATCCGGGGATACGCAGTTGCACCGCAAACAATTATTTTGGGCTTTTCTTCCAAGGCCAGTTTTTCTGCCTCATCATAATCAATGATGCCCTTTTTATCCAATTTATAAGGAACTATCGTAAAATATTTTCCGGAAAAAGAAACAGGCGAACCGTGAGTCAAATGTCCCCCAAAGGCTAAAGAAAGACCCATTATTTTATCTTTGGGCTCTAAAAGCGCAAAGTAAATTGCGGAATTTGCAGGACTTCCGGAATATGGCTGAACATTAACATAAGAAACTCCGAATAATTTCTTCGCTCTTTCCTGGGCCAAAACCTCAACTTCATCGGCAAATTTTTGACCCTGATAATAACGCTTATTGGGATATCCCTCCGAATATTTATAATTATAAATACTGCCTAAAGCTTCTAAAACAGCTTTGCTTTGAAAATTATTTGAAGGAATCATTTCCAGAGTTTCCTGAAGTCTTTTTTCTTCTTTTTTGATTAATTCGCGAATTTGAGGATCAGTTTTTTTTAGTGCTTTCATTTAAAACTTGAAGTTATATTACCAACTGCTAATCAACAAATCAATATGGAGAATTATTTTCTGAAATCTAAGTTCGCATTTAGGCCTATATAAAATTAAGAGAATATGATAAAATGGCCGAATGGAAAGAAACGAAAAGCCAAAAGATCAAAAAAAAGGAGATTTAAAAACCTCTATTGCGTTGAATATCCTAACCGATAAGCCTACTGAAGACAAAACGAATCTTCGCATTCTTACGGTAGAAAAGGCAAAATTAAATACACCTGAAGGAAAAAGGTTCGTAGGATGGGCAAAAACCTGGAACAATCTGGACGATGAGCTGGTTAACCTTAATGCAGCAGCCAAAAATATTTTTAGAAATGTGGAAGCTTCCAATCCCGAACCGGAAAAAAAACTTGTTACCCGAAGCGCTCTTGATGCTATCAAAGTAGCATATAATTTGTTGGCTAATAATGTTTTCGAGAGACAAACCGGAATAATTAAAGCAGCAAGTGAATATAACGCCGAGGATTGTTTCAAGACAAATAAGAGCCCGAATTCAACTTTCCATCAGGAATTATTTATCAAATTCGGCGGACTTTCTCTTTTTGATATTTTAACGGTAAAAAATCTTGATTTATCAAAATATTTAGAAGCAACAGTTAAAGCAACTCAAGCAATAAGAGAACCTTGTTTTTACAATGAAGTACTATTAGAAAATAAAGGCAATCCGATGTTGGAAGCTGATCCTGATACAGCAAAGAAAAATGTTTTAAATGCCTGCGAACAACTTGCTCTTTTATCAATTTTGAATCAGGATCTTTTCAGTCTTGTCAGAATGCCAAAACATAGCAAAAACGAACAGGAAATTTTCGAAAAAACAAAAGAAAACATTGATATAATTTCTGCAATCAGAAAAGAACTTTTGAAAACACTTTTCCACTCCTCCTCTCCTAATTTTACGGCATTAAGCGAAACTCTGGAAAAAATTATTGATAAGAACGATCAGGATCTAACGGATATGACATTGCTGAAATTCGGTTTTGAAAACCCAATTACCGCAAGAAGCGCATACAGAGCAGCTGCATGGCTGGCCTTGAAGGATAATCCTCAATCTTCATTTTACACAAAAATCGCTAAAGCCATAAAAGGATTTACAAAGAATTCTATCTTGGGACGCGACATTCGGATCTTTGAGGATGTGTGCTCTATTTTTAATGAAGAAAAGCTAAAAAGTACTTCAATTGCATCTTTTGAGGACATTCAAGCAATAAATAAAAGGATTTTAAATTTTTCTCCGAAACGCGAATATGAAGTTAATCCTGATGATGTCAAATACTGCAATTCAAGCAATATAAGTAAAATTACAGTCGGATTTCTTTACAAAAATGACCCGACAAAATTATTAATAACGCTGGCAGGAGAAAAAATTAATTTTCAATTAGGTTTGGATACAAAAGCACAAGAAATAGAATGGCAATTTCTGGAAGATCCCGATGACCCGAAAATGCAAGACGCCAAAAATGCAGCAATTTTAGCCACATATTCTGCTCTTAATTTGATGCAAAAACAGGCTGAAATAGAATATCAGGAAAAGCTAAAGCTGGAAGCGGCAAAAGCTGCTCTTTCAGCAAATAATGGCAATGGCACTAAAAAATCGGAAGAAACTATAATATGGACACCTAGGGAAAAAATAGAAGAACCAAAGCCAAAGAAATTATCAGCAATTGAAAAATTATTGCAAGGTGAAATTCCAACTCCGGTTAAAGAAAACGTTCGAAGACACATAGATATGCCTACAGAAATAGAGAGTATACGTCCCAAAAATATTGCAGATGAACAATGGGAAAAATTGGTCGAAAAAATTAAAAGATATAATCAGAATAATGGAGTCGGCAGCCTTGAGCTTTTAGTTAAAACTGAAGTTAAAGAGCGTATTTTCAGATTAAAGGTTGATAAAAAATGGAGAGTTTTAGTAACAGAAAGTGACTCCAACAACGGAAACGGGCAGGGTAAATCACAGCATTACAAAATTAACAGAATAATAAAAAGAAATGACGAGTATAAGGAGATTTAAGCCTGTTTTTCCAACTCTAAAAATTTGTATTTGTATTCCCCCTCTTGGCTTTCTTTTTCAAAAACAACCTTTTTGAAATCCGAATAATCCGGAAAAAAAGTATCCGCGTCAAAAGTTCTATCAATTACAGTTAAATAAAGTTTGTCCGCCAAGGATATTGCCTGCTGATAAATCTGTCCCCCGCCGATAATGAAAATTTCATCGCTACCTACAACAATTGATGCAGATCCGATTGCCTCCTGCAAAGATGCTGCAATAATAAAATCTTTACCACTTTTAGAGCCGTTGATGGTAAATTCAGGATCTCTGGTTACAACAACGTTGTAGCGCCCAGGCAAAGGTTTTATCGGCAGTGTTTCCCAAGTCTTTCGGCCCATAATTACTGGGTAACCGGAAGTTATTTGCTTAAATCTTTTGAAGTCTTCGGAAATATGCCAGGGGATTTTGCCGTTTTTCCCAAGCTCTCTATTTTTTCCAATGGCAGCGATAACGGAAATTTTCATCTCTTCTTCTTTTCAAAATACCCACCTGCAACTGTTAAATCTGCTTTTATTGTGGGGTAAGGATTATAATCTTCCAAGACGATTTTGTCAGGAGTAAAATCTTCTATCCTATCCATTTTGCCTATAATTTTTAGCGTTGGGAAAGGACGCGGTTTTCTCTTTAGCTGCTCTTTAACCTGCTCAATATGATTTTCGTAAATATGAATATCCCCATAAACATGAATAAATCTTCCTGGCGTAAGTTTCAGTATTTTGGCAATTATAACTGTTAGAAGCGCGTAACTCGCAATATTAAAAGGCACTCCC
>Ga0172381_10006140_pt1 | contig 12076 bp, 11 predicted proteins | sample Leawel6488metaG_FD_119754 | JGI IMG/M metagenome (GOLD analysis project Ga0172381, IMG submission 119754) | Leachate microbial communities from a municipal landfill in Southern Ontario, Canada - Leachate well 64-88 metaG | ecosystem: Engineered > Solid waste > Landfill > Unclassified | place...
AAATTACGTGATTTTTCAAGGGTTTTTTAAAGTTGAACTTTTTCTTAGGGTTTTACCAAGGTCGCACCTTTTCCCGTCGCTAAACCGCTCCTCCTCAAGGAACGACCTTGGATTTCCTTTTCCCATCGCTAAACGCTTCTCCTCAAGGAACGACCTTGGTAATTTAAAGGCTAATTCTCTTTTTTCGCCTTAATGTTTATGTTATTATATACGGATATTTTAACTAATACATATGGTCAAAAAACAAAAAAAGATAGAAAAAGAAAGCATCTTTGATGGTGTTGCTTCCGAAGTTAAACACAGTATACTGTCAATTTTTTTTATAGCACTAACGGTTTTTTTCGTTCTCTCTCCTTTGGGGAAAGCCGGCATTGTCGGCGACAAAGTTTACGAATGGCTACACGCCCTTTTTGGAATTGGATATTATCTCCTTCCCCTTCTTTTAACTATTCTGGCTATTTCACTAATTAAAAATTCACGCCCAAAACTGGCGAGGATAACCATCCTTGCTTCTCTTCTTTTTTTCATATCAACTCTTGGCATAGTAACTCTCATTGGAAAGAACAACGCCGGAGGTTGGGTGGGTGGAATGATTGAAGAACCCTTGGTTAAATTTTTTGATGTGTACATCACTTTTGTTTTTCTTTTGATGTTCACGATTATCTCTTTGCTTGTTATTTTCAATGCTAAGCCTTCTGCGGAAACTCTCATGTTCTGGAAAAGATTTTTGAGAGAAAGAAAGATTATAGAAGATGATGATGAGGAAGAAGAAGCCCCGGTAAAAATTAAAGAAAGAAAGAAAGAGAAAGAGGAGATAAAAGAAGATAAAAAAGAAGAGAAAGAAATCAACAAACCTGTGGAAGAATCCTCTTCCGAAAAAGGAAAAAGTATTCTCAAAAATTTTTTTGGAGCCGGAAAAAATCCGTCTCAATCTCTTCTTGATAATTACCTCGGCGACCCCTTCACTCCTCCACCTCTATCACTACTTGGAAGAGATAAAGGTAAACCCGGTTTCGGAGACATCAAAGCAAATACAAATATTATAAAAAGGTCTCTGCAAAATTTTGGAATCAATGTTGAGATGGACGAAGTTTCCGTCGGACCAACAGTTACGAGATATTCTTTGAAGCCGGCGGAAGGAGTAAAACTTTCTCGCATTGTCGGATTACAAAATGATCTTGCTCTTGCTTTGGCCGCTCACCCGATAAGAATTGAAGCTCCCATCCCCGGCAAATCACTCGTAGGTATTGAGATACCAAACACGACAAAAACAACAGTTGGTCTGGGAACTCTTTTGGAAGACGAAGAATACCAACAATCTCAAAAACCTCTTTTGGTTGCTCTGGGAAAATCAATTTCTGGAAAATCACATTTTGCAAACCTCGCAAAAATGCCCCACCTTCTCATCGCCGGGGCCACTGGTTCTGGTAAATCAGTTACAGTTCATGCTCTGATTAATTCCATTCTTTTTAGAAACCCTCCTGAGAATGTCGGTTTCATTATGATTGATCCTAAACGAGTAGAATTAACTCTTTATAATGATATTCCCCACTTGCTTACACCGGTCATCACCAATCCTAAAAAAGCGATTCGCGCTCTTCGTTGGGCGGCTACCGAAATGGAACGACGTTATGACGTTTTGGAAACAGAAAAAGTTCGCGACATTGGCTCTTATCATGAAAATATTTATACTCCTGCTTTAAAAAAATATCTTAAAGAAACAAAAGAAAAAGGTTCTAAAAAAGGAGAAGACGAAAACGAAGAATCTACAAAAAATGCTCCGCATCTACCAGAACGCATGCCTTATATTGTAATTGTAATTGATGAGTTAGCAGATATTATGACTGCCTACCCCAGAGAGCTGGAAGCCGCTATTGTACGTTTAGCCCAAATGAGTCGTGCGGTGGGTATTCATTTAATACTCTCCACTCAACGCCCTTCCGTTAATGTCATAACAGGTTTAATCAAAGCGAACATTCCTGCCAGAATTGCTCTTCAGGTTTCTTCTCAAATTGATTCAAGAACTATTCTTGATACGGGAGGAGCAGAAAAACTTCTTGGTGCCGGAGACTTGTTGTACCTCTCCGGTGAAATGTCCAGACCAATGCGTATCCAATCTGCATTTATTACCGAAGAGGAAATCAAAAAAGTGGTTAAATATATCGCGGACACTTACAAAGAACGCCTCCGAGATGAAATAGACCTTTCGATAAATCATAGAAGCAACGATTCTGGTATTATTTTTGAATCAGTTATGGACTTAGATAGCGAGGAAAACGATAACGACAAAGATGATGGTGACGATGACGATTTGTATGAAGAAGCACGAGAAATCGTTATAGAAACAAAAAAAGCATCTACTTCGTATTTACAAAGAAGACTCAAGATTGGTTATTCTCGCGCCGCAAGAATAATTGATATGCTTGAGGAACGCGGAGTAGTCGGAACCGCAAACGGTTCAAAAGCAAGAGAAGTATTCAACGACTCCCCTGCTCAAGAGGAAGAAGTCCTGTAAAAAATTGACCTTAAAAAATATGAGAGAAAGAATAATAAAAAAACTAATACTGGGAACTCCTTTTATACTGATGGCTTTAATAATAGCTGGTTACTCTTATTTTAGAACTCAAGACTATATTAATGGCCCACAAGTAGCGATTGCTCTCCCGCAAAACATTCAAACAGTACACGATCCCCTCTTTAAGATTGAAGGTCAAACGAAAAATATAGCAGACATCACATTAGACGACAGAAAGATATTCACTGACAAAAAAGGTACTTTCATAGAAGAAATTTTAATCCACCCCGGATACAATATAATAATTATTGAAGCAAAAGATAAGTTTAATAAAATTATAAAAAAAAGGATTGAGGTCGTTTTGCAAGAAAATAACATAAAATCATAAAAACTTTATACGTTAACTTATTAATAAAATATGGCTAAAGAAAAGAAAAAGAGAGAAGATTTAGGAACACTTAGTATTGAAGATACTATTAAGGAAATTCGAACAAAGTTTGGCGAGGGTTCTATTATGAGACTTAACGAGAAACCAAATGTATCCGTAGAAGCAATTCCGACTGGATCTATTGGGCTTGATGTAGCACTCGGCGTGGGGGGTCTGCCCCGAGGGCGTGTTATAGAAATCTTTGGTCCAGAATCATCAGGAAAAACAACTCTTTCTTTACATGTTATAGCAGAAGCACAAAAAAAAGGTGGAATTTGCGCCTTTGTGGACGCTGAACATGCCATGGACCCAGAATACGCAAAGAGATTAGGAGTAAAAACAAACGAGCTTTTGATATCCCAACCAGATACAGGTGAGCAAGCTCTGGAAATAACCGAAAGTTTAGTACGCTCTGGAAAAATTGATGTAATTGTTATAGACTCTGTGGCAGCCCTTACTCCCAAAGATGAAATTGAGGGAGACATGGGCGCCTATCATGTAGGTAAACAAGCAAGGCTTATGTCACAAGCCCTTCGTAAACTTACCGCGATTGTTGATAAAACAAAAACTGTTGTCATTTTTATCAATCAGATTAGAATGCAAATTGGAGTTATGTTTGGCAATCCAGAGACAACTCCAGGAGGAAAAGCTCTTAAATTCTATACTTCAGTTCGTCTTGATATCAGAAGAATCGCCCAAATAAAAAAAGGCGATGAAGTTATCGGCTCACGGACAAGAGTAAAAGTAGTAAAAAATAAGGTAGCCGCTCCTTTTAAAACAGCCGAGTTTGATATTATGTACGGTGAAGGAATTTCAACGGAAGGTGAAATTCTCACCCTTGGTGAACAACACGAGGTTGTTACAAAGTCTGGTTCCTCATATAGTTTTGGCGACATAAAATTAGGAAGAGGCTACGATGCGGCAAGAATCTTTCTAAAAGAAAACCCCAAAGAAAAAAAGGAGATAACAAAAGCAATAAAAGAAAAGTTAAAAGACTAGTTTTAAGTGAAAAAAGAAATTTGTAAAAATCATCGCTTTTACCCTTTTCTTCACCCCTTCCCTAGCCTAAGATGTTTGTTATAGAAAATACAAACTATATTTTCTAGATTATTAAAAATTATTGATTATTAAAATTATGGCTATGCTTAATTACAACGAGATTACAAAAAGAAAGTATATTGATATCGACGGAGAGCCTTATGAAGTTGTGAGTTCTCAAGTTTCTAGAAAACAAGCAAATAAACCTGTTAACAAAACAAAGATAAAAAGTTTGATTTCAGGAAAAGTTACTGAAAAAGTTTTTCATGTTTCTGAAAAAGCACAAGAAGCAGATTTAGATACTCATAATGTGAAATACCTTTACGCCAACAAGGGAGAAAACTGGTTTTGCGAAGAAAGTAACCCAAGCAACCGTTTTACTCTTGAAAGAGATATCGTCGGGGACGCTATCCGTTTTGTCCCCCAAAACAGTATTATTGAAGCTCTTTTTTATAATGAAAAAGTTATTGGCTTAAAAATACCTATCAAAATAGATTTGGTTGTTAAAGACGCACCACCAGCAGTTCGGGGTAATACTGCCCAAGGTGGGACGAAACAAATCACATTGGAAGGTGGTGCCACTGTTTATGCTCCCCTTTTCATCAACAAGGGAGATATTGTACGAATCAACACAGAAAGTGGAGATTATGCTGAACGAGTTGATAAGAAATAACAAGTATTAGATTTCAAATAGGACTACAACGAGGTCTTTTGCTCACCTTTCTCGAGAAAAGCCCTAAAATATTTACCTAAAATTAGTTCTGGAATAATAAGCTAATAAAATAAACATTTTTTACTTAAAGTTTAACCCAAAGTAAAGCACCAACAAAAAAACACCTTCTTTAAAAAAGAAGGTGTTTTTTTGTTTTAAAAATCAATTTTTGATTATTTAATTATATATGGAAGCAAACCCATAAAACGAGCTTGTTTTATGGCAGTCTCAACTTGACGTTGGTATTTAGCACCTAAACCAGTACGCTTTCTTGATAAGATACTACCGCTAGGGCTAATAAACTTTTTCAAAAGTTCAACGCTTTTGTAATCGACATGCTTTATATTATTTTTCGTAAAGTAACACTGTTTTTTGTTCATAATATTTTAAAAATAATTAAAATGGAATATCATCTGGATTAATTTCTTCTTCTGGATATTGAATTGTATCAATTTCTTCTTTTTCTTCTTTCTTAACCGACCCTTTCACCTTACTTGCTGCTGCATTAAATGTTCCACCTTCAGAACGTGGACCGAATTGAACTCTATCTGCAACAATCTCGGTACGATAGTTTTTCTGTCCATCATTACCATCCCAACTTCGAGTCTGAATACGACCTTCAATTAAGGCACTGCTTCCTTTTTTTAGATACTGTGCTGTTGTTTCTGCTTGTTTTCCAAATACTACAATATTGTGGTAATCCGTGCTTTCCTGTTTTTTTCCATCTTTGTCTTTCCATACACGATTTGTAGCAAGACTAAATGTCGTTACTGCCGCTCCTGAAGGGAGAGCTTTTTGCTCAGGATCACGAGTTAGATTTCCGATAATTATTGCTTTATTTAAATACATAAAATTAGTTTTTCATTACTCAACAATTAGTTTTTCTATTGTTTCGTCAATTCCTTCTTCCAAAGAGGTTCCCCCTTCTTCCTCCTTCTTTTTCTTTTTTAAATCTATTGTTTTTTCTTCTTCTTTTTCTTTAACAACTACTCGATTTTTTTGTTCGCTCTCTGAAGCAATTATCTTTTCGATAATAGAATAAGAATCTTCTAGAATTGTTTTTGTAATAATAAAGCGGATAATTTCATCGTCTTTTTTGAAATCATCATTCACTACATCAATTTGATTTGCATCTCCTTCAAACTTAATCCACCCAAAATATGCTGAACCGTATGTCTCTTTTTTGTTTGAAACGACTATCGACATTTCATAAGCAAGATCTTTTAGCATAGGTTTTCCTTCTGCAATAATCCTCCCTTTTATTGATTCAACGGTCTTTCGAAACTCTTCCACTTTTTTAGAAACATCGTCTTCCGCTATGGTAGGCACTAAAAGATACCCTATCTCGTATATTTGGGGCTTAGCTTCTTTGTCTTCTACCTCTGTTTTCTTTTTCATAGTTCAAAATATTAACAAATTAACCCTAAAAAGTCAAAGGGTAGAGGCTAAAAAATTTCATAGCGTTCTCAACAAGGGCTCCGGACACTATAGTTTCATCTTCCCCACGAATCATTGCTACTTTTTTTGCAATCTCTGATACGTACAAAGGTTCGCAACGTTTTCCTCGATAAGGAACTGGGGAAACATAAGGAGCATCAGTTTCTACCATAATTTTCTCAAGAGGAGAGTACTTTACCACCTCATCATAATCGCGAGCAAAAGTAATCACCCCTGTAAAAGATAACATAAAATCAAGATTAAGACACTTCTTTGCTATTCCTAAATCTCCAGCAAAAAAATGGATGTTTGCGTTAAGATTTTCTCCATATTCTCTTTTTTTTACTTCTAAAATATCCAATAAGTCTGAATAAGCTTCCCGACAATGAATCATAAGCGGTTTTTTTAACTCAACAGCAAGTTCAATATGTGATTCAAACCTTTCTTTTTGACGCCGTATTTCTTTACTATCATCTTTAGATAAATGTAAATAATCAAGACCACACTCACCAATTGCCACAACCTTGGGATTTTTTTTGTTAAGTTGGCGATAAAAATCCATATCAAATTTTTCTTGAATATTATCTACAGGATGAACACCAATAGAAGCAAAAAGTCCGTCATGTGTAGCAGATATGTCACAAGCTTTTTGTGACATATCTTTGTCTGTTCCAACTATAATTGTCCAAACACTTTCTTTTAGGGTTCGGTCAATCACCTCTTTTTGATCTACGTCAAACTGTTTGTCATTCAAGTGTGAATGAATATCAATATATTTTGGAATCATTATTTCAGAGTTTCAATACGTTTAAAGAGAGGCTCTTTGATTTCTTTTGTTTGAAAAGAAATAGGTTCATTGTCTTTAAGAGTCGTTCCTAATAAATCTTTTATTTTTGATGCAGTGCTCGGCATAATTGGTTCAATCATTAAAGAGACAAAATGAAGACCATACAAAACATTCCAAAGAATGTTTTCTGTTTTATCTTTGTCCGTTTTGATAAGTTTAAACGGCTCGTATTCAGCAATATACCCATCCAATAAACCAATTAACCCCCAAACTGAGTCAGTAGATTGTTGAATGTCAAAATCTTCCATTTTAGATTTATATTCTGGTAATATTTTTTGAGAAATTATATGAGGAATACTATTCCCGTCGAGAGCTTCAAATCCTGAAATTGTTTCTCTTTTTAATCTAAGAGGTATGTCTACAGAAAGAGAACGCTCAATCTGACCAGCAAAATATTGCTCGGTCATTTTTAGAGTCCTCGAAACAAGATTACCAAGACCATTTGCTAAGTTGGCATTATATACTTCAATAAATCTTTCTTTTGTAAAATCACCATCGTCAAAAGGAGAAATTTCCCGTGCTAAATAATATCGCAAAGCATCTGCCCCATAAGCATCAATATATTCCATTGGTTCAACTACGTTACCTATCGACTTAGACATTTTTCTACCCCCCGAAGTAAGAAATCCATGTACCCAAATATTTTTTGGTAAAGGAAGCCCCGCTGACAACAACATCGCTGGCCAAAGAAGAGCGTGGAAACGAACAATATCCTTCCCTACTATATGAACGTCCGCTGGCCAAAATTTTTTCAATAATTCATCTTTGTCTGTCCCATAACCAAGAGCGGATATATAATTTGCCAAAGCATCACACCAAACATAAATGGTTTGATTAGTCCCATTAGGAACTGGAATACCCCAGAGGATCTCTCTCTCCGGACGAGAAAAACTTACATCTTCAAGTCCATTTTCAATAATCGCCAACATTTCATTCTTTTTAGACTCCGGCATAATTTTTATCTCATCGGACTCAATGAGCTTTTTAAGTTGATCAGAATATTTTGAAAGTCGGAAAAAGAAATTTTCTTCCTCTATCTCCTCAGGTTTGGCATCGTGATATGGACATTTTCCATCGACTAGTTTCTTTTCCGTCAAAAAATCCTCACAACCAACACAATATAAACCTTTGTAAGTGGCTACATAGATGTCCCCTTTTTCCTCTATTTCTTCCCAGAGTTTTATAGCACCCGGCCAATGTTTTTCTTTATCAGTAGTACGAATAAAATAATCATTGGAGATTTGAATCTTTTTATACAAATCTTTAAACTTCTGAACATTCTCATTAACAAAAATTTGAGGTTCTTCTCCGTTTTTCTGTGCTGTTCTTAATATTTTGTCGCCATGCTCATCTGTACCACTCAAAAAGAACGTGGAAACGCCCTGCCCTCGTTTGTATCGAGCTATTATGTCTGCTAGTACCCCTTCATAAGTATGTCCGATGTGTGGACCAGCATTAGCGTAATGAATTGCCGTAGTAATATAAAATGAATCTTTTTTACCCATAAGATAAATATTATCTCATTTCTTACACGACCACAAGATTGAGTCAAAAAACTTTAAAATTTAAAAATCTTTTCAAACGGCTTTTTATCTTCAAAAGGACCGACAATAGCTAAATTCAAACGTTCATCTTTAAATATCTTACGAGCCATGTTGCGCACATCAATGGCTGTCACTTTTTGAATATCTGAAATAAGTTTATCTTGTTCTATGATGTCTTTTTTAAGTAATTCTTGAAGTCCATAATATTCCGCAATAGAATCAGAAGACTCAAGCCCCAACATAACACTACCGGTTAAATAATCTTTTACTTTTTTGAGCTCTTTATCATCAACAAGTTCTTCTTTCATTTTTCTGAATTCACCTAAAATTGCCTCAACAACTTCTTCTGCTCTTTTATTGGTTACCCCTGTTTTTACTGAAAAATATCCATGGTCTGTAAAAAAAGTATTGGAAGCATGAACATAATAACCTACTCCCATTTCTTCTCGTAGTTTTCGAAAAAGTCTAGAACTCATACCGCTACCTAAAATACCAGCAAGAACCTTGAGAGCTGGTTTATTTTTATTTTTCATATCAAAAGTACGAACTCCTAATACAATATGAGCTTGATCTGTTTTTTTATCTTCAAGTAAAATTTCTGGTTTAATCTGTTTTTCTATTATTTTTTTCTTTTTTGATATTTTTGCGGAAGATATTTCTTCAAACTTTTTTTCAATATCTTTTACCAATTTCTTATGTTCAAAACCACCCCCTGCCACAACAACAACAGTAGCTTCGGCTACATAATGCTTATCACGATAAGACAAAATTTCTTCTCTAGTTATTCTCTTGATATTTTCTTTACTTCCTAATATCTCCCACCCTGCTGGTTGATCGCCATATAAAGCTTTTTCAAAAATATCTTCAACGTGTTTTGGAGGCAAATCCTCATACATATTTATTTCATCAAGAATTACCCCTTTTTCTTTTTCAATTTCTTCTGATGGCAAAGCTGTATTTATGTATAAATCAGAAATTATATCAAGTATTTTAGGAAGATGCTTTTTAGAAGATTTGGCGTAATAACCAGTAAATTCTTTTTCTGTAAAAGCATTACTTTGTGCACCAAGCCCGTCAAATTCAATACTTATGTCAGAAGGCATAGGGCGTTTTTTTGTTCCCTTGAAACAGAGGTGCTCAAGAAAATGAGAAACCCCATTTATCTCCTTTGTTTCATATTTTGAACCTGTTTCAACTAAAACCAGCGCTGTCACAGTTGGATTTTCTTTCATCGGTATTGTCACTATTCGTAAACCATTTTTTAACACTGTTTTTTTGTATTTCATATGTTCAATTTTCTAATATTAACTAATTATATTTTCCCCAATTTTTTTGCCAATTTTTCTGTTTCTTTTAACAAATCTTCCACCTCTTTGATTCCCTTTTTCCAAAAGATTTCATTTTCTATACTAATCCCCAATTCACTAAATATATTTTTTGGACAATCTGAACCTCCAACAGATAAAAAATATTTAAATTTTTCAATGAAAGAGGGGTCTTCTTTAATAGTTTCCTGAAAATATTTAGATATCAAAAAGCCACTTGCGTATTGATAATTATAAAAGAAGCTCCGGAAATTTTTAACATACACCCACCCATTTTCTGAGCCGGAAGGAAATTCAACAGAGTTACCCATATACTCTTTCATGTTTTTTTTAAATATTTTACCAATTTCTTCTTTTGATAAATATCCTTTTGATCTAAATTCCGAGTGAAGTTCTTTTTCAAACAAATAAAAAGAAATCTGTCTAAAAATCTCGGAAACATCACTTTCTAACTTCATCATCATAACAGAAAGACGAAATTCCGCATCATCGGCCTCTTTTAATATTTTTTCAAAAACAAAATCTTCCATAAAAGTACTGGCTATTTCGGCAGAGAAATGAGCAGTATTAAAATTCAAAGCATTACTTTGTTTTCCTTTTCTTAATTCGTTGTGAATACCGTGTCCAACTTCATGAGATATTGTTATTATGTCTCTTATTTTACCGACAAAGTTTACAAGAAGGAAGGACGGTTGTGATATTAATTTTCCATAACAAAGAGCACCATATTTTTTGCCTTTTTTAGGGAAAACATCTATCTGACCTTTTTCTACATAACCTTGGAAAATTTCAGCAAATTTTTTATCAATATTTTCAAGAGTTTGATAAACAATCCCAACCGCCTCTTCATAAGAATAGTTTTTATCCACATTTCCATATTCAATGTTTCTTTCTTGGTATTTTAATTTATCAACTTTTAATAATTTTGCCTTCAGTTTGTAAAATTTTCTGGATATATCAAAATTACTACGTGCTGTTTCCACTAAAATATCCACAGTACTGCTATCAACGTCATCGATTATATGTCTAAATAAATCTGGACGAGAAAAACCTCTAAGGTCATCATTTATTTGCTTGTCTTTCAAGACAGAATTCATCTCTACTTCTGCAAGATCGGAAAATTCTTCCAAAATATCGTCAAAAGCCTCAATCGCTGAATCTCTAACCTTCTTTTTTTTACTACTCGTAAGACTTAATATTTCTAAAAAATTTTTAACCTCCTTTTTACCTTTCTCTGTAAAGACTTCCCTTTCTTCTTTAAGTAAAAATTTGAAAGTCATCTTTTTCCAATTTACATAAGCAGTAGTTGATTTAAGACTCAATATTTTTTCTTCAGGCTCGGTCAGTAAATATTCGGAATTGGCAAATATTTTTTCTAAAAAATGTTTATAGATCTTTAAATCTTCACTCTTTAAAAGTTTCTCTTGATTTTCTTTTGAAATTTTTGCGAGACGAAAAGTAAAAAAACGAATGTCATTCCAAATTTTGTTTGCAAAATCCTGAATTTTATTAACTCTCGCTTTTAACTTAGGATTATTTTGATCTTGTTCAATCCTCAAAGAAAAATAAAGCCCTTCGTTTCCATCAACACTATAAAATCTTTGCCAGTTTTCATACTCGTCTAAAGCCTCTTTCAATATTTTTGGGTCTTCCAAATAATCGTCCCTATCTTTCCATTTATTTATAAACTTGTAGCTTTCCTTTTTAATGATTCCCCTTTGTTTTTCCATCTCAGGGTCATTGTCTCCCTTAAAAAATAGTTTTAAATTCCAAGTAGTTTTCTTAATTTTAAGGTTTTTCATTTTATAGGTTTTTAAATACTGAGAAATTAAAAAATAAATAGTAATCTAATAATGTCGCATTTTAAATACTAAAAATAATTTTTATCTACCAAAAAACAAAAGCTTTTAAAAAAAGACAACAGAATTATAAAATAAAGTCCCTAAAAGCAGGAAACATCTTTAATATGTTCAAGTAGGTCTGATACAGAAACCCTTTCTTGCTTCATAGTGTCTCTATCGCGAACAGTAACCGCACCATCTTCAAGAGACTCAAAATCAACAGTGACACAATAAGGAGTACCAATTTCATCTTGTCTTCTATATCGTTTTCCAATATTCCCATTATCATCAAATTCACACATCATATGTTCACTTAATGTACCAAAAATTTCTTTAGCTTTTCTTACAAGGTCTGGTTTATTTTTAAGAAGTGGAAATACTGCCACTTTG
>Ga0172381_10006141_pt1 | contig 12074 bp, 9 predicted proteins | sample Leawel6488metaG_FD_119754 | JGI IMG/M metagenome (GOLD analysis project Ga0172381, IMG submission 119754) | Leachate microbial communities from a municipal landfill in Southern Ontario, Canada - Leachate well 64-88 metaG | ecosystem: Engineered > Solid waste > Landfill > Unclassified | place...
CAAATATCGGAAGTGCAAGAGAAACCTTTTTTGTCAATCAGTTGAATGCTGTCTCTAAAGTTTCGTTAGCAAATCAGGGCGATTTTGTTGTGGATAAATATACTTTTGAAGTGGGAGGAAAACGAAAAACTTTTGACCAGATAAAAGATGTTCCAAACAGTTTTGTGGTTTCCGATGATCTCGAAGTTGGGCACAAAAACAAAATTCCGCTTTGGCTATTCGGAATGATGTATTAAGTACGTGTCCGACCGGTCGGTGAAAAATTAACTGAAAGAGTGAAAAGTGAACAACTAAAAGTGAATAGTGAAAAGTAAATAGTATTTTCAATAAATATAACATGAAGATTGATTATTCAGATATTGGGTTCAGAAATGATGGCAAGTTGAAGCTGTTGATCATTGTGGGTACCAGACCGGAGATTATACGTCTCTCTGCGGTTATCAACAAGTGCCGCCAATAAACAGGAGTGGTCAATAAAATGGTGTGGCGGTTGAAAAATGACAAGAAATAATGAGTAGGATATCCGATATATTGGCAGAAACCACCATATATGAATTCAAGCAAGTGGTAGAACGCAGCAAACCTAAAAGTTGGCTTAAGAGCGTAAGTGCCTTTGCCAACAGTTCTGGCGGTGCGTTATTTTTCGGAATAGACAATAACGGGCATTTAACAGGGTTGGATAACATTCAATCCGACGCTGAATATATCAGCGAACAGATTAAAGTCAGGCTCGATCCCATTCCTGATTTCGAACTGTCAGCCCACACAGAAGATGGCAAACCTCTTTTGAAATTGAAAGTACAGACTGGAGTACTTACGCCGTATTACTATTATTATGACGGCAGTCGTACGGCCTTTGTCCGTATCGGAAATGAGAGCGTTCTGGCTACTGCAACGCAACTAAACAATTTGGTGCTGAAAGGTCGGAATATTACCTACGACTCCATGCCTACGGAATACCATCCCGGTGATTTTACGTTCAGGGTGTTGGCAGATACATATAAAAAGCAGACCAACCGGAATTTCGATGAGAAATTATTGCAGTCGTTCGGTTTCATTGCCCCGAATGGTAATTTGACGAACTCCGGATTGTTGTTCGCCGACAATTGTCCGCTTCGCCATTCGAGGCTGTTTTGTACGCGATGGAATGGAAATCATAAAGGTTCCGTGGCCGATGATGCCTTAGATGACAAAGAATACCAGGGCAATTTAATAGATTTGCTGCGACAGGGTGTTGAATTCATTGCAAACAACTCCAAACGTCGGTGGCGCAAAACGGCCACAGGCAGAATAAATAAACCCGATTATGCCGAACGTGCTGTGTTCGAAGCCTTGGTGAATGCTCTTATACATCGTGACTACTCCGTACTTGGCAGCGAAGTGCACATCGATATGTATGATAATCGATTGGTTATCAGTTCTCCGGGCGGAATGTTTGATGGCACACTCATTCAAAACAGAAATATAGACGAAGTCCCTTCCTCACGTCGGAATCCTGTGCTTGCCGATGTCTTTGCTCAGTTGAACTATATGGAAAAGCGCGGCAGCGGTCTGCGGAAAATATGCAACGAGTCTGCCAAACTACCAGGCTATACAGCCGATCTGGAACCACGATTCAAGTCGGAGGCGACCGTATTCTTTACGGAGATCACAAACATGAATTGGCAGGAACCAGAAAACTCAGACGTCATAAAAAATGCCACTGGTTCTACCGATAGGGTCCCCGATAGGGTCCCCGATAAGGTCCCCGATAAGGTCCCCGATAAAATGACAACGAATCAAGAAAAAATGTTATTTGAAATTCGTAAAAACAAATATATATCGATGAGTGAGCTATCTGAACAAATAGGAATCTCGAAACGCAAGGTCTTGGATAATATCAATAAACTAAGGCAATCCGGATTATTGGAGCGAATAGGAAATAATAAAACCGGACACTGGAAAATAATTGATCTCTAAAATGAGAAAGTTAAAAGTGAATAGTGATGAGTGAAAAGCGACAATAGTTTCAATATAAATGATATGAAGACAGATTATTCAGATATCAAGTTCAAGAATAACGGCAAGCTCAAGCTGCTGATCATTGTGGGTACCAGACCTGAGATTATACGCCTCTCTGCGGTTATCAACAAGTGCCGCCAATACTTCGACACCATTCTTGCCCATACCGGACAGAATTACGACTACAACCTGAACGGCATATTCTTCAAAGATCTCAAGATCGCAGAGCCTGAAGTTTATATGGATGCCGTGGGTGACGATCTTGGAGCAACCATCGGCAACATAATCAACTGCAGCTACAAGCTAATGACAGCAATCCAACCAGATGCCCTGCTGATACTGGGAGATACCAACAGCTGCCTCTCGGCCATAGGAGCCAAGCGACTTCACATCCCAATCTTCCACATGGAGGCGGGCAACCGCTGTAAGGACGAATGCCTGCCAGAAGAGACCAACCGCCGCATAGTGGACATAATCTCCGACGTCAATATATGTTACAGCGAGCATGCACGCCGTTACCTTGCAGAGAATGGCCTGCCCAAAGAGAGGACATATGTGACCGGCTCACCAATGGCAGAGGTACTTCATGCCAATCTATCTGAAATCGAATCTTCCGAAATTCATAAACGCCTTGGCCTTGAGAAGGGCAAATATATCCTCCTCTCCGCCCACCGCGAAGAGAACATAGATACCGAAAAGAACTTCCAGTCACTCTTCAACGCCATCAACGCCATGGCAGAGAAGTATGACATGCCTATACTCTACTCCTGCCATCCTCGCTCCAGAAACCGACTCGAAGCCAGCGGCTTCAAATTGGACAAGAGGGTGATACAACACGAGCCACTTGGATTTCACGACTACAACTGTTTACAGATGAATGCCTGCGCCGTAGTTTCCGACAGCGGTACCCTGCCAGAAGAGAGCTCCTACTTCCTTTCGGTTGGTCATCCTTTTCCGGCAATATGCATCCGCACCTCCACCGAACGCCCTGAAGCACTTGACAAAGCCAGTTTTATCCTTGCCGGAATAGATGAAAAGTCCCTTCTGCAGGCTGTGGATACAGCCATACAGATGAATCAAAACGGCGACCATGGCATACCAGTACCCGACTACACAGATGAAAATGTCAGCAACAAAGTAGTCAAGATCATCCAGAGCTATGCAGAAGTGGTGAATAAGATGGTATGGCGGAAAGAGTGAGTTGAAAGTCTAAGGTGTACAAATTATACACAAATAATTACTATCATACATAACAATGGATAACTGGGCTGATAAGGTACGCTATTAGTCTCTTTCTTTTAAAATATTTTAAAATTTATACTTAAAAATTATATGAAAGTAGTAATCCTAGCTGGAGGCTATGGTGTTCGCATTTCTGAAGAATCACAGTTCAAACCGAAACCGATTATTGAAATAGGAGAAAAGCCAATCCTTTGGCATATTATGAAAGAGTATTCATATTACGGATACAATGAATTTGTGATATGTGCCGGTTATAAACAGCATATGATTAAGGAATGGTTCGCAGATTATTTTTTGCACAATTGTGATATCACTTTCGATTTTACAAAAGGACAGAACGATATGATAATCCATAATTGCCATTTAGAACCTTGGAAAGTAACCGTGGTTGACACTGGTTTGAATACGATGACCGGAGGCAGAATAAAACGTATCCAACCTTATATTGGGGATGAAACTTTTATGATGACATATGGAGATGGGGTTTGCGATGTTAATATAAATGATCTTGTAGCGTATCATCAGAGTCACGGAAAGATAGCCACATTAACTGCCGTTATATTAGACCAGCAAAAAGGCGTTCTTGACATTGGAGGAGACAATGCTGTAAAAGCTTTCCGCGAAAAGAACCTTTCTGATGGCTCTCCTATCAATGCTGGATATATGGTTCTGAACCCTAAGATATTCGACTATATTGAAGGAAACGAAACAGTTTTTGAAAAAGAACCTCTTGAAAAACTCGCAGCAGAAGGACAATTGATGTCCTATATGTATAAAGGCTTCTGGCAATGTATGGATAATAAGCGAGAAATGGATATGCTCGAGAAGCTTTTGAGTGCAGGAAACGCTCCGTGGAAGAAGTGGAAAGATTAAAATCTGACAATATGGAATCATTAGGCAAGTTTTATAAAGGCAAGAAAGTTCTTATCACAGGACATACGGGTTTTAAAGGGTCTTGGTTGGCGATTTGGCTTCATTCTATAGGGGCTGAAGTAATTGGCGTTGCTCTTGATCCTTACAGCGAAAAAGATAACTATGTTCTCTCTAGAATAGGCAAGAAGATAAAGGATGATATTCGTGATGATATTCGTGATGGAGAGAGGATGAAGGAGATTTTCGCGAAATATCAACCGGAGATAGTCTTTCATCTTGCGGCTCAACCTCTTGTTCGCCTTAGTTACGAAATCCCTGTAGAAACATATGAAACCAACGTAATGGGAACTATCAATGTCCTCGAGGCCATCAGGACTACTGATACTGTAAAGGTTGGTGTGATGGTTACTACTGATAAATGCTATGAGAACAAGGAGCAGATTTGGGGCTATAGAGAAAACGAACCTATGGGTGGATATGATCCATATTCCTCATCTAAAGGTGCAGCTGAAATAGTTATCTCAAGTTGGAGAAGAAGTTTTTTCAATCCAGACCAATATGAGAGACACGGAAAGTCTATTGCCAGTGTAAGGGCTGGTAATGTGATAGGTGGTGGAGATTGGGCTAAGGACAGAATCATTCCGGATTGCATCAGAGCGTTGGAAGCTGGAGAGATTGTTGATATTCGTTGCCCTAAAGCCATTCGTCCTTGGCAGCATGTGTTGGAACCACTTGGTGGATATATGCTTCTTGCAAAGAAGATGTGGGAGAATCCTACTAAGTATTGCGAAGGATGGAACTTCGGGCCACGTCCTGAATCCATTTCTACGGTATGTGAAGTAGCTTCAAAAGTTTTAGAAAATTATGGCTCTGGAGAGTTGAGAGACTTATCTGATCCAAAAGCACTGCACGAAGCCGAACTCCTGATGCTTGATATTAACAAGGCAAGGTTCTTATTGGGATGGGAACCAAAGTGGAACATCAATGATACAGTCAAGATGACAGTTGATTGGTACAAAAGGTATAAGTCGATGAATGTATATGACTTGTGTGTAGAACAAATTAATGAATATATAAGATCGTTTTTATAATATGGCAGATTTCAAACAACTCAGAAAAGAGATTGTCGCAAAGACAGCTGAATATTATCAGGCATACTTTGCAGAAAAGAAAGAATTTGTTCCTGGTGAATCACGAGTTAATTATGCTGGTCGAGTATTTGATGAAAAAGAATTGCAAAATGCTGTTAATGCTTCTCTTGACTTCTGGTTGACAGAAGGACGTTTTTCAGAGGAATTTTCTTCTAAAATTTCAGAATTTCTGGGTGTAGAACATGTGTTGCTTACTAATTCTGGTTCTTCTGCAAATTTGTTGGCATTCACTGCCTTGACATCAGAGAAACTGGGTGACAGAAGACTTAAGCCTGGTGATGAGGTGATCGCTGTAGCAGCAGGTTTCCCTTCCACGGTTACTCCTATTATCCAGAACAGATTGGTACCTGTTTTCGTAGATTTGAATATTCCTACTTATAATATTGATGTAGAAATGCTGTGTAAAGCCATTACCCCGAAGGTCAAGTGTATTTTTCTTGCCCATACACTCGGTAATCCGTTCAATATTGATGTCATCATGGAGATGGCCAAGGAACACAATCTTTGGGTAATCGAGGATAATTGCGATGCTTTCGGAAGTGAGTATAAAGGAAAGAAAACCGGTACATTCGGACATCTTTCTACAATTTCTTTCTATCCTGCGCATCACATTACAACAGGAGAAGGTGGTGCCATCTGCACCAATGATCCTCATCTGGCCAGAATCGTTCGTGCTTTCCGTGATTGGGGACGTGACTGCTATTGTGCAGGTGGTGATAACAATACATGCGGGAAACGTTTCTCTCAGCAGTTCGGGAACCTTCCGTTTGGATTCGATCATAAATATGTTTATTCAGAGATTGGCTACAACCTGAAGATGACGGATATCCAAGCGGCTATCGGTGCTGCTCAAATTGATAAGCTTCCGGGCTTTTGTATAAGCCGCAAGCATCACTTCATAGAATGGAAACGTATCTTCTCTAAGTATCCTCAGTATTTTATCACTCCGGAGCCTACAGAAGGAGCAGATCCGGCTTGGTTCGCATTCATAATAACGCTTAAGGAAGACTGCCCATTCAAACGTGATGACCTAACGAGATATCTAAATCAGAGCCTTATTGAGACCAGAAATCTGTTTGCCGGCAATATGATTAAACAGCCGGCTTATATAAACAAGAACTGGCGTATTGCTGATCATTTGAATCAGACTGACTATATTATGAACAACACCTTCTTTCTAGGGACTTATCCTGGTTTGACTGATGAGATGTTCAAGTATGTTGAGCAGAAAATAGATGAATTCTTAAAACAGTTCTAATATGTTGGCAAAGAAATATTTGTCTGAGGTTGTTTCCATAGAAAATCCATTTATGGGTATTTATACTCTTGAATTCAAGTCTTTGGAGAGACTTTATAAATATGATCCCGGTCAATTCCTTCATATTGCAATTGATACCGATTATGACGGGATAGGCCAATGGCCGGAATCCCGTTGCTTCTCTATGAAAAGCAACCCAAATGATATTACAATAAAGATAACGTATGCCGTAAAGGGCAAGTTTACCAAATTGATGGAGGATCAACTAAAAGTTGGCTCCAAGGTTTGGCTTAAACTCCCTTATGGCGATTTATTTACGCAGGATCATTCTAAAGAGAGTACTGTCTTTATTGCAGGAGGAACAGGCATTACTCCTTATCTCTCATTATTCAATAATGAATTGTTCAACGAATATATCAATCCAAGAATATATCTTGGTTTCAGATCAAAAGGATATAATATTTATGTAGATGAACTGAATGATGTTTGTAATTTGTCGAAATCAGTTTTTGTTTTTTACCAGGATACCGATGGAGTTATTGACATTGACCTCATCTTCAAAGAAAATGGTTTGGATGCTAACTATTTTATTTCAGGCCCGCCTGTAATGATTAAGAATTTCAAATGTTTTTTATTGGATCAAGGTGTGAGTGCGGACAATATTTTAACTGATGATTGGGAGTAGTTCTTATCTATATTGATTATGAAGGTTTTAATTACCGGTGCTACAGGTTTTATAGGTTCTAATATTGCGGGTGAACTGTTGGAAAGGGGGGTTGATCTATATGCTACTTATAGGAACACTTCATCTTTTGATAAATGCATCCTTTTTAAAGACGAGATAACTTGGATTAATACAGATAATCCTGATTGGAAAGATAAGATCTTGAACATTAAACCTGACCAGTTAATTCATGCAGCTTGGTCAGGAATTAAATCGGAAGATAGAAATGACTGGAGTTTACAGATTAGCAATTTTTGGTTGTCAAAAACCTATTTTGACTTAGCTAAAGAATGTGGCGTAAAAAAAGTCATTGTGTTGGGCTCTCAAGCTGAATATGGAGTGCAAGGATGTGCAGCAGATGAAAATACAAATCCTATGCCTAATGATGCGTATGGATCTGTCAAACTGCTTACGGGAAATTATCTACGGAATTTGTTTGATGATTCAAATACAGCGTGGTATTGGTTACGTGTCTATTCGGTTTTTGGAGAAGGAGAAAATCCTGATTGGTTAATTCCATCAATAGTTTCAAGGCTTTTAAAAAACGAGCCTATTCAGTTAACGAGATGTGAACAAAGATATAATTATCTTTATATTAAAGACTTTACTGCTCAGTTATTATCTGTAGTGGAATGCGAAGAAAATAAATCAGGAATTTATAATATCTGCGATTCTGAAGATGTAGTTTTGAAGGATTTAGTAAGTAAAATAGCTGATTTGTCAGAGATTTCCCAAAAATTGCTTCAATATGGAACTCTACCATATAGGAACGGCCAGAATATGTTTATTTCAGGAAATAATACAAAGTTTAGAACATGTTTTAAGCTAAATGGCAAGCCATCTTTTGGACTTGCTAAAGGGTTAATGAAAACGATTGAATATTATAAAGGCAAATTATCATGAAAGTCACCACATATATTTCAAAATTCCTTAAAAGTAAAGGCATTGATACCGTTTTTGAATTACAAGGTGGAATGATAACCCGAATCATTGATGAATTATATTTGCAAGGTGATATAAGGATTGTAAGTATGCATCATGAACAGGCTGCCGCTTTTGCTGTAGACGCCTATGCTCGTTCAACAAACAAACCGGGAGTCGCTTTGGCAACAAGTGGACCAGGTGCAACCAATCTGATTACCGGCATTGGAAGTTGTTTCTTTGACTCTGTCCCTGCTATTTTTATAACCGGACAAGTGAATCTGAACGAACAAAAAGGAGACAAAAATACCAGGCAGATTGGTTTTCAGGAAACAGATATTATTCGCATCATAAAACCAATCACAAAAGCCGCATATGCCATAAAGAATGCCAATGAAATACCGGCTGTTTTCGAGGACGCTTACCAAATAGCAACAGAAGGAAGGCCAGGGCCTGTTGTCATTGATATTCCAATGAACTTACAGCTTTCAGAAATTGAAGATGAAGCATTTCTTTTATCCAAAAAAAATCATGCCCCGCAAAAAGAGGAAATTGATTCATTTATTGATGAATTATTTCTGGCATTAAAAAATTCAAAAAAGCCATTGATACTGGCCGGACGAGGTGTGCGTGCTTCAGGATCCATAAAACTATTTGAGGGAGTTATTGAAAAATTTGACCTGCTAGTTGTCACTTCACTATTGGGCTTTGACTCGATTTCTTACAATAATCCAAACCGTGTAGGGTTTATCGGGACTTATGGTAACAGGTGGGCAAACTATGCGTTAAGCAACTGCGATGTTTTGCTTGTTCTTGGAAGCCGGCTCGACTTAAGACAAACGGGAGCTGATGTGGAGTCTTTTAAAAAAGGAAAAAAAATCTTTCATGTAGATATCGAAGAAGCAGAATTGAATAACAGAATAACGGACTGTTTCGTTCTTAAATCTGATCTTAAAGATTTTTTTGGTCAAGCCTTGAACCTTCATAAGTTCACTCTTGACATTAGCCTTTGGAAAAAAAAGATTGAAGAAAAATATAAGGAAAAAAATGATATTGATGAATTGAATAATATTTCTGGCATTAACCCGAATATATTCATCCATCAGCTTTCCAAAGTATCAAAACAAGCAAAAGTCATTACTACTGATGTCGGTAATAACCAAATGTGGGCAGCCCAATCTTATGAATTAGAAAAAGACCAACTTTTTCTTTCATCCGGAGGAATGGGAGCGATGGGATATTCACTCCCGGCAGCAATCGGATCGTGTATCGCAAGTGAAAATTCTCCGGTTATTGCAATTACAGGTGATGGTGGTTTTCAAATCAATATTCAAGAATTGGAAACCATAAAAAGGAATAACTTGCCGGTTAAAATTATTGTATTGAATAATCATTGTCTTGGAATGATTCGTCAATTTCAGGACAGCTACTTTGAATCTCGTTATCAATCAACTGTTTGGGAATACGGCTCACCTGATTTTGTTGCAGTCGCAAAGGCTTATGGAATTGATGGAGTCAGTATTAATACAAATGATGAAATTGCATTTGGATTGGATCAATTATGGAGCAAACGAAATGAACCCTTTTTGCTAAATGTTACAATTGACATTCATACAAATGTATTCCCCAAATTGGTTTTTGGTAATCCTCTATCAAAAATGGATCCTGAATTGTAATATTAATCGATGTGTAGAAGTACATGGATAAACTTATAAAATACGTGAATAAAGGGTTAAAATATCAGATATATAAACCCTGTGGCATTTTTTCTAAAAATATGCAGAAGTAACCCCTTTGTTGAGTAAACCTTTTGTGTATTCTGTATTCCGGGTTTTTTATTCAGCCAGCTGAAGAACAATTCAATTGGTAGCTCGACAAAAGAAACAGCTTCTAATAGTTGTCTTTGTATGATTGTCTTTTCATCCTGAGTATTTCGGTCTCCATCACGATAAGTTAACGGAAATAGGCAGAATCAAGTTGTCGGTTCCCTTCATGGCATCAAATTCATCATCGCACTAACCTTTATCGGCAAAAAAGGTCTACTTGTATAGAAATCACTAAAAGTCAGCCTGAAAACATTCCGGTCATTGAAGCTATCAGGAGGAATAGCAAACCGCTCCAGGAAAGGAATAAGGCCTTTTAGCTAGGAGCCTTGTGCATATATCATCATACTTTTCGTTTTTTTAATTTTTATTTAGTGTGGGAGTTTTAAAGAAAATTAAATATATTTTAAATTCAAAAATAGGAATTGACAAAACTATTGGTTATACGTTGAGTGCGAAAACTATTCAAGCTGTAGGTAGTATTGTTTCACTTTCACTTATTGCTTTGTTTCTATCTAAAGAAGAACAAGGGTTTTATTACACATTTGGAAGTATTTTAGCTATTCAAATGTTTTTTGAATTGGGTTTTAATAGTATTATAACTCAATATGCTGCTCATGAATCGGCATATATTTCGAAATATGAAATATCAACAAATGAAATTGAACTTAAGGCACAGTCACGACTATCTAGTTTGTTGAGGTTTTGCATAAAATGGTTTTCAATTTTGAGTATTGGCTTGTTTATCACTCTTCTAGTTGTTGGTAATGTGTTTTTTAAAAAATATGGACACGGAATAAATGTAAATTGGCAGTTACCTTGGTTATTTTTAGTGATTAATACATGTTTTGCTTTTGTTCTATCACCTTTGCTTTCTTTTTTGGAGGGTATAGGGAGAATCAAAGACATGTCAAAAATAAGGTTAATTCAGCAAACTGTTAACCTAATTGTTTTGTGGACTATGTTGTCGTTAGATGGGAAACTCTACTCAGCTCCGATAGCAGGAATGTGTTCATTATTAGTAGCTTTTATTATTTTACTATTTTCCGATTTTAGAACTATTTTAATTAAAATATGGAATCTTATAGACAAATGGAAAGTCAATTATAAAAATGAAATATTTCCATTTCAGTGGAAGATAGCCATAAGTTGGATAAGTGGGTATTTCATTTTTCAATTATTCAATCCTGTGTTATTTGCAACCGATGGAGCGGTAGTTGCAGGTCAAATGGGTATGACGCTTGCTGTATTAAATGGACTTCAATCTTTATCTATGAGTTGGATTTCTACAAAAGTCCCATTATTTTCAAATCTGATTGCACTAAAAAATTTCAAACGTTTAGATGAAATTTTTAAAACTACTCTTAAACAATCAGTATCTATACTTGCTTTGGGATTATTTATTATGTTTTTATGTATTTATTTTATTCGGTATTTTCATATTATAGTAAATGGAATGTTAATTGGTGAAAGGTTTTTGGACTATTTACCAATGTTTTTAATGATGGCCGCACTTATTTTAAATCAGTTTTCTTTTTCTTGGGCAAGTTATCTAAGGTGTCATAAACAAGAACCTTATCTTTTAATGTCAATAGTCACAGGTGTGTTATGTATATTATCTACAATTTTTATAGGAAAATATTTTGGAGTTATAGGCATTACACTTGGTTACTTTTTAATAACTTTTTGTTCGGTTATTTGGGCTTATAGAACTTTTTTAAGGAAAAAACATGAATGGCATAGTTAGAATACCGTTTTTAAGTATTTGTATACCGACATTTAATCGAGCTGAACATGTTTTTTCTTTGGTTAAGAATATTTTATGCTGTTATAGCGATGAAATAGAGGTTGTGGTTTTAGATAATTGTTCTACTGACGAGACAAAAGATCTTCTATGTAGTATAGAAGATGATCGCTTTATTTTTGTACAAAATCCAGAAAATATTGGAGGACTGTCTAATATAATAAAAGTATTTACTTTCGCAAATGGAGTATATGCTTTACTATGTTTAGACAGAGACTATATTGAAAGTCAATATATTTTACCTTTAATTGATGCTTTACGTAAAGACAATAATGTC
>Ga0172381_10006144_pt1 | contig 12071 bp, 20 predicted proteins | sample Leawel6488metaG_FD_119754 | JGI IMG/M metagenome (GOLD analysis project Ga0172381, IMG submission 119754) | Leachate microbial communities from a municipal landfill in Southern Ontario, Canada - Leachate well 64-88 metaG | ecosystem: Engineered > Solid waste > Landfill > Unclassified | place...
CTCTTATCTGCTCCAATTAGTGCTAAATATTTTGCCACAACTGAATTACCAAAGCTGGTAGAAGAAGACGGATTTTGTAAAAAAACTTATGGGGATAACTGGAAATTTTCAGAAAAAAAGTTAGATTGTTATAATTTAGAAAATAATACTGAAAGACATTCATTTACAGACGCAGAGTTTAGAAAAGTTTGTCCGAGAGTAAATTTCTTTGAGCCAAAGTTTTATTCAGATTGTTTTCATAAGGGAGATTCAAGGTAAATTAAAAATTTCCTTAAGATAAAACTTAACGCTTTCTACTCTCCTGCCCAAGGCGTATTTTAGGCGTCGTAAGGTTTTTATAGTTTAGATTCTTATAAAATGTATGCAAAAAAAGGATATTTATAATCATACAGCAATCTTTGAAAAATGGGAAGAAGGATTAACTGACAACTATCTTGAAGAAGGGTTAAATAAAGCTAACACAAAATTATTTGTTGATTATTTTAAAGATTTAGCAAAGCGGCAAAGTATTGGTTATGTTAATAGAAACCGAAGTAAATTAAAAAGTATTTTTATTGGATTGCAGAATAAGGGAATTAAAGATATTTCAAAATCATCCATGAAAAATGTTGAAGATTATTTCTTTAGTTGGTGTAAGAATCATTCTATTGATTATGCTTTAAGATGGAATGCGTTTTGGAGTTGGTGGAAAACACAAAATAGAAAAGAAGGAAAAGTAGTCCTTGATTTAAATTTGACATTAAATGATTTCAAGAAGAAAGGAGAGAATGTAAAAGAAAGCATTTTCGTATGGATTACTAAAGAGGAATTTGATAAATTTAGAAGTTACTTTGATGAAGATAAACAACTTTATCTTTTATTTGCTTTTGATACTTTGATAAGATTTCCCACAGAAATTTCAAGTTTAAAGGTTGAAAATATTTATGAAAAAAATAATGAAGTATGGTTAAATATCCCAAAAGAAATAAGTAAAACTATTGGAAGAAAGTTCAATCTTGTTTATTCTGGTGAAGCTGTTATAAAATATATTCAAGAGAATAATAAAAAACCAGAGGATTATTTATTTGAATTTTCTGCTCCTATGTTAAACCAAGAAATGCAAAAGGTAGCAAAGCAGATATTTGGAGAAAGGAAAAGCGAGGGTGGAGAATTTTTTAAAAATATAACTGGTTATGACTTACGACATAGTGGGGCTATTCATTTTAGACAATTATTCCAACAAACAGGGCAGAGTTTAGATTTATTAAGAGAGCGTGGTGGTTGGAGTGATTTCACTATGATTAATTACTACACTAAAAGATTAGGGCTAGATGGACATGTTCAGAAAGAAAAATTATTGCTTGAAGAAGATAAGTCTAATATGCAAAAAGAAATTGATAGGCTAAAGAAAAAAAATAAAGAGAATCTCACAGCAGTTCAAGGAGAAATAGCTGAAGTAAAGGACCAATTAAAACAATTTTTAGAAACTAATTTTGGAAAGAAACTTTTGCAAGAAGCAATATTAAAAGAAAAAAATAAAATAATAAATTAAATCTTATTCTCTTTTAAGTTTTGCATTCAAAGGTTTTCCAGTTAAGATTTCATTTGCAATATTAATGTAAGCCAACCGTCTAAAGTCTTGGAGAGAAAGCTCAACCATTTGACTTTCGTTGCACTTTTTTAGGGCTTGTTTAAAAGTTGCAAGAACATCACTGCTGATTCTTAAGGCAGGTAGAGTTACTTTTTGCATTTAGATATAACTCAATCTTGAAACTGGCTGCTGTTTCTCAGCACTTAATTCTTCTTGTGCAAATCCACCAAGCTTTATTACAATATACTGACCACAATCCAAACAAGTAAAACTTAGATTGGTTTCTACTTTTTCCAAATCTTCTTCAAAGTAAAGTAACTGCAATCTTTTTAAGTTGCAAGTTGGACAGGGAACTGCAATCTTCTTATCTTCCTCTTTCTTTGGTGTTTCAGTTTCTTCTTTTGGTTTTTCCATGTTTTGAGTTTCCTCCTTGAATATGAAGCAAATAAACGGACGATTGTTTGTTTGCTATATTAACCACAAAATCATTAACAATTTTTATAAAATAATGGGGGGTGGTTTATTTGTGGTATCTTAGGAAATACCCTCCTTTCTTTCTGTAAGCCTTATCCTTGCTCCCTTTTGGCCTACCAAGGGAATAACACTTCTCTCCTTTCTTATTAATAAAAAATCCCTTTTCCCTTAATTCTTTTTTATAAAAATTCAATTTATCACAAGTTCGTTCAATAATCATTTCCCGTTCTAAGTCTGCCAAAGCACATAAGTTAGTTATAAAATATTTCCCCATGGGGGTAGAGGAATCAATGTTCTGTTCAACTGCAATGAGCCTTATATTTAACTTCTGCATTTCTGCCAAATTTTGTAATAAATCTATTGTGCTTCTTCCAAGCCTGTCATATTTGGTGGTAATCACGATATTAAATTTCTTACTCCTCATATCTTTTTTCATTCTATCAATCTCTGGCCTTGAAGTCTTTATACCAGATTGTGCTGCATCTGAATAACAATCAAATATTGTTATATTGTTTTTATTACAATATTCTTTAGTAATCATTTCGTGCTGTTCTAGTGTCTGTTTATTTGTTGAAACCCTGTGATACAAGGCAGCTATTTCTTCAGGCATTTTCAAACTCCCTTTGTTCTCCATCATTGATAAAACTCCTTTTGTAAACTCGTTCATCTTTTTCTTCAGCAAGTTGTTTGTTATAAGCTAGTTGTTGTGCTTTTCGGTTATCCAACTGTTCTTTAGCTTTGTCTGCTGCTTGTTGCTCCCAGCAGAACTGATTCCATAATTCTCTGTGAGATAAAACTTCTCTCACAGCAAATCTAATTAAGCAAGTCTGTTGGAATGGTTTAATCCTGTCAGGCAATCCGTTCCATAAACTCTGAAGTTTAAACAAATTTTGTTTATGCTGTGCTGGTGTTGTTGTCATCATCTTGTTCTTCACCTCCTTCCATTTCTAAAAATTCTTCAGTATCATCAACCACAAACTTCTGGTAAGCAGAAATCTGTCTTGACTTTTCCCTTTGTAAGCTTTCTTTCTTTCTTCTAATCATATCTTGCTCTTTCCAAATAACATAATCCCCAAACCAAGACTTATAATTTTTAACTATAAATCGCATGGCATCTGATGCAGAGAACTTAATCTTTAGCTTTGGTTTATACTTAATGTCCCACCATTTATTTAACCGTGCTAATATGTTATAGCTTTCTTCATCCGCAAACATAGTAAGGCGAAAACATTTACGCATTTTCAATTCCTCCAAAGTTGCCGAAATAGATATACTTACTACACTTTTTCCAAACTATACCACTATACACAGTTAAGAAAAGGGACCTCACACCAAATGTAGTGCCTAAATTGTTACCGTTATGTGATTGTAGTGGGTAATTTGTTTGATTAAGATTTGTTTCAAAGTGTAGTGGGTAAGTTTTTTTAGGCACTACACTCATCTGTTCCGTTAAATTATAAAAGTTGATTAAATTTCTATTTTCCATAGACTTCCCCCCCTTCTTCAAGTTCTTCATCTGCCTTTTCAATAAGATAATGGACCCAACAAAGTTTTTTATCATGCAGCCACTTGTATGCCTCGTGTTTGCATCCTTTATGTTCACAAATCATTGTTTCTTACTCCCATATTTAATTGAATTAAGTAAGCCAGTTAATTTTAGTCCAGTCTTTATTACTTCATTATCACAAAGCTCAACTAATAACTGCCTAATCTTTAATTCATCCATTCCGGCATTATTCCAAGAAGCAATTTGAAGTATTGCTATTGAATTTATATTATTCATTGTGTCTGCTCCTGTTTACTTAAAAAATCATAGAGTTTCAAACCGGTCCTTATTGTTTTCAATGAAGCAAACCCCATCTCTTGCATTTCAGTTTCAGAAAGGTTATCATTAAGTTTAAACATAACAACTTGAAGGACAGCAGTCATATTTTCTTTATTCATCCTTCAATTCCTCCGAAAGTTCATCAAAATCTATATTTGGGTCATCTTCAGTCGGATTAGACGCTTTTTTATTTATTATATTAAATGTTTTCTGTAATTTAGGAATATTAAGAATATCAATAATACCCAAAGTTGTATTCGTTTCCTTATGTGTGATTTGACTTTGATTTACGATATTATTAATATTCTTAATATTCCTAAAAGTTAAATTCTTAATAGAAACTACCGAAAACTCGCCTTCTCGCATATTTCCAAACAAAAAACCCTCATTTCTCAAAATTTTCCCAATTTGAACAGCAGAAAGAATCCTTAGGTGTTTTAATTTCAAAAATTCGTTACATCTATTTGTAAATTCTCTTATTGGGATATATTTCCCAGCTTCCTCTTCACAAAATTCTTCCACAAATTTAAGAACAGGATTGCTTCTTTCTTCATACCTTAAAATTCTTTCCTCAAAATTTCCTTCATTTGTAAATTTCTTAGTTTGATATAATCTTTTTAAAATATTTAAACATTTTAAAGCAAAATTACTAAACTCAATCTCTGGTATGTTATTTATTGGGTTATATTCTATTCCTGCAAATTGGTTTGGAAAATCTATAATAATCCATTTTCTATAAAATCCCAAACTTTTATCTGGGGTTGTTGGTAAGGAATTTGTAAGAGTTATACACAAAGCTGTATTTTCTTCTGTAAAAGGTGTTTTGCCTTTGAATTGAAAAGAAATCAAATCTTCTCCAGCAAGTTTTTTAATCATATTAGTATTTTTTAAATCATCATAACTAACCTCCCCCATTACACAAACTAGTTTTCCATAAAGAACAGCTGGTTCAAATTGATTTTCACTTAGAGATTTAATTTCTGAAGAAACAATATTTTCTTTTCCAATAAATTTTTCCAAAAATTTAATGAATGTTCCTTTCCCATTAGAGCCGCCACCACAAAGAGAAAATATTCTTTGCATAAATCTATCTGGGATACAGGCATAAGCCGATGCTTCATAAAGTTGTTCTTTATTTTCTCCAACCCATTCCGTAAATAATTTATCTATTGTTGGAGTATCTTCTAAACTTCCAACTTCATAAGGTATTGGATTTTTAATAAAATATTCAGGAGAAGAATTAAATAAAAATTCTCCCGAAGTTCCATCATAAATTTTATCTTTAAATTGAACCCAAAACTTTTCACTCTTTTTTGGAATATGTTTTCTCCCAATTTGCTTAAATCCTTCACTTAATTCCGTTCTTGCTTTTGAATCAATCGTTTCTAATCCAAGTTTTTCTTGAATAAGATTAAGGAAATCTATCTCGTCTGAAATTTTATATTTTTTATTTTCGTTATCCCAAATCCAGAAAATTTTAGCCGAATCATAAAAAAATGGTTGCTCTTTCCAAAATGCCTCTATCTGCCCCCTTCTTGTTAATATCTGTTCAGGGGTTTTATTTATCTTTTGTTCCTTTTTATATTCCTCCCTTGACTTTTTCAATTCATCAACTAATCCTGTTTTTTCAGCAAACCAATCAAAGGTTTGTTTATCCGTAAAGTTTTTACTTTCTCTAATAAGGCTAAATTTATTCCAAGAACCATCACAATGAAAACAATGTGCTGTTTCTTCATTCCAACTAAAGCATTTGCCACCATTAGATGAATGAGAAAAACAATTAGTAGGATTTTTATTTGTATCAATTCCTAATTCATTTAATATTTCACTCATAGAAAGAGAATTAATCATTTTTTCAGTTACTGAAGTATCTGTCCCTTTTGGAGCATAAGTCTTTTTTGGTTTCTCCATTTTTTTCGGAGTTTTATCATAAGGAGTTAATATTGCCTCTATTTCTGAATAAGAAATAAAAGCGATAGGTAAATCATTAACAACATGATAAATACTTCCAGAAGAATGTTTGCTTCCGGGAGCAATTATTTGATTTCCACTACCAATAATATCAGAAAGAGTATTTTTATCTTCATCCTTTATTTTGAAGGCTTTGTTATTATCCGAAGCAAACCATAAATGAAAACAATTCTTAGGACTTCCACTTGTTGTTGTAAATGTCTTTGGAAATCTATCAATTACTTTATCTTGAAATTCTCTTTTATCAAAATCAATTACTATTAGGAATTTTTGTTCTCCATTTATTGAAATAAAAGATTCATTAGACTGAACACCATAATTCTTTCCTTCTTCAATATGTCTTACAAAAGAAGAATCATCTATCCTATGGATTTTTTTCTGCCATCCCTTTTCAAATGGTTGCTTTCCATCTCCTCCAATTAAGACAAAATTAAACCCCCTAATTTGTTTAGGTATAACTATTTTTTCTTCTGTTGAGTGAATCATTGACTTTCAACCCCCACAAGTATTTGCTGAATATCGTTTTTTGAAGAAGTTTTGCCATTTAGCCGTGTAAATCCAGCCTTATTTTCTTTTACCCGTGTAATTGCATACCCTTTTGATTTTAGTGAGATAAATGGGCTATTTTTCATTAATTTCTGTTTTTCAACTTCTCTTTGTTCTGGGCTTAAAGAATCCCACTTTTTAGCAGAGCTAAATTCCCTTTGTTTCAAACCAAGATTAGATAATTTGAAATAAGTTCCAATCTCCCTTCTTAATCTTTTTGGTAAACACTTTTGTTTATGAACTATTGCAAAGTCAGAAGAATCATTAACCAATCTTAAGAAGTCCTGATGTAACGGGCATTTGTTAATGTTACAACTATCAGCTCTTGGACAAACTTCCCAAGCCTTTGGTTGTCTTTTTTCTTTTTTAACAAAAACAGCAATTCTTTCTTCAATTTTCATTGTTGCTTCTCCTGAATTGAAATTATATTTGTTTCCTTTAAGGAAACATGAGAATTATTTTTATCTATGATTGTTATAGAATCTTCATCGGCCTCTATGCATAAACCAACAAAAGTAAAACCATTTGAAAGAACAATTAGAACTCGCCTATTTAAGTAATTAGTTAAATCCATTTAAAATCACCTCAAAGTTTTTTAAACTTTTATTGCCCCCAGTAATTTATTTTTACAATAATTAGAAACACTTCTTCCATCTTTATTTGCTAATTCCTCAATTTGTTTTTTAACATCTGGATGAACCCAAGCCGATACTTGAACAACCTTTTTTTGTTTGTTATCTTTTATCATAAATTATTATAAGCTATGGTAATATATAAAGGTAGTCCCTCAAAAGTGACAAAAATATAGTTTTATCCGAAATTTTTAATCATTTTTTGTAATTTTTGAACAAAATATAAATTTTTAATCAACAATATTTTTTACTCGTTTCTTTTATATAAAGAGATATTAATACCTTGAAGTGATGATAATAGACTACAATATTTCTCAATGATTTAAAAAATTTCTATTGCATTTTAATGAACTCCCAACAAAAACTGATGTCCGTAAATTATCTACTGCATTTGCAGTAACTTGTATATAACCTCCTTATAAAGAAATGATTTATAACTTGTTCTATGTCAAAAAATAAACCAGTTAAATTTTCTAAACATCCATTTTTGATTCCAATGTCTCAAATATTTTTAGACGATGATTTTTTACTGAAACCAAAACCATTCATAATTTCCAAAAGAGGTAAACATGACAAACAAAAAAATAAGTGATACAGTTATCATTGATTTGAAAAATTTTGATGGAATTGAAACTTCTGATTCTTATATTATTAATCTTCCAAAAAGGTTTGAAAAATTTACTAAAGTAAATATTCGGGTTTTATCCAAAAGGGGACTTCTCGTTTCTGGGGTATTGAGATGACTAAGAAACGGAAGAAAACAATAGTTACTTTTGAATTTTCAACTTTACTTTCAGCAGAAGATAAGAAATTATTATTTTCTATATTCCAAAATAAACATTTTCAAAAGATGGAGATACAATGGGAATAACTTTTGCACAAGAACTTCAAGCAAGAAGGGAACAAAATGCTGAAAAGGTAAGACAAGCTGAATCTGTAAAAGCAAAAGCAGATATTGAAAGATTTACAAAGCAATCTCAAAAAGAGAATAAACCTCAAGTAAGAAAACAACTCCCCAAGAAACCAAAACAAACACTTGCAGAATTATTTAAGAAGCAGAAAAATAAAAAACTTCAAAGTCAAGATAAAGGATTAAAGGCTATCGGAGTTATTCCTGCGGTCCAGACTAAAAGACAAATGCCTCCACAGTTGAAAGCTTATCTTCAGCAAAAACAACAGGCAAGAGAACAAACAGTTAAAGGCTATCAACAAATTTCAAATTTAGATATAGATGAAGTTCACGCTTTCTATGAACAAGAAAAGAAAAGGCAATTATTGGAAATTCAAAGACAGCAAACAGTTTTAAGTGATTCTACAAAAATGAAATTGCAAAAGCTTCTTGAAATTCAAAATAAATCTAAGATGGCAGATGCCATAAAAAGAAGGCAGCTTAGAGAAATGGCTTTACTTGGCCGTTCTATGGCAATTTTAAATACACCATCTATATTTCAAAAGCAAGATAGTTCAATGGATTTCACTAGACTTCCAGAAGGAACAAAAGATATACTTCATGCTAAAAATATTTTTGCTGAAGATAAAATAAGAAATCCATCAATACTTTCAAAAAGAACTAACTTATTGGATACTAACTCAACAAATAACAATCTACGATTTTTTGATGGGGGTTTGATATAATGCTTTCAATGTTTCTTTCTTCCATTGAAAGTTGCCAAGGTAAATTTTCTAAAAGGGGAAGTTTTACCTCCTCCCCTTTTAGAAAAAATGAGAGGAGATAATGGTTTCAACATCTGAACTTCTATCTCAGCAGGCTGGAGCAGTTGCACAGGCTGCACAACAACAACAGCAATTACAGCAGCAAAAGCAGCAACTATCTACACAACAATCATTAAGGCAGGCTCAAGGGCTTGCAGGACTTCAGCAAAGGCAACAAACAACCCAACAGATTGAAACGCAGCTTGGAAAAGTTTCTGCTTATAAAGGGCAGCTTGAAACTTATGGGAAAGAGTTAAAACAAGCTGAAGAAAATATTCCAAAGCAAGAACAATATAATCGTGCCTTTGAAGCATATAGGATGGTTGCTGTTACCGGAAATCCAATCTGGTATTCAAGATATAATATTGGAAATATTCCAAAAGACATTGTAACTAAAGCTTATAGTGACTTTAAGGGGGCAGTTGCAGAATCTTCTTTTAGGACAGGGGATGTTTCTAAAATTGACCCATTATCTAGGGCTAGTTTTTCTGTACCAATTAATATTATTGGGGGTGGAACAACTTCTCAAACCCAAACAAATGTTCCGTTAGGTTATTGGAACGCAGCAATTTCAAACTTATATACCAAATATCAAAATCAAATTGACACAAAGGGATTAAGCCAGTACGAAATTTCCGGAAAAGTTACTTCAAATCCAAATTATCAAGCGGAACTTGCAAAAATAACTTCAACTCCTTCTGTTCAAAAAAGTATGGAAACTTTTGCAACAAATTTTGGATACACAAATCCACAGCAATACGGAAAGAATTTTATTGATATCAAATCACCAATTTCAAATATTCCAACAACTTCTGAAATTAATTTTTTATCCTCACCCCAAACAAATTTTCTTACTTCAAACTTAACAAATCAAAATGTAAATGCTTCAAATTTATATGGACAGGCCTCACAAGATTTAAGATATTATGGAGGAAAGGGTTATACCCCCGAGGCACTTTCTAACCAAGGTCAGCTTTATCAAAAATATACCGGAGAATACAAGGGAATCCCACAATATCAAATTCGTTATACAAATACATTAACTGGGGAAGATAGGCTTGCTTCTGGAGAGGAAGGAGAATACTTTAGAAAACAAACTCAAAAAGTTACGGCAGTTGAAAAGCCTTCTTGGTTTACTTCTCCTTTAATGAGAACATCTGTTGAATTAGAATCTGCTAGGGGAAAACTATTAACTGAATCTCAAAGAGGGAAAGTAAGTTTACCTGGTGAAGCAGCTTCTTTTGGAATTGGTGTAGCCTCATCATTATTAACAATACCTCAAACAGTATTTCACCCATTTCAAACGGCAAAGGGAGTTGTTAGTTTAATAAGTAATCCTGAAGAAATATCAAAAATGGGTGCAGAAATTGGAAGAACAATAAGGCAAGAGCCGTCATTTGCTTTAGGTTATGGTGCTGGATTATATGCCGGTGGAAAGGGAACTCAATTTTTAATCAGTAAGCCAGTTAATTATTTCAAAGGAAAGATAGCAAAAACTCCTGAAGTTACTTTTGCATCAATAAAAGGAACAACTCCTGAAGGACTTGAAAGTGTTAAAACTCTTACAGGAACAAGATTTGGAAAAGGAGGAACTTCTGTTTCAGTTACTGGTGAAATTTTATATCCATCAAAACAAAATATATTTTCTGCTGGTGCAGGATTATCAAAAACAATGGTTGGAAAAGAAACAACCTTTTCAAGATTTTTAACAGGAGGAACGGCAAGAGAACTGGGGGATATAAATTTAATCGGAAGAAAACTTCCAGTATCTGCTATTGATGAAGGAGTTACTCTTGCTCGTGGTGTAAAAAATATAGAAGGACAAAGTGTTTTAGGTAAAGGACTTATCAAAGAAATTAATAAAATAAAAGAGGGTGGAAAGGTTCTTTCAGTATCTCCAGATGTAACAAGGACTAATGTTCTTGGAATATTCAAGCAGAATTTAGATGGAAGTTTTAATTTTATTGGCTCATCATTACCATCTATGAGAATTTATAAGGGTGGTAGAATAACTTATACGACCAAGAATTTGAATATTAAGGGGAAGATTTTTCAGGTTATTGATAAAACAGGTGAAACAATTAACATTAAAGCAAGTCAATTAACTCCAGAAGTAAAACAAGCTGTTGTTAGGCAAATATCTGCCGCTGTTGGAGAAGCAAAAATAAATGCTCCAGTAATTAAACCAATATCCCCTTTTATTAAAACTGTTAGTGAAGTTTCACCATTTATTTCAACAATTAAACCAGTATCTGCAAAAACACTTGTTGAATCTAAATATCCAACTTATGTTGGTGGAACAAAGTTAGCTTCTACAACTCAATTTGGTGGTGGTTCAAGAGCAGAAGAAGAAACAATATTCTTTCCAAAAACAAAAGAAGTTGGAGTTTCATCAGTTTCATTAATCCCAGAACAAAGATTTTTTCCAAAAGTATCTACAAGACAGGTTGAATTTATGAAACAGCCCGAATTATTGCGACAGCCGTCTCCTTTAGCATTAGGATTTAAAACTCAGCAAATTGAAAGACAAGGATTTTTCCAGCCATCTGCATTAAGGTCAAGACAAGCTGAAAGAGAAATAAGCAAATCAATTACAAGAACAATACAACAAACAACCCCAAAAGTTATTAAAATTTCTACTCCGTTTGTTCCAAAAGTTCCAAAAGAAGAAAGAGAAGAACCCTTTAAGATAAGTAAAACAAGCCAATTCTTTACCCCCCAAGTTAGAAGGGAAAAGCAATGGTTTGACTTACCAAGACAAAGTTCTTTAGGTCTTGCAAGAAAGGCTGGTGAGAAATATAATCTAATGACCCTTGGAGCTTCTTTTAGAGTTAAAGGACCAACAGGGAAGCTTGTTAAATTAACTCCAAATAGATTCTTCCAACCAAGCAAGAGAGAGCCTTTTACTTTAGTCCAAGCTAAAAGAAGCCAAGGATTTGGTTATCGTGGAAGATTAACCACTCCTGGAGAAAAAAGAGAAATAAGGGCATCAAGAAAAAGTAAAGGATTGTTTTTTAGATAGTTTTATAAACCTTTAAAATAGTTATAACAGTATGGATAAATTAATATTACAAGTAAGGGAAAATAAAAAGACTAAACAGAAGTCTATAACAATCCCAAAAGACTATCCAAAAATTAAAAAAGATGATTATGTTGAGGTTAAGAAAATATAATGGAAACAATAGAAAAAATATTGCTTATTCTTGGAATATTAGCCCTCTTATCTGCTCCAATTAGTGCTAAATATTTTGCCACAACTGAATTACCAAAGCTGGTAGAAGAAGACGGATTTTGTAAAAAAACTTATGGGGATAACTGGAAATTTTCAGAAAAAAAGTTA
>Ga0172381_10006145_pt1 | contig 12071 bp, 10 predicted proteins | sample Leawel6488metaG_FD_119754 | JGI IMG/M metagenome (GOLD analysis project Ga0172381, IMG submission 119754) | Leachate microbial communities from a municipal landfill in Southern Ontario, Canada - Leachate well 64-88 metaG | ecosystem: Engineered > Solid waste > Landfill > Unclassified | place...
CAACGCCGCCGCGCAGTCTCAGGCTCGCCAACGGCGCTACGCCTACCGCAAAGGCGTGAACCGGGTGGCACTGCTGTTGTCTTTGCTGGCCATGGCTTTTGGTCTGTTCTGGTTGTTCTGGATTTTGTTTGAAACCATTCGCCTTGGTATCTCTGGCATGACCTGGTCCGTTTTGACCGAAATGACACCGGCGCCCAACGACCCGGGTGGCTTGGCCAATGCCATCTACGGCTCTTTTTTAATGGTGTGTCTGGCCACCTTTGTCGGCACCCCGGTGGGGGTGATGGCAGGCATCTTCCTGGCTGAGTTTGAATCCAAAAGCGCTCTGGCGGCGACCACCCGGTTTGTCAATGACATCCTGTTGTCTGCGCCGTCCATTGTGATTGGCCTGTTTGTGTATGCGGTGATCGTGACCCGCTTCAAAACGTTTTCAGGCTATGCCGGCATTGCCGCGCTGACCCTGATCGTGATCCCGGTGGTGATTCGCACCACCGAAAACATGTTGCAGCTGGTACCCGCCGGTTTGCGCGAAGCAGCCTATGCCCTGGGTGCACCCAAATGGAAGGTGATTTTGGGCATCACCATGCGTGCGGCCCGTGCCGGCGTGGTCACGGGCATCTTGTTGGCGGTGGCCCGCATTGCCGGCGAAACGGCGCCGCTGTTGTTCACGGCTCTGAGCAACCAGTTCTGGACTTCCAATTTGGGCGATCCCATCGCCAGCTTGCCGGTGACCATCTTCAAATTTGCCATGAGTCCGTACGAAAACTGGCAGCAACTGGCTTGGGCAGGTGTGTTCTTGATAACTTTGGCCGTGTTGGCACTCAATGTGCTTGCCCGGGTCCTGACCCGTGCCAAACTTTGATGACTATCTGTTGAATTTAAAAGATTGTTAAAAATGACTGCAACCACCATCGAACAAATAACCAAGCCCAAGTTGACGGTCAACAAACTTGACTTTTTTTACGGCAAGTTTCACGCGCTCAAGGACATCAACCTTGAAATTCCTGAACACAAGGTCACGGCCTTCATTGGCCCATCCGGTTGCGGCAAGTCGACCTTGCTGCGCGTTTTTAACCGCATGTTCGAGTTGTACCCCGAGCAACGCGCCGAGGGCGAGGTGATTCTGGACGGCGAAAACCTGTTGACCAGCAAACAGGACGTGGCGCTGTTGCGCGCCAAGATCGGCATGGTGTTTCAGAAGCCCACGCCTTTTCCGATGTCCATTTTTGACAATATTGCCTTCGGTGTGAAGTTGTTCGACTCGCTCAGCGCCACCGACATGGAAGAGCGCGTCGAATGGGCCCTGCGCAAGGCGGCTTTGTGGACCGAGGCCAAGGACAAGCTCAAGCAAAGCGGCTCCAGCCTGTCGGGCGGACAACAGCAGCGCTTGTGCATTGCCCGCGCTATTGCAGTCAAGCCCGAGGTGTTGCTGCTGGATGAACCCTGTTCGGCACTTGACCCGATTTCGACGGCCAAAATCGAGGAACTCATCATCGAGCTCAAGGCCGACTACACCGTGGTCATTGTGACCCACAATATGCAGCAGGCTGCCCGCTGCAGTGACTACACGGCCTACATGTATCTGGGCGACCTGATAGAGTTTGGTGCCACCGAGCAAATCTTCTTCAAGCCCAACCGGCAAGAGACCGAAGACTACATCACCGGCCGCTTTGGTTGATCCGTTGTCACAGCGTGTCGTTGCCCGACTTTTTTGACCGACTCCAATTTCCAGGGACACCCCCATGCCAGAAAAACATTTATCGTCGCAGTTCGACAGTGAACTCAGTGCCGTATCCACCCGTGTGATGGAACTGGGCGGCTTGGTCGAGTCGCAAATCCGCCAGGCTATTTATGCCTTGTCGCAGTTCAGCGTGGAGGTGGCGGACCAGGTCACGGCTGCCGAGGTCAAGGTCAACGCCATGGAGGTGGCGATTGACCGTGATCTCTCCAGCATCATCGCCCGGCGCCAGCCTACAGCGCGTGACTTGCGCCTGTTGATCGCGATCTCCAAGGCCACGGCCAATCTGGAGCGGGTCGGCGACGAGGCCGAAAAAATTGCCCGCATGGTGCGCTCCATCATTCAAAGCGGCGCGCCGCGTTCCCTGCCGTCGCTGGAGTTGCGCGTGGCTTCCGATATGGCCTCGGGCCTGTTACGTAAGGCGCTCGATGCCTTTGCCCGGCTCGATACCACGGCGGCATTGGCCATTCTCAAGGAAGACAACCTGATTGACCAGGAGTTCGACGGTTTCATGCGCAAGCTCATCACCTACATGATGGAAGACCCGCGCATGATTTCACCGAGTCTGGATTTGCTGTTTTTGGCCAAGGCGATTGAGCGCATTGGTGACCATGCCAAGAACATTGCCGAATTGATCATCTACATCGTCAAGGGCACCGATGTCCGCCACACGCCGATGGCAGAAATTGAGTCGGTGCTGAAATGAGACGTGTGCCCGGCGTGCTGGTTGTTGAAGACGAGCCCGCCATTGCCGAGCTGATCTCGGTCAACCTGCGTCACAACGGTTTTCGACCCGTCTGGGCCATGGACAGTGCCACGGCGCAGGCAGAGTTGGACGCCGTGTTGCCCGATGTCATTTTGCTGGACTGGATGCTGCCAGGCGAGAGCGGCTTGACCCTGGCCAAACGCTGGCGTGCCCACCCCCGCACCAAGGCGGTTCCCATCATCATGATCACCGCCCGCGGCGACGAGGTGGACCGGGTGGCGGGGCTGGATGCGGGTGCCGATGACTATATTGCCAAGCCGTTTTCCACCAAGGAACTGCTGGCGCGCATCCGTGCCGTGTTGCGCCGGCGTGCGCCCGAGCGAGACGAAGGTCAGGTGACCGTGGGCGACCTGTGCCTCGATGCCGCCACTTACCGCGTCACGTTCCAGGGTCAGCCGCTGAAATTGGGGCCGACCGAATTCAAATTGTTGCATTACCTGATGACGCATGCCGAGCGTGTGCACAGTCGCTCGCAGTTACTCGACAAGGTCTGGGGAGACCACGTTTTCATTGAAGAGCGCACGGTGGATGTGCACGTCAAACGCTTGCGCGAAGCGCTGGGTGAAGCCGGGCAGATGGTTGAAACGGTGCGCGGTGCGGGCTATCGCTTGACTGTGCAGGCCTTACTGGTGAAGTCGGCCTAAGTCTGGCGATTTCATGCTGGGTCGCTTTGTATTTTTTTTGGGATGCCTGTCGATTGGGGGAGGGTTAGGTGTCTGGGTCGATACGAATTGGCCCAGTGCACATGCCTTGTCGATCGGTTTGGTGATTGCAGCATCGTGCTGGGTGTTGTTTGACATTGCGCGAGCCGGAAAATTTCTCAGCTGGCTGCGCCACGGCGCTGGTGCCGAGGGTGGCTCGATCCATGGCGTTTGGGGTGACATCACGACCCGCGTTCTTCGCATGCTGCGCGAGCGCGAGCGCCAGACCCTTGACTGCCAGGCCCGCCTGCATGATTTTTTGTCGGCCTTGCAGGTGTCGCCCAGCGGCGTGATGCTGCTCGATGGCGACGCGCGCATCGAGTGGTGTAACCAGACATCGGCAGCGCATTTTGGTCTCGATGTTCAGCGTGACCTGATGCAGACCATTGGCAACCTGGTGCGCGAGCCGGGTTTTGTCAGTTACCTGGCCAAGGGCGATTTTGGCAGCAGCCTGACCATGCCGGGGCGTGAAAGTAGTCCCTCCCGGCCAGTCACCTTGTCGGTGCAGCTGCATCCCTATGGTGATGGGCGCAAATTGCTGCTGTCGCGTGACATTACCGTCATGGAGCAGGCCGAGGCCATGCGGCGCGACTTTGTGGCCAATGTGTCGCACGAAATTCGGACCCCGCTGACGGTGCTGGCAGGTTTTGTAGAAACCCTGCAATCGCTCGATCTCGAAGAGCCCGTACGGCAGCAGTATCTGTCGCTGATGGCGCTGCAGGCCGAGCGCATGCAGACCCTGGTCAACGATTTGCTGACGCTGTCAAAACTCGAAGGCGGCGCCCCGCCGGGGGTGGAGGCACGGGTGGCGGTGCCAACGCTGATGCGCCAGCTCGAGAATGACGCGCTGGCGTTGTCGCAAGTGATGGGAGAGGTCGGCGCGACCGACCACCACTTTGTCTTTGAATGCGACTTTGACGGTTTTCTGGTTGGCACGGCGAGTGAGTTGTTCAGTGCCATGGGGAATTTGGTCAGTAATGCCGTGCGCTACACCCCTGCAGGCGGCCACATCAGGGTCAGCATGCGGCAGCGGACGGACGGTTGCGTGGTTTTTTCGGTGGCTGATACCGGTCCGGGCATTGCAGCCGAGCACCTGGGGCGCCTGACAGAGCGGTTTTACCGCGTTGATCGCAGCCGTTCGCGTGAAACTGGCGGCACCGGCCTGGGCCTGGCCATCGTCAAGCATGTGGCGCAGCGCCATGGCGCCATGCTCGCGATCGAGAGCACGGAAGGCCGGGGCTCGGTTTTCAGTCTTGTTTTTCCGTCGCAGCGGGTGGTGCCGGCGGTGGTGGCAAGCGACGCTCATACAGCCAAATCGAATCTTTCCGTTCCGCTGGGTGGCCCACTGAACGAGTCAGGTGCCACGTTGGGCTCGCACTGACGTCCGGACGCTGGCGTGCGGCGTCTATGTCTGCGATCAACCAGTCGCAGGTGTTGTGGGAACCCAGCGCTTGCAGCTGGAGTTGGCTGTGAAATTGAAAGGCCGCGATTTGGCTTCGTTGTAAACCCAGTGTTGCCACACAACCCGGTGATGCCGGCATGGCCGACGTGACCAGTCTGACCATGGGTGCATGGCTGCGGGCGAAATCCAGCAGGGGCAGCCACAAGGTCATCAAAAGCAACCAGCTCAGGGCCGCACCGCCGGCGGGCAGCACCACGCTTTTCCAGATCGCCGCCTGGTGCCGGTCAACGCGCCATTTGACCAGCCAGGCCCACACCATGCTGGCGGCTAGCGCGACCAAAAAGGGTGCCAGAGAAAAGGTGTGTACAAAGCCCGGCGCCAGTCGGGCCACGTTGGCTGCAGGTTTCGCCGGGAAGCCCGTCTGCATGGAAATCCAGACCACCCAGATCACCAAGGCACTGCCGGTGAAGAAAATCAGGGTGAACCAGTCGATCAAGGCCCCGACGCTGCGGCTCAGCGTGGGCAGGGCAAAGGCCGCCAACGCCGCCAGCGCCGGCAGGGCGAGCAACAGGGATCGGTCAGCTGACCGGGTGGTCAGGGTGGCGACGCTGGCCACGGCGACAAACCAGATAGGCAACCACAGATGAAGACCGGTGAAGCGGGCGCTGAAGACCTGGCGGCGCCAGCGCCAGAGTGTCCAGACGGCCAGAGGCCACGCGGGCCAGGTAAACCACAGAAAGAGACGCCCCAAGCCTTGCCATTCAGCGAGCTTGGCTTGGGGCAGGTCAATGCGCCAATGCCACAAGTGCAAATAGCTGGCCAGCAGGGCGCAGCCCAGTGCCATCAGTGCCAGGCTACTGGCGTGCCATTTTTTGGGCGAGCCCTCGGCTGGCGGTGCCAGCAGGTAGATGGCCGTGCCGCCCAGCGCTAAAAACAAGGCCATGAAAGGCGCGCCAGAGAGCGTCAGGCCCATCAGCGCCACAGCGGCGCAGACACCCGGGGCGACGGGACGGTAAGGCAGCGCTGCCATGGCATAAAACAGCAAGGCGGTAAAGCACAACTGTGTCAGTGCCGGAGTGGTTTCATGGGCCAGCTGTGCCAGCCCCAGGCAGGCAATGAAGGCCAGCAAGCCGCCATCGGCTATGGCGCGTGCGTAGTCTGTCGGGCGCGCTTCACCGCCAAACGCAAAGGCCACGGGTTGCGCCATCGGGCTGCGTGCCAGGTAATAGGTGCCATACCAGGTGCCAACCAGCGCCAGCACCAGCAGCCCCATGAAGGGCAGGCGGCTCGCCAAATCGGGTGCCAGCCAGGCGGGAGCCAATTGAATCGCCCAGGCGCCCAGCCAGTAGGGCAGCAAGGCATCGACCTCCGGCGCCATGCCGCCCAGCACCGGGTGCCACCAGTCGGCAGCGCCGCGCGCCAGTTCGGCCATGTAGCCAAAGGTGGCGATGTCATCGCGTTTCCAGGGTGCGCGCCCCAGAAAACCCGGCAGCAGATAGGCCAGGCAGAACAGCAGCAGTGCCAGGCGCGGCAGGCGCTTGACGCCAGCTTGCGCGACGATGGCAGGGGTTGGCTGGTTCATGGGGGCATGGCGCAAAAGGCGGGGTTTAGTGCAAAGAAAAAGGCAGCGCGGAATGACCCGGCTGCCTTTGGCAAAGCGCGAAGGGCTGCTTACTTGGCAGCGGTCTTGCCGAAGCGGTTGCGGAAGCGCTCCACGCGGCCCCCCATGTTGTCCACGGATTTTTGTGTGCCGGTATAGAAGGGGTGCGATTCGCTGGAGGTGTCGAGTTTGAACAATGGCAGCTCGCGGCCATCTTCCATTTTGATCATCTCTTTGGCGTTGGCGCAGGAGCGGGTCACGAACTTGAAGCCATTGGACGAGTCCAGGAAGCAAACTTCGCGGTAATTGGGGTGAATGCCGTCTTTCATGATTTCTCCATCAGTTGCGTTAGCCGCGCCAGCCCTTGCGCAACCCATTGCGCAATTCAAAGCCGTTCGTACTTTTCGCTAAAACGTCAGATTATAGTTCAGCCGCCCCGACGCATCATGTCGAAGAACTCGCTGTTGGTTTTGGTGGCGCGCATTTGTTTGAGCACCATCTCCATGGATTCGACTTCGTCCATGTTGTATAAAAACTGGCGCAGGATACGCGTCTTTTGCAGGATGTCGGGTGCCAGCAGCAACTCTTCGCGCCGGGTGCCGCTGCGGTTGAGTTGAATGGACGGGAACACGCGCTTTTCGTACAGGCGCCGGTCCAGGTGAATTTCGCTGTTGCCCGTACCTTTGAATTCTTCAAAGATCACCTCGTCCATGCGGCTGCCGGTGTCGACCAGGGCTGTGGCGATGATGGTGAGCGAGCCGCCTTCTTCCACATTGCGTGCGGCACCCAAAAAGCGTTTTGGTCGTTGCAGTGCATTGGAGTCGACACCACCGGTGAGCACTTTGCCGGAGGAGGGCACCACGTTGTTGTAGGCGCGTGCCAGGCGGGTGATGGAGTCGAGCAAGATCACCACGTCTTTTTTCAATTCGACCAGGCGTTTGGCGCGCTCGATCACCATTTCGGCCACATGCACGTGGCGGGCCGCGGGTTCGTCGAAGGTGGAGGCGATCACCTCACCCTTGACGGTGCGCTGCATTTCGGTCACTTCTTCCGGGCGCTCGTCAACCAGCAGCACCATCATGTGGCTGTCCGGGTAGTTGGCAGAAATGGCGTGGGCGATGTGCTGCATCATCACCGTCTTGCCGCTCTTGGGCGGCGCCACCAGCAGGGCACGTTGGCCTTTGCCAATGGGTGCAATGATGTCGATGATGCGCCCGGTGATGTTTTCCTCGCCCTTGATGTCGCGCTCCAGACGCATCTGCACGTTGGGAAACAGCGGCGTCAGGTTCTCGAACATCACCTTGTGCTTGTTTTCCTCGGGGCCGCCGCCGTTGACTTTTTCGAGCTTGTTCAGGGCAAAGTAACGCTCGCCGTCCTTGGGGGTGCGCACTTCGCCTTCAATCATGTCACCGGTATGCAGGTTGAAACGGCGCACCTGGCTCGGGCTGATGTAGATGTCGTCGGTGCTGGCGGTGTAGCTGGTGTCGGGGCTGCGCAAAAAGCCAAAGCCATCGGGCAAAATTTCCAGCACACCATCGGCAAAAATCTGCTCACCGGCACGGGCACGCTTCTTGATGATGGCAAACATCAACTCCTGCTTGCGCATGCGCCCGGTGTTTTCGATCTCAAGATCTTCGGCTTGTTTCAGGACTTCTGACACGTGAAGTGCCTTGAGTTCATTTAAATGCATGGAGTGGCTCGGTGTGTTTTCGGAATTTGCCGGGAGGGAAATTTTTGGCGCGACGGACTTGTGCTGGTTCAAGTCGCATTGGCTTGGCGCCTCTGACTCGAGCGGACCCTGGATCGGGGACAGCGAGTGCGATGAATTATGACAGGAAAAAGCCCGGCCAGAAAGGCCGGGCGCGAAACAGACGCCGGGTTTTGGGAAAAGCCGGTTTATGCCAATTGCTGATCAATGAAAGCGGTGAGTTGCGCCTTGCTCATGGCGCCCACTTTGGTCGCCGCCAGCTGGCCCGCTTTGAAGATCATGAGGGTGGGAATACCGCGAATGCCAAACTTGGCAGGAATGTCACGGTTTTCATCCACGTTCATTTTGGCTACCTGCAATTTGCCTTCGTAGGCTGTCGATACTTCGTCCAGGATGGGTGCGATCATTTTGCAGGGTCCGCACCATTCAGCCCAGTAATCCACCAGCACGGGCACGCTGGATTGCAGCACATCGCCTTCGAACGATGCATCGGACACATGTTTGATCAGTTCACTGGCCATGGTTTTTCCTCAATTAAAAGTTTGAAATGAGTACAGTGGTGAAATTGTGACAGAAACCGAAACCGTGTCGCGCGCCCCGGGCTATTTGAAATCCGCGCTTGGGTTCTGTCGGCGGCGTTTTCAAGCCGTTGCAGCGGTTCTAATGGCGCATTATTAAAAAATACGAAAGTCATGATAAAAAAAGTTGTGGTGGTGGGCGCTGGTCCGTCCGGTTTGATGGCCGCCGAGGTCTTGTCGGGCGCGGGGGTGCAAGTGCTTTTGTTTGATGCCATGCCCAGTGTGGGTCGCAAGTTCCTGCTGGCGGGCAAAGGCGGGCTGAATTTGACGCACTCGGAACCCGCCGATCTGTTTGCCTCCCGCTACGGGCAAGGGCGGGCGCAAGTTGCGGCGCTGTTGAAGTGCCTGGACGCCAGTCAGGTGCGCGCCTGGGCGGCATCGCTCGGCATTGACACCTTTGTCGGCAGCTCCGGGCGAGTGTTCCCGACCGACATGAAGGCTGCGCCGCTGTTGCGGGCTTGGCTTGCGCGCCTGCGTCATCCCAAGGAGGGTCCGCCGGTCAAGTTCTTCATGCGCCACCGCTGGACCGGTTGGCATCAGGCCGGGGTGTCCGCCAGCGAATCCGGCAGCGGCGCGGCCCCGACCTGGCTGGACTTTGACACACCGCAGGGTCCGATCGAGGTGCATGCCGATGCCGTGGTGCTGGCACTGGGCGGCGGCAGTTGGGTGCGGTTGGGCTCAGACGGAGCCTGGGTGCCCTGGCTGCAAGCCAAGGGCGTGGAAGTCGCCCCGTTGTTGCCGGCCAATGGTGGTTTTGATGTGAAAAACGGCTGGAGTGCGCATTTCTCCAGCCGATTTGCGGGCCAGCCGTTCAAGTCCGTGGCGATTGCGTTCACCAACTCGCATGGGCACAAGTTTGCCCGCAAGGGGGAATTTGTCGCCACGGCCACCGGGCTCGAGGGCAGCCTGATTTATGCCGCGTCGGGATGGCTGCGCGACGAGGTCCTGGCCTCGGGTTCCGCCACGTTTCATCTGGATTTATTGCCTGATATGCCGATTGAACGGGTGCTCGCCGAAGTCAGGCACCCGCGTGGATCGCGTTCGCTGTCAAGTCACCTCAAGAGCCGTCTGCACATTGAAGGGATCAAAGCGGCCATCCTGCATGAGTTGTTGGGCAAGGAACAACTGGCCGATCCGCTGCAGTTGGCCCAGGCCATCAAGGCCCTGCCCATCACCCTGACGGCCGCACGGCCCCTGGACGAGGCCATCAGCAGCGCCGGGGGGGTGCTGTTTGAAGGCCTGACCGGGCAGTTGATGCTGACGTCCCTGCCAGGGGTCTTTTGCGCCGGCGAGATGCTGGATTGGGAGGCGCCCACCGGGGGCTATTTACTCACGGCGTGCCTGGCCAGCGGGGTGTGCGCCGGGCAGGGAGTTTTGTCTTACCTGAAATCAAGCTAGCGGATTTCAAGCGCTAAAGTTGGCCTGCTTGAGTCAGGGTCATGCAAGCTCAACGTTCATAATTATGAATTCAGTTTTATAAACACAGGAGACAAGCCATGAGCTCATACGCCGAATTTCACCAGCGATCACTGTCAGACCGAGACGGTTTCTGGGGTGAACAAGCCCGGCTGGTGGACTGGAAGGTTCAGCCAAGCCAGATTTGCGACTACAGCAAGCCGCCGTTTGCCAAGTGGTTCGTGGGCGGCGTCACCAACCTGTGCCACAACGCGGTGGACCGTCATCTGAAAGACCGTGCCGACCAGGCTGCGCTGATTTTTGTCTCGACCGAGACCGATCAGGAGAAGGTCTATTCGTTCCGTGAACTGCACGCTGAAGTGCAGCGCATGGCGGCGGTGCTGAAGGAACTGGGTGTGGTCAAGGGGGACCGGGTACTGATCTACATGCCCATGATTGCCGAGGCGGCATTCGCCATGCTGGCGTGTGTGCGCATCGGTGCGATTCACTCGGTGGTGTTTGGTGGCTTTGCTTCGGGTTCGCTGGCGTCCCGCATTGAAGACGCCGAACCCCGCGTCATCATCAGCGCCGACGCGGGTTCGCGCGGTGGCAAGGCGGTGGGCTACAAGCCGCTGCTCGATGAAGCCATCAGTCTTTCTAAATACAAACCCGAATCGGTCTTGTTGGTGGACCGTGGTCTGGTGCCGATGGACCTGGTGGCGGGTCGTGACGCCTTGTGGGCGCCGTTGCGCGACAAGCACCTCGACACGGTGGTGGAATGCGAGTGGGTCGATGCCACCCACCCGAGCTACACGCTCTATACCAGCGGCACCACCGGCAAGCCCAAGGGGGTGCAGCGCGATACCGGTGGCTATTGCGTGGCGCTGGCCGCCAGCATGAAGCACATTTATGCCGGCAACCCGGGTGAAACCTATTTTTCGACCAGCGACATCGGTTGGGTGGTGGGGCACAGCTACATCATTTACGGCCCGCTGATTGCCGGCATGGCCACCATCATGTATGAGGGGCTGCCGACCCGCCCGGACGGCGGCATCTGGTGGAGCCTGGTGGAGAAATACAAGGTGACGGTGATGTTCAGCGCCCCCACAGCCGTGCGCGTGCTCAAGAAACAGGACCCGGCGCTGCTGTCCAAATATGATTTGTCGAGCTTGCGTGCGCTGTTTCTGGCGGGCGAGCCGCTGGATGAACCCACCGCACAGTGGATCAGCGCGGGTTTGGGCAAGCCGATCATCGACAACTACTGGCAAACCGAAACCGGCTGGCCGATTTTGTCGCTGTGCAACGGCGTTGAAAAAGCGGTGAGCAAGTTCGGTTCACCGGGCAAGGCGGTGTATGGCTACAACGTCAAGTTGCTGGACGAACAGACGGGCGAAGAGTTGACGGGTCCCAACCAGAAGGGTGTGGTGGCCATCGAAGGCCCGCTGCCACCGGGCTGCATGCAGACCGTGTGGCGTGATGACGAGCGCTTTGTCAACACCTACTGGAAGAGCGTGCCCGGCCGACTGGTCTACAGCACCTTTGATTGGGGCGTGCGTGATGCCGATGGCTACTATTTCATTCTGGGGCGCACCGATGATGTGATCAACGTCGCGGGTCACCGCCTGGGCACCCGCGAGATCGAGGAAAGCATTGCGGCGCACCCCAATGTGGCCGAGGTGGCCGTGGTCGGCGTGGCGGATCAGCTCAAGGGCCAGGTGGCGATGGCGTTTGCCGTGGTCAAGGATGCCAGCCTGGTGACCGATGAAGCCAGCGCGCTCAAGCTGGAGGGCGAAATCATGAAGCTGGTGGACCGCGATCTGGGTGCCGTGGCCAGGCCGGCCCGCGTGCGCTTTGTCACGGTGTTGCCCAAGACGCGCAGCGGCAAGTGCCTGCGCCGTGCCATTACCGCGGTCTGCGAGGGGCGTGATCCGGGTGACCTGACCACCATGGACGACCCGGCCGCCTTGCAGCAAATCAAGGACCTTGTCAACGCCTGATGTAAGGTCAAAGCCTTCTATAAGGGGGTGCGATTCAAAGTGATGTGTCGTAGAGTACGGGGTATCCACCGAAGCGAAAGGCCCGAGATGAAAGACAGAAACCAGATGAGCGACGAAGAAATGTTGCATCGTTTGAGCGCCCACCCCCAGATTCGCAACCGTATCGCCAGCCTGCTATCTGCAGTG
>Ga0172381_10006146_pt1 | contig 12069 bp, 16 predicted proteins | sample Leawel6488metaG_FD_119754 | JGI IMG/M metagenome (GOLD analysis project Ga0172381, IMG submission 119754) | Leachate microbial communities from a municipal landfill in Southern Ontario, Canada - Leachate well 64-88 metaG | ecosystem: Engineered > Solid waste > Landfill > Unclassified | place...
ACGAACGAAATCTTTTTATACGAGGATTAATTTTTCTAATCGTTCCCTGAAACGCAAGCGCAAGCGCTCTTCCTGACGCATTCGAAATCTGAGACGAAGACATCATCGCCTCTGAAACTCCGGACAATTCAATAATCGCAGAACGTCTATTCGCCACAAACGTATTCGCAATGTATGGATCACCTGTTTTTTCAAACGCATGCAACTCTCCATCTTCTGGTAAATTATAAATACGAGACAATCCCGCTACGAGTGCCTGCATACCCTCCAAATTTTTTCCCCACAAGTTAATTGACGAAATCCATTTCAATAAATTCGCTAAATCATTATTCACTCTATTGTGAAACAGCTGAGGATCAAGCACGTCCTCAATATCAGATCTTCCGTATGGATGATTCGGAACATAAATATTTTTTACCTGTAACAACGGAACAAAGTTCCAGTTATGTACCCAATAATCTATTAATTTATCTTCTAAGAAAACCGCCATTACCGTATCTGTCCAATACTTATCAACGTTTACCATCGGTATCGTTGTCGATGGATCAATACGAATATCAGGCGAGGTGTTTAACGATGTCGTAATTTTAATTCCTTTCTCTCTGGCAACATCTCCATATAATTTTTCAGCTCGTGAAAACGAGATTCTATCACTCTGAATAAAACCAATTAATCGCGAATACTGTTCATCCGCATAAATCGGACGAATACTTCCAGGATTTTCTACGTGCTGAAATCTAATTTTCCATTTTCCAGCTTCATCTCTCTGAACTGGATTTCCTGATTTGTTTACTTTTTCCATCCATGGACCAATCATAAATCCATCCCCGTAGAGCGATGCTTGTTTCGACCACGAATCAAATTCAACCTCAAAATCATTTTCATCCCAAACTTTTCTTAATAATCTTTCTTTTAATTCTGCTTTCATTTCTAAAAGATCATCAGTCGGATCATCAGTCGGGCAATTAATTTCAGGTATGTCATCAAAAATCAACGACGATACGTTGTCCACAATAACGGCACAATAATTATCTGTGCGTTGAGACGCACCAGCTGGTTCGTTGTGACTCCACTGATCACCCCTATAAAATCTTTCGAGATTCGTATATCCCGCGAACTGAAATCCAGAACCTCCCGCTCGTGCCGCAACTCCATTTATACGGACGCTGAGATCTCGTTTCGTGTCGTCTTTACTGCCCAAAAATTCCTTCGTGAGATTAAACTCGAAGTCCTTTTTTTCTTTTGGTTTCATCTCACTCTTGGTAATCATATCTATTATCTATTATAGCAAAAACACATTAAAATATCCTCTTCTCCGGGATCGTTATATTTTTAACCGCCAACGTCTGCGCGTCCTTTACTGAAAATATATTCTCTGCCGTATTCGCTAACGGATTAAAATTAATCATCTTCATGTCGTTCTTCATAATTTTTCTTTCCAAATACCATACCGCCATACCCAAACACATCACATCATCCTGCTCGAGTTTTTTATCCGAAACTCCCTTATCCGGGTTGTACTGATAATTCCCCATCTGATCTTCGAGTTCTGGAATATAATACGAACGCAACCTCCCAAAATCAGGATTCCTTTCCAATATTTTTCCGTCTTCCTGTACCTCTCCCTTTCTATTCGCACTCATTACAACCAATAAACAAAACAACATATCAGTCTTTTCTCCACCCGCGGAATTAAAATCCTGTACATTCGACATTTCCATTTCCTTCAACATCTTCTTAATAATAATCCCTCCCATGGACGACGAGTCGTGTCCGAATATCGCGCCATTCCATTCTCGCTGTAACATTCTCGCCTGCGCGAGTACCGCAAACGGACTTCCACCACGAATCGACTCCTTAAAACAAATCCTATACCCAGGTAACGATCCGTGCCGTTCCGATATCGGTTTCTGTAACCACTTATATAAATCCGTATAATCCAATACATAAAACACAGTCGGGTCACCGGTGTCCGCAAATCCCCAGTCTGCCCACACCAAATATTTGTGTTCGTACTGTGGCTGGGACGGCGTATCACAGTCCCACATTCGCTCAATCAAAACCGAATCAAACATCTTTTTCCCCGTAGTAATAAACTCTCCGAACGCCACCTGTCTATATTTCATCGGGTCAGTCATTTTAATCGCCCCAATAACGGAATCCACTTCCTTTTTACCCAGAAACACATTATCTCCAATTTTTCCCACCATGGTCCACCACCCTTCCCTGTTCGACATACCCAGCTTCGCGATGTGAAAAAAATATTGGTGCGACGGTCTATCTACCTCAGGAGTCGAAACCAAGTCTAACGGCCCTCCGAAGTCAATCAACCGGGACATAATCTTCGCTGGCAACTCCGCCTTCAAGTGGTTACTCTGCGCACATTCATCGTACGAAATATATAAATACGGATTTCCCGCGAGCGACGACGCCTGATCCTCTCCTGTCGGAATCGTTTTATAAAACGTTCCATTCTTAAAAAATATCATTCTCCTCTGCTGATTATCTGACACGTAAAAATCCTCGATAAGACATTTATTTTTTTTCGAGACTCCATTAACCGTATATACAAACTTCGAGAACAAAATATCCAACACATACTCATATCCCGCCTGACACTGGTTCGAGTGAGGGCTTAAATTTAACGTTCCACATCTAATTCCCCACCATTGGTCGCCATCGCTTGTACGAACTCCAATTTTGAAATAGTTGTACCATATATGTTTTACGCTCGTCACCAATGTCTTTCCCCATCTATTCGATGGCACTAAAATATTTTTCTGAAAATCCGGGTTATCTTCAATGATTTTATCAAACTCCTCTCTATCCTTCCATATAATTCTATACTGATCATTTAACGTCAATCCTAATTCAAACGCTTTATCGCGCTGTGTTCTTGTTGTCATCCACAGCCACACTTTCTGCGCGGGGTGCAGTTCGATTCCAAGTAGTTCTTCTGCAAATAACACGGGATCCTTTTTAGAAAGTTTTACCTTTTTAAGAAACTCAACCTGTTCATCGGTTAGGCTTTTTTCCAATTCCTTTTGGCTCATTTTTTCTATGTCTGACTTTCTTCCTTTTCCTATAGACATAATTAATTATTCATTCATCGCTCCAATATTTCTAAACGCGCGTTCGAACTTTGCCTCTTCTCGTGAGTCTTCTTTTATTTTTCCAATTGCATGTATTCTCGAATCCTGTGATTTCATTGCTTTAAACATAGAGTCCGCAACAAGTCTTTGTTCAAATTGTGACAGAGAATCTGGATCTTCTTCAAATTTTTTCCAAATTCTTTCATAAAACTTTGCACCCAAATTAAGCGCATGCGCAATTCCTTTTTGCGTTGCTTGATCATTCGATACAATTGTTTTTTGTAATTCGTTTACCGCATACGTTCCTTCAACCTGTTGCTCACTTGGCAACTTTATCGGCAATCTACTTGATCCATTTTGCTTATAGACACGCTTTAAAAACGCGTACCATGAGTTTTGATCGTAGTCCGGTATGAGTGGTAAAATATTATTCCTATAAAACGCGAGTCTATTTATTTTTCCATCTCTTTTTAGCATGTCATTATACTCATTTAGAATGCGCAACGCATGCTCAGATGACATTAATTTATTAGTTTTTATGAAACCAATGTTAATCATTAATAAAATTATACCATATTTTAATTTTTTTTAATAAATTTTTATATTTTATAATAAATATTTGACTTTTTTTTAATTCGGAGTACAATTTTTATATGAGGAAGGCTTTAGAAATTAGTTTTTGTAAGAGGGCTAACTCCTACTACTAAACTTCTAAAACTTGACGTACTACCAGTACCCCCATAACGCAATACGAATACTGAAGACTGAAGACTGAAGACAATAAGGAATGAATGCAAAGAAGATACGAGGCGAGGGGGGAACAGTAAATTAAACAGAGCCAAACATAAAGCACGGGGGGTGCTTCTTTTTTTACGCAATCACGCGCAACACACAGCGCAAACAAGATTGTGTTATAATAATATATAAGCACAACATACAAGTATTGTATATATAGGCTGTGGATAACCATTTGCTTGCATATCATATACAATGTGTATATAATGTGTATATGAGAAATATAAAAGTTGGTGAATTCAGAAGCCCAAAGCAAGAGAAAAAGATTGAGAAGATACGCGAAAGGTCGACATGCATTGCGTTTGTAATCGTGTTAGTTGCGATTCTAACGCTTGCAGGCCAATATGATTGGCTTATGTATATTCAATACTAAAACTATGACCGAACAAGATACGATGATTCATGAGTTATGCAATCTAATGGGGTACACGTTTGAACAAGCGTATAACTATGTGCAAGCGTTCCCGGAAGAAGCAAGACAAAGGTTAGAAGATATAAAGGAAGTTGACTACAACGCTTGATCCCTTCCAGATAGCCTCATGCCTAACTATGTGGCTATCAATGAAGTGATTTACACTTCCCGCCTCGTAAGCGGATACGCTCGCAATCCTATGCGTGCGAGTAAATTAATAAATATATATAAGCAAAGAAATAGTAACGTATACAGAGTTAGCGCGCAGAGTAGGTGAATGTGTCTTGTGCAATAAGATTGCAGAAGTAGACGAAAATTTATTTGATAGCATTGAAAACGGAATGGGAAAGCCTGACGATTGGAACGAAGAAGAAGACGGTGAATATGAAGTGCCGGAAATTTATCAATACTATATAATCTCACAAGGTGGAGCCGATTATCTCAAAAGAGTATCAAAAGAAATAGTTTTATATTCTGAATTGCTTGACTGCTATGTATGGGGAATTACACATTTTGGAACGTCGTGGGATTGGGTAGAAACAGAAATTAAAAACTAACATGAAATACCAAGCATTAAAAAGTCTTAAAACAAAAACAAAACTTTTGAAAATGTGCGACACACTACAAGAAGCGCATGACGTTATTACAAAGCAAGAAGGTGCGACGTTTAATTGTTTTAGTTATGTGGGAGGTTTTCCATTGTATATGAAATATACAACTAATAATAAAAATCCAATTTTCTATAGCATACAAGGTCAATTTTTTCTTGATAATGGTGAGCATATAGTATGTAGTATAGACGAGAAAGAAAAGTCGCAAATGAACTTTAATGAATAACTTATGAAATTCTACGCAACAACAACAAGTGAACGCGCAAGCAAGGGACAAGGAGGGGAAAACCTTGAGATAGAAATCAAAGGAGAAGACAAGAGAACGTTTATTGAAGCAAAAGTATTTGAGAAAGATGGGGAGTATATTTTTGAGGGGTATGTAATACACCCGGAAGACGCGCAAGGACATCGTTCGGAACAGTATTTTAGATTCGAGATAGGAAAAGGCAAAAGTCAAAAAGACGAAAAGAAGTGCGCTTATTGTGAAAAAGATAGAGGTCATTTTCATTCAATTAAAAGCCTTACTTCTTAAAAGTCAAAAAGAGAAAAGCCGATACAGCATAGGAGTATCGGTTTTTTTGATACACGCGACGTACTCGTCGTGCGTATTAAAACCAACGATCTAACCACGACACGGCTTCGAAATCGTGGTCGCCCAAACTGCCAAAACTTTTTCCCCAACCAAAGAGCGCTTGCGCTGCCGTCCGCGAGGACACCTTCATAGCGGACCCCTGGGTATATGTTTTATATAAATAATTTTTTTTTTTTTATTACATGTAGTACCCCCCCTAATATAAGCAAAATTTGAATTATAGGTTTTATCAGCATTTTTTGAAACGAAAATCATTGAAAAAGATGAAAGTTTGACAAATGAATGATGTTGTATTATAAATTCGTATGTATGGTTTATGCACATATTCTTGTCAGTTGCATTACTATGCAAGTAATGTTATAGTGTATAGTACATACACAAAGTCGAAAAAAAATAAAAAAAACAAAAAAATGCGTTCAAAAACTTTACAGGTACCAATTAAAGATATACTTAAAGAGAAGGTAAAGAGTATAGAGACTTACCTAGGCGTTTCCGCTGCAGAGGTTGCAAGACGTGGGATTGAAATGATGTATAAAGAAATGATGCGTGAGAAGTTTGGATATAAGGGATATATGAGAAAACCTCAAGAGGAAAAAGAAACGAAAAAAGATATTCAGAACAAAATCCGCGCCATGAATTCCGTTGAATTATACGAATATCTAAACGAATTGGGCTACTTCGCCATAGAGGATGGCGTTGAAAACACCATAGAAGAATCGCCTGCGCTTGGACTCGTATGGGTTCAAACGAGAGGCGGTATGCGTCGTGAAATCTTCACAGTCGAGGAGATTATCAAGGACCTAACTAAAAAATCACTTATATAGTTCATAAAATATGGAAAATAATATTATCAAGGATCTTATTCAGGAAATAAGAGACAAAGAAGAAGAAACGAGAAAATCAAACGAAAAAACAATTAGAACATTAATAGCCGTAGATGTTTTACTGGATTCTATATATGGAATTAACAAACCACATGAGAATTAACGCATTTGAAGACAATGTAATCGCGTTACTTTCAACGAAATCAGACGGCGATATGCGTCTTACAGGGCACGAACAATACGACGGAGAAGCCTACGCGCGAAGAGGAACGTTTCTAAGGCAATATGAAATTGATCCAGACTCCGTATTATCAGCAGAACTCATGCATGGTAATCATGGGCGAATCGTAGATAATCTCGCTCGGGGAAAAAACATCCGCGTTCCGAAGGTTGATATACTCGTGACGACGCAGAAAAATGTTCCGTTATCGGTATCGGTGGCGGACTGCTTCCCGGTATATCTGCACGATCCGGTGCGCGGTGCGATAGGACTCCTGCATGCGGGATGGAAAGGCGTTTCGGTGTCCGAAGATGGCGAAACGGTAATATCGTCTGCGATAAACCTGATGAAGTGTGCGGACTGCGATCCGAAAAACATCGTGGCGCACGTGGGACCAGGTATTCAGGAGTGTTGCTTCGAAGTGGGAAAGTCCGTATATGATAAGTTTAAAGGATTCTCACACGTTCGAAATATACCGGTTCCGATACCGGGGGTGGATCCAGACTCAGAAATAACACACGAATACGTCAAGAAGTATTATGTTGACCTGCGAAGTGCGATAGAGTTTCACCTGCGCCATGCGGGATTGCAGGAATATAATATAAGCTCGGATAGGAAGTGTACGAGGTGTTATAAGGGTTTGACGAAGTTAAACCCACTGCCTGAGAAAAGCGTGATTGAATACCAGTTTTTCTCGGCGCGCAGAGATAAGACCACACCGATTCAGTCGCAGATGGCGGTAATTGTATGTCGATAGTCGTATGTCAGTAATTATATGTCGATGATCGTATGTCAGTAATTATATGTCGATAAATCTCAACGGAAATAAATTAATCGTAACGTTTAAATTTAATAATGCGATAGTACAAGCGATTCGTATGGTACCTGGTAGAAAATTTAACGTGGCGAAGAAACACTGGGAAGTGCCCGTTGAATGTGTAGTTGATTGCGTTGATTTAATGCGCCCACACGGTATTACTCCGACGCTCCCCGTAGTTGAGTTGTATAACGCGCAGAAAGCGCTCCAGAAGGCCGCAGACGAGGTAAAAAACACACCAGAAGAACAGGTTGAATACTTGGGAACACTCCCCCTCATGGGGTATCAGAGAGTTGGTGCGAAGTTTATGAGAATAATACCGTCACCGCTGGTGGGAGATGAGCCAGGATTAGGTAAAACGTTGCAGACGATCGCTGCGCTCGAGGGGGTAAGTGGGAGAATACTCGTACTGTGCCCTGCGTCGTTAAAATATCAGTGGGCAGAAGAACTCGATAAATGGAGAGAGAATTCTCACACGGTAATTGACGGCACGCGCGATGAGAGAGCGCGACAGTGGAACGCTGATACGCGCTGGCACGTGGCGAACTACGAATTATTATTGCACGATGAAATACCGGACTTCGATGTAATTGTGTGTGATGAAGCCACGCGATTGAGTAATCCGAATACGAAGACGGCGAAACTGTTGCGTGCGCTGAGTTCTACGAAACGAATCGCGCTGACAGGAACTCCGGTGAGTAATAGTCCGCTCGATGTATTTGGTATCGTTGATTGGTTGTGTCCGAAGTATCTGGGGAGTTATTTTTCGTTCGTGGATAGATATTGCGTAAAAGAACAACGTTTTAATCGTATCGTTGGTTTTAAAAATTTAGAAGAGTTAGCAGAAAAGGTGCAACGAATAATGATTCGTCGTACGAGAGACACGGTGCTCGCCGATCTGCCACCGAAAACGAGAATCGATGTTCCGTTTGTAATGAGTAATGATGAACGAAAGTTTTATGATTCGATTCGCCTGATGATACTCGCCGAACTGAAAGATGTGTCGTTCGACAAAAGTACGCTCCCGATGATTCCGGTTAAGATGTTGAGGTTAAAGCAAGCAACGGACCATCCGAGATTACTTGGATCGAGCGTTGAGTCGTCGAAACTGGTAGCTCTGAAAGAGTTACTGGACCCGATTATAAAGTCTGGGGAAAAGGCGATTGTGTTCACGCGGTTCGCAGAGATGGCGAAAATACTATTGAATGAGTTGGCGAAGTATAATCCGAAGATGATCATTGGCAAAATAGATGCGGTGTCCCGTCAGCAGGCGGTTGGAGAGTTTTCGACTGAGGTTGGTAGTGGTTTGATTATAATGACTGAGGCTGGTGCGTATGGATTAAACCTACAGGCTGCGTCGTATGTGATTCACTACGATTTGCCGTGGAGTATCGCGAAGTTGGAACAGCGCGAAGGACGTGCGCACCGAAAAGGACAGACGAAACCAGTAACAGTGTATTCGTTAATCGCGAAAAAATCGATTGATGAATATGTGGCGAAAGTATTGTATAAAAAGAGCGCGATATCGGCTCAGATTCTCGGAGAGGAAGATGTGCACAACATATTATATGAATGATGTGTTGCGCATAGCGTACTGTGTGTAGCGTACTGTGTGTAGCGTACTGTGTGTAACGTATTGAAAAAATGTAAACGATGTTGTACTGTTAAGGAGGTAGATTTACCACCTGGAGAATAGCACTACGGTAGTGCGCGGCGTTAAAAGCATAAAGCGCTGAGAAGTTTACGTTGTGTGAGGCTCACGCCCCGATAGCACGCGTGATATACGGTTCGATCCCGGCTTCTCCAGTAATGTGATATCCAGTAATGTGATATAATTTAAATATAAAGAAAATTAAAATAAATCTTTACCCTCAAGCATTATATGTTTGAGGATTTATAAAACAAAAATATGTTTATAATTGATATTAAAATAAACAATAAAAAAATATATCACTTCACGGCAATAAATACTGGACACGCTGAAAATAAAAAAGATACAACACGAACGCAATGGAGAAATTATAGATTACATGATGGATGTATTATAAAACACAATAGAAAAAATGGAGCATTGTGTTTAGCTTTTCAAATTATTGGGCATTTACTTATGTGTAAAAAATAATCAAGCAACTTAAAAACTAAACACGGAGGATTTATGACTATTCATGAAAAGTGCATTATGTGCAAAAAGAATACCATGCAAAAGATAACAGGCATGACAATGTATTTCGTATTGTCTAAGTGCCTTGTGTGTGGATTTGTAAACACTGTGAGAAAGGAGGTGGAAGATGACAAATCTAAAAGGTAGAGGACACAAATTTTGCGACTGCGGACATATCCTAATTCCGACACATGACACTATGTTTTATGTCTGGCTCTGGTGCAGTAAATGTGGAAAGCTTCATAAGGTGAAGTTCCACGATATTTATTAGGTCCGCCAATTTATGCGGACCTGATTTTTGTTCTGTGGATAACTCGTTTGTAAACGTTTACAATTTAATATATAATGTAAACATGAAGAATAAAAAATATGTAGAGATCCAATCAACGCGCTGCGTAAAAGGAACAAATAAACGGATCAAAAAACTTTTATCAAAAAAGAGAAAGAAGGCCGACTGGCTTCGTGAAGCAGTAGATGAGAAAATGGAAAAAGAAAACAAATAATTATGAAAAAATGTAACTATTGTTCGAAAGAACACGAAAATAATAATACAGGTTGTAAAAACAGCGGATACTACAACAGCGGAGACCGCAACAGCGGATACCGCAACAGCGGAGACTTCAACAGTGGATTCTGCAACAGTGGATTCTGCAACAGTGGACTCTACAACAGTGGACTCTACAACAGCGGAGACCGCAACAGTGGATTCTACAACAGCGGAGACTTCAACAGCGGAGACTACAACAGCGGAGACTACAACAGCGGATGGTTTAATACAAATGAACCAAAAATGCGTTTCTTTAATAAGGAAAGTGATATTACTTATTCAGAATTTTCAAAAAATAGAATAGTATATCCTGACTTAAAAATCTGTGCGTGGATAGAATTAAAAGATTTACCAAAAGAAGAACAAAATGAATCTGCAGTTCAAATGGGAGGACTCTTAAAAACTCTTTCTTATAAAGATGCGTGGAAAGAATACTGGAATCGTGCAGGTCAAGAAGATAAAGAATGGTTCACGAAACTTCCAAATTTCTCGTGGGACATATTCACCGAAATCACAGGCATTGAAAAAGTAGAAAATGATGTAGAACAAGCAATCAAACTACTTCAAGAAAAAGGTCTCATAAAGGACGGAAAGATAATTAGTTTATAAATATCAAATATGAAAAACCGTATTCCCTCATGGGACAACTTACAAGTAGGAGATATTATTGTGGATGCTGATGGAGAAGAAATAAAAGTATTAGTAATATTGGGAGATGTATTTTTAGCAAGTCATCGGAACGAATTTGACGAATCGGGTTGTTGGTATACAAAAAAAGAAGCTAAAAGCCTTGGACATAAATTAAAAGTAAACACCCCAAAAGAAATAGTCGTTAAAGGTAAAAGATATAGAGAAGTGGAATAAATATGATTAAAATAAAAATATTTAGTTTTATATTAGGAATATCATCAATGTATTTGTTTTTTAGCGTAAGTTGGAAAATTGGAGTAGGTATATTTCTATTTACTTGGGGTTTGAGAATTGATGATGGGCTTAATAAAAAATAAACTAATCACTTTATGACACAAACAAACGAGAGAGGGAAAATTAAAATAAACCATACTTGTATACATTCAGATACATATGATTTTGCTTGTGGAAAATGTATTGATATAGCGCGCTTTAACGAAATAAAAAAAATTCGTGATGAAAAAGACAAACAATGGGAGAAGAAGATAGAGGAAGCAATCAAAAACACAGAGACGAACGAAGATGTATATGGTCAAGGAGATATTCTTGGATATAGAGAGAGATTAAAACAGTCGTTATTACATAAAGAGGAATAATTAAAAATTAAATAATGGTTCATTTACGGCGGAGTATAAGAGTTTGTCTAATTAACTTACTTGAATTGTAAAAGACTGACGAGTCTCGGGGTATTCCACCGCAAGTGAATCATTAAAACCAAAGGTCAAAGAGGAATAATTAAAAATTAAATAGTGTATAGAATGTAGGAGTGGCGGAATAGGTAGACGCTATTGGGTCCAATTCCCAAGGGGGTTCACAATGCCTTCTCTGGTGAGTAGGTGACAGCCCGAACGAGATAAATACTCACACTATGCAAGGTGACTATTACGAGTAAAGTAGAGGGATTCGGTTTTCAGCTCCGATTAAAAAACCTTTCTCGTCAAATCCTTGCCTCCTACACTCTGTACATTATTAAAACCAAAGGTCAAAGATAAATAAATACATGGACGAACAAACATTCTACAACACCATAACCAATAGCCCTGAATGGAAAGCATGGAAGAAAGAACAACAGAAACGTCTAAAACTTATCTCAAAATATAAGGAAGCAGGAAAGATATACGACATGACAGAAACAGAAGAAAATGGATGGATAAGCCCCGAACATTGGGAATCTTTCTTAGATTTCACCTTAGAAGAAAGATTTAAAAAACAAATGAAAGATTTTGAAAACACATTTTTTGATAAGTACAGAGTATGGAGAGGAGATAAATAAATAAATATGAAAATATTAAATCTTTATGCTGGTAT
>Ga0172381_10006147_pt1 | contig 12068 bp, 12 predicted proteins | sample Leawel6488metaG_FD_119754 | JGI IMG/M metagenome (GOLD analysis project Ga0172381, IMG submission 119754) | Leachate microbial communities from a municipal landfill in Southern Ontario, Canada - Leachate well 64-88 metaG | ecosystem: Engineered > Solid waste > Landfill > Unclassified | place...
GCTACCCTTGAGAATGCTGTCCGGGCAGCTGGTGCTCGACCGGTCTACGCGTTCTCCCGAAGGGAGAGCATTGACCAGCCCCAGTCGGATGGCTCGGTCAAAAAAGTGGCGATCTTTCGCCACGCCGGATTTGTGAGGGTTCACTAATCCGAGGTATCGGTTCGGAGTTATCAAGGAGAGCTCCGTTAGGATGTAATATTATATAACATCTAAAATCTCCTTTCTCTTATTGAGTTCATCTTATTAAGGTGGATTCAAACAAGGGAATAATTAATTAAAATAATTCTAGATAATAATCTGGAGACTTATATCTTTAGATTATTGCTTAGAACTTAAGCGGTTCTGAGGAATGGGCGTCCTTTGCCCTAAAAAGGAAGGAGGAAAAAATGGGAAACTGTCAAAAAGAGAGTTTCCCAGAAGGGGTTTGTGGGGAGGTGAGGTCTTCTTCTTATGGGCAAAAATGCCCATGGGAGTGGACCCATTGCAACCACCTCTGCTTCAATAGTTTTGAAGCAGAGGACTGGGTTTGTCCCCGGTTAAATGACTCCTGTCTGGGGAGCTGCGAGCACTTCCAATGGCGGGCAATCCGTTAAGGAAGTGACGGTTCGGAGTATTAGGAGAGCTTCGAAAGGATGTAAGATAAACATCTAAAATCTCCTTCTTTTTTCCGAGTCCATTTTAATAAAAGTGGATTCAGAATTGAGAAATGTCAACTAGTTCATTAAGATATCCTGGGTAACAATCTGTAGATTTATATCTCTAGATTGTTGCTCGGGAATAAATATTCTCGGCTTCAGGTGAAAAAAATGTGCGGACCAGAGGAGTCCGCCCAGGACGAGATAATCGCCCAAGGGCGGATAATGAATTTTTCCTCGTTTTCGAACGAGGAGATTGAAATGTTTCTCCCGGAATTCCGGGAAGTAATATCTCCCTTAGAGGGAATGAATCTAAGGGAGGGGATGTCGGCCGTAGAGGTCTACGGTCAGATTTTTAATCGCGGTCATTTTTTTAGGACTGCGATCCTCCCGAGTGTTTTTTCGGGGGTGATGGATGAGCTCGTTGTATATTTTGGAGGATACAGCGAGGTCATATTTATTTCTCCCGAGGGAGAGATAAATCGGCTGGGCAAAAAGATGTCACCAGCCGACATGGCTCTCCTTACCGGAGGAACTATTCGGTTGGGAAAAGACGGGATATGGAGGCCCGTCGTCTCCTCCGATGAATGGTAAAAAGGTTCGGAGTATTAGGAGATCTTCGAAAGGATGTAAGATAAACATCTAAAATCTCCTTCTTTTTTCCGAGTTCATTTTTAATAAAGTGGATTCAGAATTGAGAAATAGTCAGTAGTGATCCGTAAAGCAGGAGAGGTATTGGATATATTCTAATCTCTCTCCAGAATATAATACATTCAAACCTCTCGCTAAATGCTTTACGGTTCTCTGCTGATTTAAAGGAAGGTTCTTTAAAATATTTCGGGTATCAACTTGAAGATTTAAATCTTTAAATTGTTGCCCGAGATTATAGGCAACAGTGATTATTGTGAAGTTCGTTTACTGGAGCCCCGAAAAGGGGTATGGATTTATCCGTCTTCTGGACGGACGGCGTGTCTTTGTGCATGCCAGCAATGTGTTCCCCTGTAGAAGGGGAGTTGACCTTATGTCTCATAAGGTCAATGAGAAAACCCTTAAGGTTGTTAAGGCCGAGAAGGGGTGGCAAGCCGAGTCTGTTGAACTGATTCCGAGCTGGGAATCGTGGACCGACTCGGTCGAGTCAGCCGTTGTTTGGCCGGGAGGTGCAAGAGATGCCTGCCAGGAGTATCGGATTATCACTGGTCGAAACAATGACTGGTGGAAGTCTGAGAGTTTTCCCTTGGCTTACGACCAGGTCGTAGCCGAGGCTGCTCTTGCGGCCGGATGCCCTCCAGATTTACTCGAGGGAAAGAAATCTCGCCTTGAAGAGTTGAGGAAAGAGTATTTCCTCTTTAAGGCGGGAAATATTCCCGATCGAGGAGTTGAGATCTCTCCAGAGGACTGGATATCTCAAAATGGACCTTTCCGTTTTGGGATAAAACTCACCTCGCACGGGGAAAAAATTAATTTCCCCGACATCACTTCTGCAAGGAGGTGGATGAAAGAGGTCAGAACTCGGGAAGGAGAGCCAAGTGCAGAATTTATCTGCACTGACGGACCGCTTAAGGGAGACCTGCCAGTAAACGGCATTTCAAATACCGTTTACTGGTACATCTGGGTTTTTAGACCCGGGTGCGTGGAAATGACTCATGGGTTTCTTTTCCCCATACCTGAGGGTCAGGTTATGGAGGAAAAAGGTCGGCAAGAAGAGTTCATCTATGATTCTTCAAAGAATTATGGAGCGAATTCCTTCGCCGAGGCATGTGATCCAGATTCAATGGATTACATGTTCTAAATTTTTTGCAATTTTATAAATCAAAAATTGCACCACTTCTCGGATGTGTATCCGGGCTGATGAGTCCAAAAGGACGAAAGTGGATGTGGATAATTGGGGGCTTGACAGAAATTGGATAGTAGTATATAGTGATGATGTAAGTGGTTCATTAAGTAAAGATGTTAGTTTCTCGCTCGTCCGCGAGTTTAAATAAAGGACCCGTTGCTTCTTTCCCGAAAGGGATAAGGAATCAGGTTGAGGTCTGCTTGTCATTCCGCACGAAGCAATAGATACTAGTTGTTTACAAGAACGGCTGGGAGATCTCTTTTAAGGAAAAGTTCTATCTAGAGCTATAACTTTGAAGAGATATCCTAGCCGTTTTTCTTTTTTTGCGGGAAGATTCACTGAAGATTAAAGGTCTTTAGAAATCTTCTCGGAAGAATTTCGAGAAGAACAGTTCTTTGTTGGAAAATAAAGGAAAGCACCTATTATGGTGATAGGTTGTAATCCTAAAGCACTGAAACACCAATTTAGTGCCTGTCCGATATTAACTTTTGGCGAGAACGTCAACAACGTCATTTATACAGGAGAGTGTATAAATGTGAGAGAGATTATTGCCTGAGTTTAATATCGTTTGCCGTCTCTAGTAAGGAGATCGGCTGGGAATGAAGTCTAACCCTCTTCGTTTCCAGGAACCTCCTTACTATCCTCCCGGAATCCAAGGGAGAGATTGGATCCGGGAGAAGTAGGAGGATGTTGTTTGAAAATTAAATAGGTAGAATGTTTCGGGTAGCAATCCGAAGATTTATATCTTTGGTTTGCTGCCTGAAACACGGCAGATTACTATTACGAGGAATTATGAGGTTGGCTGTATTAATAGCTAAGTCAGGGGTTGAGCTTCTTAATTGCAATATTGTTTCTCCCGACTGGGAGGTTGCAATCGCAGACTTTTCTCGCATGGATCAGCGGGAAGTCACCTGGTGGAGTTACCCCCAGAAAAACAAGTACAGCGAGATTCTTGTCTTTGATAGGAATCTGACTACGGCTCTAACCCAGCTCCATATCGAAAGGTCGATAAGGAATTTGGGAATCAGGGGGCCGGTAAAGTATGTCGGTAATGAAAAGACGTTGCTGGCATACCGGCACCAGGATTACCTCTTGAAAAAGGAGGGAGTTGTGCCGAAAGAGAATGCTCCAGTGCAAGATGCTTATCAAATCGATAAGTATATGATTGCCCTGGTGGGACTGCCTGCGTCCGGAAAGACGCTCCTGCGGAATATTTTTTCCCAGATGGACGGATTTTCCGTCTATAAATGGGGAGACTATGTAAAGCAGGAGATCGAATCCCGTTATGGGGAAATGAACTGGGCTAATGTCCAACGCTTTACCGAAGAGGTGGAGGCGAAAGACAAAATAGTGGTGGCCCGGAGGTTCGTTTCCTCGGTAAAGGACGATTCGCCGTTTATGGTCGTTGACGGCATTAAGTCTCGCGAACAGATTATCTATGCGAGCTATGCCTTACAGCGGCCCGTCATCGTCATCTCTGTTAGGAGGGATGAAAATGAGCGGCAAAGGGAAGCTGAGAAACGCGGAGACTTTGACGATTCCGTTGACTCGGAACGTTTAAATCTTTTGCGCAATATCGGCGCCCTTGATGTGGTAAATTTCGCCGATTTCATTGTTAATACCACGGGGTGTTCAGTGAAATACGAGAATGATGTTTGCCGTATCAAGTTCCCCGAAGGATTCGTTTCCGGAATGCACGAGGTTCTTTCGTGGATATTTGTCTCAAACAAATTTGAGGCAACAAAGAGAATCGTGCAAAAGGCAGCAGTAGAGGTTGCAAAACAAAAGGGAGCCGAAATCGTGAAGGTGAATCGATTGGACTGGCTCGAGAAGGTCGCATCGATAAACTCTTTCTACATGAAGAGTTTTGAAAATCCGCGGCCATGGGCTGAAGTTTCGACTTCCGGAAGTTATGCCAAGAAAGTGAGAAAACTTGCTATCCTTGGCAAGTGCAACGAAAAGGAAGTTGAGCTTATCTGTCAGCTTGTTGAACATCTTCGCAAGGCGTTTAAAATCATGGATGACCTTATTGACGAGGACGAAGTCCGTGATTTTGCACCAGCGTTTTGGGTGATTAACGGGATATGGCAGACCATTGAGCAGGCGGCATACGACCTTGGGAGAGCAAGGAAGATTGCTGTCGAGCTCGGTATTGGTACCTTCGAGGAACGGGTTCTCGAGGTAATTCTCGCTGCCCGGCTTGAAGTGGAAATGGAAAATCCTAAATTTGTTACTGAGCTGACCCAGTCAGAACTTTGGGGCAAAGTGGTGATGAAGGAGGCCAGTTTCCGGCTAATAATTGCCGAGGCACTGAATTGTCCAGAAAGCGTTTGTTTTGCTGCTTACCAGGATGGTGTTGCAGCTCAGATGCTGGACGATGGCTTATCTGCGCTTTATGGTAAAGATGGTCGCAAGGAAAATTCCGATGAACGCCTTGGTCGTTTGACCTATATGAAGGCGTTCGGAATCGGTCCGAAAAAGACCGTTCAGCTCGGTCGGAAGTTGAAGAAGAAAATCGCCCCGATTCTGGGGCAGGATAAGGAAAAATGAGTTTCGAATCTTTTTCCGCCGCAGGAGTGGCGGATATAGTCAACGGGGAACACCTTTTATTAGGTGGCACCCCGCCGGGATGGAAAGGAGAACACGTTTGCCCAGCACCTTTTTATAAGCGGAGGTATAGCTGGGACGGAGACCTCATTATGGGGTGCACTATCGGTTGCACATTCTGTTACTACCGATGGATCAACAACAGCGTTGATACTATCGGGAATGGCAAGGAGGGTCTGCGTCCGATTGCAACCCCGAAACAGGCGGTAAATTTTCTTGAACAGTCACGTCTATTCAAGGCGAGTCGAGATATCGTCATGCTCGCGGCCCGCTCGGACGGGAGTATGCAGGTGAATGAAATCACTGAGTTTCTGCGGATATTTCCGTACGAGAATCCAGTGTTCATTTTACACCGTGCTCCGTTCGGCGAACGTCAGCTTGAGAGATGGGGAGATGATTCGCGTGCAGTTTTCTGTACAACTATCACTCCAGACTCACCCGAATTTCGGGGCAGTCCGGTAAAGCCGCCTCAGCAGATGAGGGGATTGAAAATGTTGCTTGAAGCGGGTATTTCTGCTCGACGTATCTCGGTAATGCTCGGCCCTCTGAACAGCAATAATGTTGCTGAGGGAGTTAAGATAATCGGGGAGCTTGCAGAGATGGGTATCGAATTTTTGACTTATAGGGGCTGTAGTGTTGGTAATCTCGGTATCGCTCCTGAAAACGAAAAGCTTCGGGAGACAGGATTCCTTGACGGAGGACAGGACGAAAAGTCCGGTCCCGATGGACACCAGTACTACAAGATGAAGAACTGGTTATCTGTGGAAGTTGAGGAAGCGGTACTTCGAGCTGCCTCAGATAACGGACTACGAGTTCATCGCCATACGGGCACTCTGTATCGGGACGAGTTCCATATGCCGGTGGCATACAATCGGAATAATCGTTCCCGGTCGAGTGAACTCGGACAATGGGAGAAAGTCAATCCCAAAAAGATTGAGAAGTACCTTATCTGGCTCGGGTACAATCCTTTGTCTATCCGCGAGACAAAGGAAGGGTATTTTGTAGAGTTGCCAGGAAACGAGGTTGCGACAGAGGATGTTGCGATGACGGTTGGTTGTGAATTTAGGACCTCGGTCTTATTCAATAATCATCGCATTGCACCGACCTTAGGCGATCTCAAGTTCTATGGGAGAAACCATCTTTTCTGGCCGTTGCCGAAAGGGTGGGAGACAGTTAAGGGTTGAAGTTAAAATAGCTTCCGGAGAAAATAGAGGACTCCGATATCAAAGCCTCTTTTTTATTTCCCTTGCTTTCTCGGATATATATGCTATACTACCCTCAAAAGGATTAATCGCAGAGATTAACCTCTTTTTCTAAATTTTAAGGCATAAAAATATGGATGAAAAATACTTAACTCAGGAGGGTTTGGATAAGCTAAAAAAAGAACTTGAATACCTTAGGAAAGAAGGTAGGATAGCAGTGGCAGAAGAATTGAAAGAAGCTATTTCTTTCGGTGATTTGTCAGAAAACGCAGCTTATGACGAGGCCAAAGAGAACCAAGCAAATATCGAAGGAAAAATACTTGACCTAGAAAGATTGATTAGTTCAGCCAAAGTTATTAAAGAGAATGAGAACACGGGCTGGGTTCAAATCGGATCTTATGTTACAATCAAACAAGGTAACGATGAAGAAAGATACCATGTGGTTGGAGAAGAAGAAGCCAATCCTATGGAAAACAGAATTTCTTTTAAATCTCCCTTAGGCCAGGCTTTGATCAATAAACCTAAAGGGGCTGAAGTTGAAATCAAGACTCCTAAAGGTTCTCTCAAATACAAAATATTAAAAATAGAATAATATGTCTACTGTAGACGAAATCAGACAAAATAGGATAGAAAAGTTAAAGAAGATTCTAAAGAGTGGAGAAAATCCATATCCTATTGAAGTCAAAAGAACTCACGAAATCAAGCAGGTTTTAGAGGATTTTGCATCTTTAACTGAAAAGCAAGAAGAAGTTTCTTTAGTCGGAAGAGTCAGAACAATCAGAACTCATGGGGCTTTGACTTTTATCGATTTTGAAGACGGAACAGGGAAGTTCCAGGCTTTGTTTGCTAAAGACAAGCTTGGAGAAAAGAATTACGATAAATTCTTGGAAATGTTTGATATTGGAGACTTTATCGAAATTCATGGAACTATTTTTGAAACTAAGAGAGGAGAAAAAACAATTCAAGCTGCTGACTACAAAATGCTTTGTAAATCTTTAAGGCCATTGCCTGAAAAGTGGCATGGATTGAAGGATGTTGAAGAAAGATATAGAAAGAGATATCTAGATTTAATTTTCTCCTCTGAAGTCAAAGACAAGTTTATTGTTCGTTCCAAGTTTATTAAGGAGATGAGGAACTTTTTAGACAGCGAAGGTTTTATGGAAGTGGAAACTCCAATCTTGCAATTGTTATACGGTGGAGCTAGGGCCAAGCCTTTTAAAACCCATTTGAATGCAATGGACTTGGATGTATTTTTGAGAATATCTCCTGAACTATATTTGAAGAGGTTATTAGTTGGAGGATTTGAAAAAGTCTATGAAATAGGAAAGTGTTTCAGGAATGAAGGAGTTGATAAATTCCACAATCCTGATTTCACTATGATTGAATGTTATTGGGCCTATGCCGACTACAAGCAATCAATGAAAATGATCGAGAGAATGTTTAATACAATTTTGACTAATATTTTTGGAACAACCGATATTAAATACGGAGATGCTGTTTTGAATTTCAAGGGTCCTTGGGAAAGAATAGAATTCTTTGCTTTATTAGAAAAGTACACAGGAATCAAGTATGAAGAAATGAATGAAAAAGCTTTGTTTAAAAAAGCTAAGGAGATGGGAGTCGATGTTCCCGATGGAGCAGACAAGCCTAATATTGCTGATGAGATATACAAGAAATACTGCCGACCGAAGATAATCCAGCCTACTTTCGTTATTCATCATCCTAAGGGATTCCAGCCTTTGGCTAAAAATCTTGATAGTGAAAAGTTAGCTAGTTATCAATTAGTTTTGGCTGGAGCTGAAGTTATTAATGCTTTCTCAGAACAGAATGATGCGACTGAACAGGGAGATATATTGAGAGGCCAGGAGAAATTATTCAAAGGCGGGTTTGAAGAAGCTCAGAGATCAGATGAAGAATTTGTTGAAGCATTGGAGCATGGCATGCCCCCAGCTGCTGGATTCGGAATTGGAATCGACAGAATCGTTTCAATGATTACTGATTCAGGATCATTAAGGGAAGTAATACTTTTTCCTTTAATGAAAGACAAAGAGTAGATATTGTATTAATTTATTTTTATTATATAATTAATCTATGAAAAATAAGGTTCTTCATTATAATATCATCTTAAGACCTGAAGCAGAAGGTGGTTTTACCGTTTCTGTACCTGCTCTTCCTGGATGTATTACATATGGAGCTAATTTGGATGAAGCTAGAAAGATGGCCTATGATGCCATTGAGGCGTACCTTGCTAGCGCTAAAAAGCATGGAGAAAACGTGATGAGCGATGAGAATAATTTATTGGCCACTTTAGATATAACTTATGCCTAAAATTCCTCGATTAACTCCAAAGGAGGTAATTAGGTTATTGGAAAATAATGGATTTAAATTGGATCATGTTTCTGGAAGCCATTATGTTTTTTATTGTTTGGAAACAAAAAGAAGAGTTATCGTTCCATATCATTCAAAAGATTTGCCAATAGGAACAATGAAATCCATATTAAGTTCAGCGGGAATAAAAATTAATTAAAGAAGTAAAGAAATTCGGGGGAAACCCGAGTTTTTTGACGTCATTTTTCTTTTCTGGTAGGATAGTGGCATACCATCTTTAAAGATGGAGGAGTGAAATTTATGCAGGCAGTACTTAACGCCCTTTTAAATATGGTTCCAGACATTGGAGCTCAGCGCATCTTCGAGATATTAGGTCCAATTCCAGAAAGAGTGAATGGAGTGCTCGTTGCAAGAGAGGGAGAAGCAGACTTTGCCGGTCCATTGTGCAAAGCCTTAAATCCTTCTGGTAACAGGGTTATCGAAGAAGGCAAAGACGTTTATTCAGCAGTCTGGGACATCAGAGAGTTCCGGCATATCCGCGTCATCATCGCTATCAAAAAGATTGACGATGCCGTCGCCAGGGAAATTGTCGAAGCGCTCGTTGCATTACGCAGAAAAGTAATTATCGAAGGAATCTTCATTGTTGCACTTGACGATCTCAGGTCATTTAAAGGAGATTTCAAAGTAATTACTCCGGGAGGTTAACACCTTCTTTTTTTTGTTGCTTTTTTTACTCTAAATTGATATTATATATTTACAAAAAACATATGCTAGATATTAAATTTATTAGGGACAATCCCGACAAAGTAAAAGAAGCTTGCAGAAAAAAGAAGATTAATTTTGATGTAGATAATTTATTGAAATTGGACGCTCAAAGAAGGGAGTTGATTGTGGCAATTGAGAATAAGAGCGCCATGAAGAATCAGGCCACCAAAAGAATCCAAGAGGCTAAGACTAAAGAAGAAAGAGAATTAGTCATTGCTCAAATGAGAGAATTGGACAGGAATTCTGACAATGAAGAAGATCAATTTAAAAAGATAAATGAAGAATTCGAAAGATTGATGCTTTTGGTTCCTAACATTCCCGATGAGTCTGTTCCCGAAGGAGGCTCTGATGCCGATAATTTAGAAATTAAGAAATGGGGAAAGATAAATGAATTTAATTTCCCAATTAAAGATCATATTCAATTAGCCAAAGATTTAGATTTGATTGATTTTGAAAGAGGGGCTAAGGTTGTTGGATTTAGAGGATACTTTTTAAAGAGAGAAGCGGTTTTGATTTGTATGGCTATTTGGCAATACGCAATGGAAACTTTAATGAAAAGAGGATTTACTCCAATTCAAGCCCCTTCTTTAGTCAAAGAAGAAGCGATGACTGGTACTGGATATTTGCCTCAAGCTAAAGATGAAGTCTATCGAACCCATGACGGAATGTATTTAGCTGGAACATCAGAAGTTTCTCTTATGAGTTATTTTTCTGGCGAGACTTTAAAAGAAGAAGATTTGCCGATTAAGTATATGGGATTCTCTCCTTGCTTTAGAACTGAGATTGGAAGCTATGGAAAAGACACTCAAGGAATCATGAGAGTCCATGAGTTTATGAAAATAGAGCAGGTTGTTTTGTGCAGGAACGACAAGGAAGAATCGGTTGAATTGCATGAAGAAATAACTAGGAATGCTGAAGCTATTCTTCAGGGATTGAATATCCCATACCACGTTGTAGTTAACTGTGCTGCCGACCTGGGTTTGGGACAGGTTAAAAAATACGATATTGAATGCTGGGTTCCTTCGCAAGGAAAATACAGAGAAACGCATTCTTCTTCATACTTCTTTGATTTCCAAACTAGAAGATTGAATATTAGATATAAAACTAAGGAAGGAGAAACAAAGTTCACTCATTCATTGAATAATACAGGGATAGCTACTCCCAGAATTTTGATTTCATTATTTGAAAACAATCAACAGAAAGACGGTTCAATTAAGATTCCCAAAGTCCTTCACAAGTATTTAGGATTTAAAGAAATCAAAAGAAAGAAATAATGGAAATAGCGGTTGAATACAAACAGAATAGGATTGAAATAAACGGAAAAGAGTTGTCGTATAAAGTTGCCGGAACGGGCAAGCCTCTTTTGATAATTCATGGGTGGGGAGCTTCTTCTAATTCATGGATGGGTTTTGTTGAAGAAATGGTTGGAAAAGGATTTCAATTGATTATTCCTGATTTGCCTGGGTTCGGTAAGTCTCCTGATCCGGATAATACCTGGGGAAGCGAAGACTATTCCAATTTTATTCTAGAGCTGGTCAAGAGATTGAATTTAAAAGATTTTTATCTCCTCGGACATTCTTTTGGAGGGGGGATTGCTTTGAGGATAGCGACAGGAAATAATAGTGTTGATAAGTTGATTCTTTGCGATGCTGCAATTGTGAGAGAAGAGAAACTAAGCTTTAGGCAAAAGGCTTCAAAAATGTTCGCTAAAGTTGGCTCAAAGATAATTCCTAAGAATTTGCCTGGATATCGCTTTTTAGAAAAATTAGTTTATAGATTGGCTGGAGCAAGCGACTACTATCGAGCTAATCCAGTCATGAAAGATGTTTTTAAAAAAGTAATCAATGAAGATTTGAGTTTTTTGCTCAAGAAGGTGAGCCAGCCGTGCTTGATAATCTGGGGAGAGGATGATAAGGCCACTCCTTTGATAGATGCACATTTTTTAAGCAAAGAAATTAAAGATTCTGAATTAAAAATAATTAGCGGGGCGAGGCATAATCCATACAAAACTCATCCCAAGGAAACTGCCGAAGCCATTATTAATTTTTTAAGCAAATAATATGTTTTCAATTGAGCCATGGATGCCAATAACATTAGGTTTAACAGTCCTCTTTTTTTGGTTATTTAAGGAGATTAAATCTTTTTTGTTTTGGACTTATTTATGGCAGTTGAAGAATTATCATATTGGCAGATTTTTGGCCCACTTTGATACGTTTGTTGGCAAGAAGATTTTCGGAAACTGGACGTCATATTTGAAATACATTATTTTTATCGCCCTATTCTTGATGATGGGATCATTAGACTATACTTACCCTGAATCATTCAACTCATATTTAATTCAATATAGCACATATATTATTGGATTAATTCCCTTATTATTCTTGATCTATTTTGCTGAAGGATTAGCTTCAATCTGGGGTATGATTAGAAGGAAAATCAAGGTTCCGCAGATGACTTCAAAGATTTCTTTTCTTTTGCCTATTATTTTCATTCCTTTGGCTGTAATTACTGTTGTTTTTGCTAAATTGTTTGTTGATGATTATTTGAATCCAAGCAAATGGATCAGTTTTGATTTGATTCCTTTTGCTATGGCCATTCTTTCTTTTGATATTTTAACACCTTTAATAGTTTCCTTTGTTGTTCTTTTATTCCAGCCGATTACAGTTTTTATGAGGAATAGAATGATTAAAAAGGCGA
>Ga0172381_10006148_pt1 | contig 12066 bp, 13 predicted proteins | sample Leawel6488metaG_FD_119754 | JGI IMG/M metagenome (GOLD analysis project Ga0172381, IMG submission 119754) | Leachate microbial communities from a municipal landfill in Southern Ontario, Canada - Leachate well 64-88 metaG | ecosystem: Engineered > Solid waste > Landfill > Unclassified | place...
AAGTTAAGCCTTGTTGAGCCGATGATACTCTTTCATGGGGAAAGTAGGCTATCGCCAACACCGAGTACTTGATTGAACTAAAATTAACCTAATTATATTAGGTTTTTTACGGTTTAGATTTATTGTTAATTACTTAAATAAACGTTATAATAAAAAGATGAATTGGGCACTGAAGAGACAGCTTTTATATATTGCAATTATTGTTGCATTTTTTGGAGTGATTGGATTTTTAATTATTTATCCAAAACTAAACAAAGCACCGACATGTTTTGACACAAAACAAAATGGAGATGAAACTGGGATTGATTGTGGCGGAAGTTGTGCTTTGGCTTGCACTCTACAGGTAGATAATCTTTCAACTATTTGGTCACGTGCATTTGAAGTTGTACCAGGGCGCTATAATGCTGTGGCTTATTTAAAAAATAGTAATGTAAATACTGCTATTAATAAAATAAATTATAGATTTCGTTTCGCTGATAAAGATAATGTTTATATAGGAAAAAGAGAGGGTTCTACTTATGTTCCACCTTCTGCTAATTTTGCAATTTTTGAACCAGCTATCGATATGGGTAATTCTATGCCAGTTTATACCACTTTTGAGTTTACTGAAGTGCCTATTTGGATTCAGGTTCCTGTTGAAAAAATAAACCAATTAAAAGTTTTTATTTCAAATATTAAATTAGAAAATACAGATACAAATCCAAATCTTTCAGCTACTATAAAAAACAATTCATTATTTCAAATTCCAGAGGTAAATGTGATTGCAATTTTATATGATGCAACAGGTAATGCTGTGTCAGCTAGTCGTACTTATTTAGACTCATTAATTGGAGAGGAGAGTGCAAACATTAATTTTACATGGATTCAGCCTTTTGCTGAAGAAGTTATTGCTAAAGAAATTATTCCAATTTTTAATATTTTTTCTGTAAAGCTAGAATAATGGTAGAAAAAACTCTTAAAAGAATAGATTGGTTATTAGTTTTTTTCTTAATCCCAATAACTTTAGCTGGACTTATTACAATGAAGTCTTTTGCGCCACTTGAAGGAGCTGGTAATTTTTTTAATAAGCAAATTATTTGGATATTACTATCTTTTGCTATTTTTTTTGTTTTTTCCTTTATTGATTTTCGTTTTTTGAAGCGAACAGATGTTTTAGTATTTTTATTTCTTTTATTTTCAGGAGTTTTATTGTTGCTTTTTATAATTGGTAGTATCTCACATGGAGCCACTAGTTGGTTTAGTTTTGGATATTTTTCTTTTCAACCAGCAGATGTAATGAAACTAATTTTAGTTTTACTGTTAGCAAAATATTTTTCTCGCCGACATGTTGAAATTAGAAATATTAAGCATATTTTTATTTCTGGATTTTATGCTTTTGTTCCTTTTGTTTTAGTATTGCTACAGCCTGATTTTGGTTCTGCTATGATTATATTTTTTATATGGTTTGGAATGGCATTGATATCTGGAATTTCAAAAAGACACTTGCTTTTCATTGTTGTATCAGGAGTTTTAGTATTTAGTGCTTTGTGGGTTTTTGTTTTTGCTTCATATCAGAAAGATAGAATCATAAATTTTTTAAACCCGACTTTTGATGTTCATGGTTCTGGGTATAATACAATTCAATCTACTATTGCTGTTGGCTCTGGTCAGATAATAGGTAAAGGTTTGGGTTTCGGTACTCAGTCACGTTTAAAGTTTTTACCAGAATATCAAACTGACTTTATTTTTGCAGCCTTCGCTGAAGAGTGGGGTTTTATTGGTTCATTATTAATATTATTACTTTTTGTTTTGGTTATTTGGCGTATTCTTTATTTTGCTTCAATTGGTTTATCAAATTTTGAAACACTTTTTAGTATTGGTATTGCTATATATTTAATGGCGCATATTATTATTAATATCGGAATGAATATAGGTATTTTACCAGTAGCTGGTATACCATTGCCTTTTATGAGTTATGGTGGCTCACATTTGTTGACTGAATTTATGGGGCTTGGTATTCTGATGAGTATGCGTAGGCATGCAAGGTCAGTCCATAGAGATGATATTAAAAATGAATTTTTAGGAATGTAATATTATGGATAATCAAATTTTTTTTATATTTTATAACTTAGCTCATCAATATCTATTTTTAGATAAACTAATTGTTTTTTTTGCTCAAATTTTTCCATATATAGTAATAATTTTAGCAGGTATTTTCTTACTACTTCACCATGAAGTTTTTTATTCAAAAAATCCAATTAGAGAGTTAATACAAAAATGGCAAGAAATTGTTTTAGTATTTCTTTCTGGTATTTCAGCTTGGTGTATAGCTGCAATTTTAAAAATTTTTATTCATACAGCTAGGCCTTTTAATTTTTTTACAAATGTAGTTCCATTGATGCATCCTACAGATTATTCTTTTCCATCTGGCCACTCTACTTTTTTTATAGCATTAGCATTAGCTATATTTTTTTATCATAAAAAGATTGGTTATTATTTTATTTTTTTTGCTATTTTAATAGGACTAGCTAGGATAATGGCTGGTGTACATTTCCCGATAGATATATTAGGTGGTTACATAATTGGTATTTTAACTGCTTATTTCATTAAATTTTTATATCAAAGAATATATATCAAAAGATAAGTAAATTATTACATTTTTCTTGCTTTTTTTGTGTTTACCTATATAATAGATGTTATAAATTATGTGGAAAAATAGAATTTTAGCTTTAATAATACTTATATTAGGCGTGGGCGTAGCTTTTTTTGTTTTTAAATCAGAACCTAAACTAAATAAAAATTATGAAAATGCGAATTCTTTTTTCAAGCATAGCCCTTTTCGTCTTGGTCTTGATCTTTCTGGTGGAAGTCACTTGATTTATAAGGCTGATATTTCAGGAGTACCAGCAGGGCAAGTCTCTGATTCAATGAATGCACTTCGTGATGTTATTGAGCGAAGAGTGAACCTTTTTGGTGTTTCTGAACCAGTAGTGCAAGTACAAGAAGGAAGCTTTGTCTCAGGCGGTGATCAAAAATTAATTGTTGATTTACCTGGTATAACAGATGTTGAAAAAGCTACAGCAATGATCGGACAGACTCCACTTTTAGAATTTAAAATTGAAGCACCAGAAGGTACAGAGAGGGAAGCAACAATAGGTCCAGACGGGAAAGTCAATGTTGATATGAGTCAACAATTTATACCAACAGAACTTACTGGTAGGTATTTAAAGAAAGCGACATTGGAATTTGATCAAAATACTCGTGAGCCAAAGGTTAGCCTGCAGTTCGACGAAACAGGGACTCAGCTTTTTGCTGATATAACAAAAAACAATATTGGTAAAATGGTAGCAATTTATTTAGATGGGTCTCCGATCTCAACTCCAGTAGTTCGAGAAGAAATACCAAATGGTCAAGCTATAATTTCTGGAAGCTTTACGCCAACTGAAGGAAAACAATTGGTCGGAAGATTAAATTCTGGTGCACTACCTGTTCCAATTACACTTCTTTCGAGACAAACAATTGGTGCAACACTAGGAGACAATGCTATTAATTCTGGAGTGAAAGCTTCTATTGTTGGATTTTTAATTATTGCCCTTTTCTTAATTCTTTGGTACAGAATACCTGGTTTAGTAGCTGTATTTGCTCTTTGTATATATGTAGCAGTTATTTTAGCTCTTTTTAAACTATTGCCTGTTACTTTGACTGCGGCTGGTATCGCTGGTTTTATTATTTCAATAGGCATAGCTGTAGATGCAAACATTCTTATTTTTGAAAGAATAAAAGAAGAAATGCGTTCTGGTAGAACAGTTTTAGATGCAGTTTCTACTGGATTTTCTCGTGCTTGGTTTTCTATACGTGATTCAAATATTTCGAGTATTATTACAGCTATTATTTTATTCTGGTTTGGTTCCTCATTAATTAAGGGCTTTGCTTTAACTCTTGGTATGGGAGTTCTTGTTTCAATGTTATCCGCTATTACTATTACAAGAATATTTCTTTCCAGTATTAATTTCATGGGAGAAAATAAGATTGTTAGATTTCTATTTTCAAGTGGATTTTCCAAGTAAATTTATAAACTTTATAACCTTTAATTAAATTATGTTTGTAATAAAAAACAAAAAAATATTTCTTCTTATCTCAATGACATTAGTTATTTTGTCAATTGTTTCACTTTTTGTTTTTGGATTGAAGATTGGTATTGATTTTAAGGGCGGTGCCCTTATGGAAGTTGTCTACAAAGACTCTAGGCCTGTTCAAGTTGATTTAAATACAAATCTCCAGTCATTAGACCTTGGTTATATTTCAATTCAACCTACCGAAGAAATGGGGTATATAGTAAAATCTCGTGACCTAAGTGAAGCTGAACATTCTTTGCTTTTAAGCACTCTTTCAAATAATGGACAAAATGAATTAGAAGAAAAAAGTTTTAACTCGATAGGACCTTCTATTGGAAAAGAGCTTACAAATAAAGCAATAGTCGCTATAGTCTTAGTTTCCCTTGCTATCATTTGTTTTATTGCTTTTGCTTTTCGTAAGGTATCAAAGCCCGTTTCTTCTTGGAGATATGGTTTGATTGCAGTTATTTCTCTTTTACATGATGTAATAATTACTGTAGGTTTCTTTTCTTTACTTTCTTATTTTAAGGGGGTAGAAGTAGATTCTCTTTTAGTCGTTGCTGCCCTTACTGTTCTAGGTCTTTCTGTGTCAGATACAATTGTTATTTTTGATAGAATTAGAGAAAATTTAAGAAATAAAATTGGATCTATGTTTAGTGAAATTGTAGGAAAAAGTTTAGAACAATCATATGTAAGATCTATTAGTACTTCACTCACTGTTATATTAGTTTTATTGTGTCTCTTCTTTTTCGGTCCAGTTTCTACTAAATACTTTGCTTTAACTCTAACAGTTGGAATGTTTTTTGGTACCTATTCTTCTTTATTTTTAGCTTCTCCTCTTTTGGTTTTAATTGAGGAAATACAAATAAAAAAACAAGCGAATAAAAAGAAAAAATAAAAATTTAACTAGAAAAATTTTATTTCTAAATACATAGACATAGAACCCCATCGCTCGCGAGCGATGGGGTTGATTTGTTTTTTAAAAACCTCTACAATTAATAAGTAGATTATTAACCCCGATGTAAAATCGGAGTCCAGACCTAATATGTCTGGATTAATTAGAAAAATTATATGAAATATCTTTGGATAATTGTAGCAGTTGTAGTTTTGTGGATCGTTTATGCTTTTAATGGTTTTATTCGTTTGATAAATCGTACCAAGGAAGCTTGGGCAGATATTGAAGTTCAACTAAAACGTCGCTACGATCTGATTCCCAACTTAGTAAATACTGTAAAGGGTTATGCCACTCATGAATCAAGTGCCTTCGAAAATGTCACGAAAGCTAGATCTATGGCTATGGGTGCCACCGGACCAACAGGAGAGCATGCAGAAGCTGAAAATATGCTTACTGGTGCTTTAAAGTCAGTTTTTGCTATTGCAGAAGCCTACCCAGAACTTAAGGCGAATCAGAACTTTTTAGCTTTACAAAATGAGCTTTCTGATACAGAAAATAAAATTCAAGCAGCTCGTAGGTTTTACAATGCGAATGTTCGTGACTTAAATATTAAAATTGAAAGTTTTCCTGCTAATATAATTGCAAAAATGTTTAGATTTTCTAAAATGGAATTTTTTGATCTTGGAGATAACGATGCTGCACAAAATCCAGTAGAAGTTAAATTCTAAAGATATGGAAAATAAAAAATCAAAAATTATAACAATTATAATTATTGTGATTTGTATTTGTTTACCAATTGCACTTTATTTAATTGGGAATAGAGATAATATTATTTTCAACGATGGTGTTATTGAAAAACTAGAAATTCTTGGAAATAAAGATGATCTTATTTCATTTTCTATTAAACCAGGACAGGAAGTTTCTGGGATAAATAATATCAATGGTGTTTTGAAAGGCGGGTATTTTTTTGAAGCGAATGTTATTGTAAGAATTCTTGATGTAAATAAAAATATTTTAAAAAATACATATGGTACTGCCACGGAAGATTGGATGACAGCTGATCCAATAGCTTTTAAAACGAGCTTGAATTTTAGCGGTCTTCAGCCAGGTCCAGCTTATATAAAAATTGAACAAGATGATCCTTCAGGTGGAGAAAGTGGTATGAAAATAAAGGAAATTTTAATTCCAGTTATTATAAAATAAAAATGGTAATAACGTATACACAAAAAATAAAAAACATACTTAAAGTATCAATTTTAGTTATTATATTTTTTATTTCTTTAAGTGTTGCCAAGGCTGAGGTTATAAATAATTTTAATTCCACTATTACTGTTTTATCTAATGCATCTATAAAAGTCCAAGAAAAAATCATTTATGATTTTGAAGGTAAAAATAAGCATGGGATTTTTCGTACTATTCCATTATTGAATTCCAAAAAACAAATAATTAAAATAAATAAAATTTCTGTAGTGGATCAGAATAATTTAGCTTGCCCTTTTACTGCCACTATTTCAGGTGGAATTTTATCTATTAAAATTGGTGATCAAAATGTAGTTATTTCTGGAATTAAGGAATATAACATAACTTATGAAGTTGAAGGAGCTATAGAATATTATGATAATTATGATGAAATTTACTGGAATGTTACTGGAAATGGCTGGCCAGTAGCCATAGAAAAAGCAGAGGCTACCATATTATTACCAGACGATATTAGTCCAATACAACAAGCTTGTTATTATGGAGTAATTAATAGTAGTTTAAAATGTAGTATAGTTTCAAACATTTTCTATTCTCCAGGTAAATTATCATCCGGTGAAGGCCTAACTATTGCAGTTGGATTTCAAAAAGGGATTGTTTATGAGCCAACTGAAACAGAAAAGAAAATTTCTTTTATAAAAAATAATATTATTTTATTATTGCCAATAATTGTTTTAATAGTAATGTTTTTAATTTGGAGAAAGCGAGGTAGAGATCCTAAGGGGTTAGTTACTATAATGGCAGAATATGAACCACCACTCAATATTAAACCAACATTAATTGGATCTTTGATCGATGAAAAAGTTGACGGGAGGGATATTACTGCTGGGCTTATTTATGTGGCTAGGAAAGGTTTTGTAAAAATAAATAGGATTGAAAAAAAATGGGTTTTAGGTAATGTTGATTATGAAATTGAGTTAGTTAAATCAAACATAGAAGAACTAGAGGAGGCCGAAAGAAGTATAATAAAATTATTTTTTGCGAATTTAGCAACTGGCGAGAAAGTGCAAATTTCTAGTTTTAAAAAAGATATAAGATTTAAAAAGAATTTTAAAAATGTCAAAGATGGTGTATATCAAGAAATGGCTAATCGAGAATATTATGAAAAAAATCCTAATAAAATAAAAATGTTTTATTTTGGAATAGCAGTTGGTTTTTTCTTATTATCTAGAATTTTATTTATATTTTTACCAGAAAATCCTATTAATTTATTTGCATTTATTTTGGCTTCTATAATTATACTTTTATTTGGTATGCAAATGAGTAAAAAAACAAAACTAGGAGCAGAAACCAGAAGTCATATACTTGGATTTAAGTTGTTTTTATCTATGACAGAAAAAGATAGATTAGAATTTCACAATGCACCAGAAAAAAAACCAGAATTATTTATGGAGTTTTTGCCATATGCCATAGCCATGGGTGTAGAAAAAAAATGGGCAAAACAATTTGAAGGTATTTATATACCAGAACCAAGTTGGTATCACGGTAATACAGGCGATGCTTTTGTTGTAGCTAGTTTTACTTCTCAAATGTCGAACTTGAATTCTTCTTTTATTACCACTACTGGTTCTGGCTCTAGCGGCGGCGGTTTTTCAGGAGGAGGAGGCGGAGGAGGCGGAGGGGGGAGTTGGTAAAAAAGTAATTTTATTGTAGATTATATTCATGGCAACATTATATACACAACAATCAAAGAACGTAGGAAGGACTTGGATTTTAATGAGCGTGTTTTTTGTAATAGTTATTGGTATTGGTTTTTTCTTTTCACAATATTATGGTGATCCAAATATTTTGTATTTTTTTGTAGCTTTTAGTATATTGATGAATATCACAAGTTATTGGTATTCAGATAAGATTGCACTGGCAGTAAACCATGCAAAACAAATAAAAGAAGTCGACAATCAGGAGCTTTGGCATATTGTAGAAAATCTTTCTATTGCTGCAGGATTACCAATACCCAAACTTTATATCATAGATGACCCTGCACCAAATGCTTTTGCCACTGGTAGAAATAAAGAACATGCAGTTGTGGCAGTAACCACTGGCTTATTGAGTATTTTAGAAAAATCGGAATTAGAGGGGGTAATTGCCCATGAGCTTTCACATATTGGGAATCGAGACATTTTACTTTCTACAGTAGTCGTTGTTTTAGTCGGATTTATTTCAATTTTAGCGAATATTTTTTTACGCTCTATGTTTTTTGGAAGAGGCAGGGACAATGAAAGTGGTGGAGGTGTCATGATGTTAATTGGAATTATACTTGCCATATTAGCTCCAATTGTTTCTACTCTTATTCAATTAGCTATTTCTCGTAAGAGAGAATTTTTAGCAGATGCTTCAGGTGCATTACTTACTCGTTATCCAGATGGTCTAGCCAATGCTCTTATTAAAATTTCTAAATATAAACGTCCCATGAAGTATGCAAATGATGCTACTGCACATTTATTTATTTCTAATCCTTTTTCTGGTAAAAAAGTTTCTAATTTAATGAGTACACATCCCCCAGTAGAGGCTAGGGTTAAAGCACTTTTGGAAAAATAAATTCTATTACTTCACCTTTCACAATCTTCTATTAGGAGAGGTTTAGGGAGAGGTTTTTTTGAATTAAATCTAAGTTTGGAGTATACTAAATATATGCAAATAACGGACATAGAAAAGTTAGCTGAATTGGCTAAAATTGAATTAACAGAGGTTGAAAAGGAAAACTTACTTCAAGATCTTGATGGTATTTTAGGTTATGTAAAGCAAATAGAGGAAGTAGAGGTTCCAGATTTAATATTGCCTGCCCGCAATTCTTCTGGTGTAGGTGATGCAGGTGGGGAATATAAAAATAAAAATATATGGAGAGAAGATTTACCACGACAGGATGGGGGTAGGGTTGAGTTTCTAGAATTTTCACGAGAAGAAATTATTTCACAATTTCCTGATGCACAAGATAGTTTTGTGAAGGTAAAGAAGATATTATAAGAAATTTTTATTAATCAAATATAAATATATGAGTTTTTTTGGAAAAATAGAGAGAGAGTATACAGGAGATAAATTTAATTGGAATGATTTATCCGATGGAGAGTTGGTTCAAGAGGGAGAATATTATTCATTGGATGGAACAAAAAGAGAAGTAGAAAATTACAAGAAATTAGTTGAAGAAAGTACAGAAGATGAACTTTTAAAGTTCGGTTTTAATAAATATATAATAAAAAATCCTAAACAAGGGGGACCTACTCACTTTTATATGAATCCAATCCGCGGAGATAAGGTTATTTGTAATACTAAAGGAGAAGTCGATCGTTCGTTTTTTAAAGATAAATGAATATAAAAAATCTAACAATAGAAAAAGCTGGGGTAATGATAAAAAATGGAGAATTAACTTCAGTTGAGTTGGTGTCAGAGTGCTTAAAGAATATCGAAGAAAAAAATAAAGATTTAAATATTTTTCTGGAAGTTTTTTCTGACGCATTAGAACAGGCCAAAAAAGCTGATGAAATTATAAAAAGTGGAAAGGGTAAATTATTAACAGGTATTCCAATCGCAATCAAGGATAATATTTTAATAACTGGCAGGAAAGTAAGTGCTGGGTCAAAAATGCTTGAAAACTACAAAGCTAGTTATGATGCTTTTGTTATTAAAAAATTAAAAGAAGATGGTGCTGTTTTGATAGGCAGGACAAATATGGATGAATTTGCCATGGGTAGTTCTACTGAAAATTCATCTTATGGCCCAGTAAAAAATCCATTCGACACATCTAGGGTTCCTGGGGGTTCTTCTGGTGGTTCAGCAGCAGCTGTAGCTGCTGGTATGTGCTTAGGATCATTGGGGTCAGATACAGGAGGTTCTATTCGTCAACCAGCATCATTCTGTGGAATAGTTGGAATGAAGCCAACCTATGGCGCAGTTTCTCGTTCCGGTGTTATGGCTATGTCTTCTTCTCTTGACCAAATAGGCCCTTTCGCTAAAAATTCTATAGATGCAAAAATAATCTTTGATTGTATTGTTGGAAAAGATGAAATGGATTCAACTTCAGTTTCTTCCCCTAAACCGGGTTTAGGGGAAGGGGGAAAGGTCGTTGGTGTACCACGTGAATGGTTGAAGGAGGGTGTAGACAAAGAAGTTTTAGAAAATTTTGAAAAATCTTTAGAAAAATTAAAAAATAAAGGATATCTTATAAAAGATATATCTTTACCTTATGCGAAGTATTCTTTGGCAGTTTATTATATATTAATGCCAGCTGAGGTTTCTACTAATTTATCCAGGCTTGATGGTATTAGGTATGGCTTAAGGAAAGAAGGTGAAAATATTTTTGATACTTATAAAAAGAGTCGTTCAAGTGGTTTTGGTTTGGAAACTCGTCGAAGGATTATTTTAGGCACTTATGTATTATCCCATGGATATTATGATGCTTATTATAATAAGGCTTGGAAGGTTCGTCATTCTATCGAAAAAGAATTTGAAAATATTTTTAAGGAAGTAGATTTTATTGCTACTCCGACAGCACCAACTACGGCTTTTAAGTTCGGAGAAAAGTCTGATCCATTACAAATGTATTTATCAGATATTTTCACAGTACCAGCCAATATTGCTGGAGTTCCTGCTATTTCTATTCCATATGGTTTTTCTGAGGAAGGTTTACCTTTTGGTATACAATTTACTGGTTCTTTATTTTCTGATGAATCATTATTTGCAATTGAAAAGGATTTAAGGGAAAATATATAATATGGACTTATCTCAATCATTAAATTTAAATACAGCTGTTGAAAAACCACTTTTTGATGCCACTTTTTTAAATTTAGAATATATTTTTAATAAAATTTTAGAATTTTTTCGTTTTATATTTGGCTCAGGAGTAAGCTCTCCTGTTGATTCTGGTGGTTCAGTATCTAGCAGTTCGTCAATTAGTTTCTTCTCTATCTTTTTATTTTCAATGGCTTTAATTTTTATTTTTATAATCTCTTATTGCCTTATAAGAATTTTTGAAATTAGGAAGAAGGAAGAAGAATATTTAGAGCATGAGATAGAAGAATATGCAAAACACAAAGCTGAAAAAGAAAAAGAATCAAATGGCCTTGGTAATTTCAGAAATGAAAGATGGGAAAATGTTTTAGGTTATTTGTCTTCGAACAATCAGAGTGATTGGAAATTGGCTGTAATAGAGGCTGATTCTATGTTAGAAGATTTAACTGATCAATTAGAGTTAGATGGAATGAATTTAGGGGAGAGATTAAAATCTTCTAATAAAGAAAAGTTTAAAACACTTGATGATGCTTGGGAGGCACACCTTGTTCGAAATAAAATAGCCCATGATGGTTCGCAATTTGAGCTTTCTCAACATGAGGCAAATAGAATAATAACACTTTATGAAAATGTCTTTAGGGAGTTTGGTTTTATTTAGATTTTTTCTTTTGCGGGGCCACGAATCGAACGTGGGTCTTAAGGTTATGAGCCTTACGAGATACCTCTTCTCTACCCCGCTATATTATGTTTTTAGTAAAATAGTTTTAAATATATCTAAGTTTGTTTGCATTATTTACACTTAGAGATACCTCTCCTGTATCATACTATGTCTTATTAGAACGTATTATTGATTATACTACAAAAGCATATTTTTGCAAAGAAATTTGAAAAAACCCTTAGGATATGCTATTCTTTGAAATGCAAGTGCTTAAAACGACGGGTAGAAATCTCACATCGTCGTGATGCTTTAGTTTGTGGTAATGCCATCGACAAAAAGCAAAGCAGTTTGCTTTTTGTCGGCGTAGCTCAGGTAGTTAGAGCATGGCACTCATAAAGCCAAGGTCGCAGGTGCAAGTCCTGCCGCCGACACAAATA
>Ga0172381_10006149_pt1 | contig 12066 bp, 17 predicted proteins | sample Leawel6488metaG_FD_119754 | JGI IMG/M metagenome (GOLD analysis project Ga0172381, IMG submission 119754) | Leachate microbial communities from a municipal landfill in Southern Ontario, Canada - Leachate well 64-88 metaG | ecosystem: Engineered > Solid waste > Landfill > Unclassified | place...
CATGATTATGAATCATGCGCTCTAACCAACTGAGCTATCTCGCTACTTTTCTTACAGCAACAAATCTTTATCGTAAGTTACTTCTTTCAATAAATATTTGTCACCAAATTTGTTTTTTAACTTTTTCATCCACCAATCTGTTTTAATTTTGGTCATCCAAACTAATTCACTTCCTTTGGTTTGTCTTAAACCTTTTACTACCATTCCTTCTTTAACACCAAATTTACCATCTTTAACATCATTTATAAGACTTCTATTAAAGTTACCGTAGTAAATAAGTCGTGGTATATCTAAATGACTAAAATTTTCTATAAAGTCTTTAGGTTTAACCCAACCTTTTTTATACATACTGACATCGAATAATACGATATCCATTATGTCACCAGTTTCGTGATAACCAGCAAATGAGTTTTCTCCAAAATATTCTGAAAATACTACAAAGTTTCTTATTTCTCTGTATTCTCTTTTATCTGTAAATACTTTAGATAATCCTTCGTTATATTTGTTTTGAAAAAGTGTTACTGCTTTTCCGAATTGAGGATGGTTTTCATCAATCATTAGTTGTTTTGTACCAAATTTATAAAAACCTCTTTTTTTACTCCACTCTGCTCTAATATTAGAACCATCAAGTTTTTCAAATCCCCAAACGGTAGAACCAAATTTACATTGATTCCTATAATCTATATGTGGGTAATGTTTCATATATTTTTATTCAATAATTTAATTACTTTTTTGTTTATTGTATTTTTCAAATCTTTAAGTAAAGATTCTGGGACATTGATGTCATTCTCAGTAAATTGTTCGATTATTTCTTTGAATGTAAATGAACCTTCGGATATACCATCACTCCATTCATTTCTCCATAATCCCCAACTTTTCTTACCGATTATAACTCCTTTTAAGATATTAGGATGTTTTGTTTTAATTCCATCAAATAGTATATTTTTAGAATAAACACCATTTTCGAAATTCATAAAACATAATTTCCCTTCTTGTCCATTTTTATCATATTGTGTACTAACCTCTGAACCGCAAAAATCCAGTATCCCACTTCTATATGATTTCAAAAAAAAGTAAAAAATTTCATTAAATCCATCAGAATATTTCCTTACTCTTTTTTGTTCTATTAGTCCACAATCAATGTGGACTGTTTTGCGTTTAGCACTTTCTTCATAATTTCAATTTTTATTTGTTAAACATTACAGTTATTTGTGGAGACGAAGGAAATCGAATCCTCCTCATTCTCTTTGCAAGAGAGAATCGCCTATCCAATGGTACATGCGCCCCCGAATTAAAGTTATTGTGGAGATGAAGGTGAACGATACCTCAACCTTCTGATTGCAAATCAGATGCTCTATCCAATTGAGCTACATCCCCAGGTGTTTGAATTTTATACTAAGTAACATTTTAATGTCCGTTAGGATATATCATAAATAGCTTGTCTTTTATATAAAATTCAAACAGTGTCGGGGTAGTGAGACTCGAACTCACGAGGGAATATTCCACTTGGCTCCAAACCAAGACTGCTACCAACTACAGACCTACACCCCGAAATAAAACCAATATGTCAAAGAACATTGTCTTGTTGTCCTAACAGGGTTCAAACCTGTAATCATCCGATCCAAAGTCGGATATGTTTTTCAATTACACCATAGGACAATATGTTGTCTTAGAGGAGTTCGAATCCCCAATTTTCTGATCCAGAATCAGATGTGTTAACCAGTTACACCATAAGACAATATTTAAAAGAACGTATTAAAATAAAAAACCCGAAAACTTTTTGGTTTCCGGGTATATCCTTGATTTATTCTTATTTCACATTACATTGATAAGATTTCACGCATGAGTATACCCTTTCCACCTGGGAGATGTCTGCCCTGTCCTTGTAGAGTCGCCATATGTCTGCGTGTCATTCTCATTTTGTTTACTTATTTATTTTATTGTTTTTAATATATATTTAATCTAAAACTTCATTTTTTTCCATTTTAAAAATAGTCATAAAATATAACTTACTTTTATTATAGAGTACAAAGGTAAAAAAGTTTTATGAAATTACCAAATATTTTTGAATATTTTTTAAATTTCTTTTTCTTTTTTGTTTTTCTTAACTGAATAGTATGCTACACCAGCACCACCAAGAAGTAATAAAAGACCACCATCTAACGGTGCACCGACTTTATTATCACTTGGTTTTTGATTATTCTGATGACTACGATGATGATAACCATGTCCAGGATCATTAGCAATTACACTAACGGTTGAGAGTGCGAGGAAGAGTACTGATAAAATTACAATCTTTTTCATAATTTTTATATTTAGTTTATTTTATATAAAGATATAACATAAGATGCAATAAGTCTATTCTTTTAATGTAATTATATAATATATTAGTCAATATAAAAACAATATTAGTCAAAACTTTACTTGGGACATTACCTCTAAACACAGTTCATGTGGAATAATTGATCTTATTTGAGCACTATTTAAACCAATTATTTTCATTTTTGTATCGTTTGATGGAATGTAGCATTCATCTTCATTATAACATATAGGTTTCGGAATCCAAAATGAATTATTTGTCCATATATCAGTTGGTTTCATTCTATAATCTCCATATTGACAATATGTTACGGTATGTCTTATTGGTAAAGCTTCCATTATTGGAAATTTTCTTAATAATCCTCTCGGATTTTCTATGTACCAATAAGTAGGTTTATAGTAATTGATTAATTCGAGTGTTTTTTCTACCAATTTATAACCAATTACCGCAGTTTCAGTTTTTGGTTGTCTGTCTTTGGTCCAATGATAAGATGATGAAGCTATACTAAATGAAGTACAAGGAACAGAAGCCCATATTATATCTGGTTTCCAAGGAATTTGATTAGTATTAAAATCTAATAGATCAATTGTATAATCAGTTTCAAACATAGGATCGATATCAGATGAAAATACATCATAACCTAATTCTTTTGCTGCTTTACCTATTGATTTTGTACCAGCGAATAGTTCTAATACTTTTATTTTATTCATAATTATTATTTCCTTATTTTCTCTAAGAGTTTAATAATTTTTTCCATTCTCATATCAGTATCATCAATAATTATATCATCTTCATCCGTTAAATCAAGTTTACCTTTTACACGACTATTGTTTTTTAATGCAAAAAAATCTTGAATAAGACTTGACATTTCGTAGCAAGATTGACAAGGTTTTGGTACATCATCATTTGCAATACCTAATGACCAATGACCTATACCATAATTTTTATATTCATCAATATCTTGTACCATTAACCGTTTTGCTTTTTGAAGAAGAAGTTCAATTTCATCTCTATTTTTAGAATAAGAATTTGAAAATTTATCACTCCAAGTTAATTCATCAATTGGTACTTTTTCAAATTGAAGAATACCTAATCGAGAATACAAATCTAATGATTTTTGAATCATTCTAAGTTGTTTTTCAGAGATATTTGTAATAGTATATTTCTTTTCTTTATTCATGTTTAGGTATTTCTTTATAAATTTTTTCGATTTTTAATCTTCTTTCAAGTGTTATTGGTACAGCATTTATAAAATTTTCATTATATTTTGTTTTGTTTTTTTCAAATACATACTTTTTCATTCTGCGATATAGATATTTAAGTTCTAAATTTCTTAAATTCATATTGAAACTATCACCACTTTTTAAAGTAATTTCTATTTTATTAATAATGTGATATCTATAAATATTAATAGTATATTTTAAATATTTTGCTCTGAATATACTATAGTATGGATAATCACAATCAATGAATATCCATTTATCTAAATCAGTATAAAGGGAATCCATAATTACTTTTCGATATATCTCTTTTGTTTCTTTTGATACTTTCATAATATTAAATTTTTACAAATCTAAATATAAAAAATAAGATTATCAATAATATAGATAAAAAAAATCCAATATTTTAAATATTGGATTTAAGATTGGTGGAGATGGAGGGATTCGAACCCTCGTCCTAATAGAATCATCATTGACTTTCTACACACTTATATTATTTTTGATAATTCTTAATGTTTTGAAATAATCAAAAATTACATTAGAATAGTTGTATTATTTAATTAATGACATTGCAACCATGCATCATTAATTTTTGGTGTGTTTCCGTTAGACTGTAACAAGTTCACCTTCTTGTATAGTTTCAAAGATATTGAAACCAGTCAATGCGCTAGTCATCTGACCAACAGCATTTTCAAAATTTGCGTTTGCGTTTATTGTTTTGTCCTGTTTAAAGTGTTTTGAACGACCACTGTGTGCTTATCAACTAATCATCTAATAGTCGATACCTGTCACCCCCATAAATCAAAGAACTGTGTTTTATATATATTATACTTTAAAAATGAAAAAAGTTTAATTTAAATGCAAAGATAGCATTTATTTTTTAAATATCATCCCTTTCTTTTATTTTATTAAAAAGATTCTTATTCTTTTTTCTAAATTCTTCATCAATTGGAAGTATATATGGAATTATTTGCTCTTGAATTTCATCATCTGTTATATTTGGATATTTATCTTTTATATTATTATATAAAAGTTTTTGTGCATTATCTAATTCTTTAATTATTTCAGAATGAGGTAAAATAAATTTTTTAATACTTTCGATATTATCATTAATTTCTATTAATTTATTGACATAAAATTCATCGTTTTGATCGTCATTTGCATCAACATCCTCTTTTATTTTTTCTATCATACTAAAATATTGTCTTATGTCATTTTCTTTCTCAACAATACATATTAAGTTAGTAAAATATATTTTTCTTATACGTTTAGCTTCATTAATATAAATTTTATCTATTTTCATTTATTCTTTAATATTTTTTAGTTTTCATGATTTATTATTAATGGTTTCCAACCCTTTGTTTTTGCAGTGCTTGGTAATACTTCTCTTACTCTTTCTCTTTCATCTATATATTTATATAATTGTTTACCAGCTGCGGTTTTACCACCTAAGATAAGAACTATTCCATTTTCATCTATATAATCTGAAGATTCTACTATTGGTTCTTCGACTACTTCAATGATAGAATCTTCTGATATTTTTTCAGTAATTACTATTGGTGTTTCTGTGATAGTTTCTTCACCATAAATTACTCGTTTTAATTGTTTTTCAACTTCATCTTCTACTATTTTGAAATTTTTTGTAATGTTTTCTAATACTAATTTCTTATAAAAATTAATAATATCACCATCCATATTTTCCATCATCATTTTGATAAACTCAGGATTTGCTATTTTATCAGTAAATTCAACATTTATTTTTATGTCATAATTTCTTTTAAATGTTTTAAACATCATTTCTCTTGGGTCCATCATTTGTGGTTGTTGTATTTTTTGTTCAGTTTGCACTTGTGTATCTGATGATGTATATGTATCTTGTGTTTTTATAACCTTTTTTAATCTGATATCTCTTCTTCGGTTTGCTTCTTCTTCACCATAAACCATTTTTTCATCATCATATAATTGTTCTGCTTCTGAAGGAGGTGGTGGAGGGGTTGGTCTTTGAGGTGCTTGCTGTGTTTGTGGATTATTAGCATGACCTATAAAATCAGCATAAGCATCATCATCATTATCATATACTTTATATTTTGATACATCAGTATTAGTATGATCTGGTATAGGTAGTGTACTTTCATCTACTTCTTGAACAATAGCTTCACTTTTTAGTGATGTCATTGGTGTGGTTGGTCTAATTGTTTCGTTTATATATGGTTTAGCATCCTTCATTCTATTAGTAGTATTTGATACTATTTCAGTTCTAGGAGAACCTTCTATTGCACCTTTTGATGGGTCTGCATTTTTTATTTTCATTATATCTGTTTGATTTACTACTGATGATGAATTAAAAAACGTATCGGGATCAATAAAATCACCGCTGTTAGTATTTCTAACTTGTCTAACAGATTCATTAATTGATGCGTTTTCCATAGGTGCATAATATTTATAAAAAACATCTTTCTTTATCATTTGTCCATTCGATAATTCATAGAAAGCTTCTTTGCTATCATCTATTATTTTTACTACTTTTGTTGGGTCATCTTTTTTATAATAAGCGATTGTCATTTTCTCAGATTAATTTTTTAATATGATATATTTAATATATAGATATTATATAAGAAAAAGTTCTTAATGTATTTATAAAATATAATGTGGTCATATGATTAAAAAGTTTGATGAATTTTGTATTAACAGTGTAAAAAACAGTGAACAAGAGCATTTTGAACGTGAACTTAACTCACGAAAGAAGATGAGAGAGGAAAGTATATCGTCTACTGATTTATCATTTGATGATATGAAAGATTTTATTACAAATGAAATTGAAAATCAAGAAGATTATCATATTACAACTGGTAAAAAAATTGTAGATTTTAATAAAACGAAGAAAGAAGAAATTCATATAGAATATCAAAGTATAGAAGCAGGTAGGATAAAAATATTTAAACCTGAAGATGAGTCAAATAAAGGGTATTATGAAATAAACGGAAAAATGTTTGATAGTAATGCTGATGATATTAGAATTTTTTATCATTTTTTAAACCAATATATAAAGAATAAACCAATAGAATAAAAAATAACATTAAATAAATGAAAAAAGTACAATATTATAAATTATTTGAAAATTTGGAAAAAGCTAAAAAGTTATTAGCTGAACATAATATTCCGCTTACTGATTCTAGATATTTGAAGCTTAAAGAATTATTAAGTAAAAATTTGGGTTATATGGGTCCATTTACTAAATGGTATATAATAGATCATGAAGAATGGGATAAAATAGAAGATACTTTTAAGCTTTTAAAAAATACCAAAATAGACAAATCTATTGATGATTTTGATGAATTAGAAAAGTTATATGATTATTTACAAAATTTTGAAATTAATAAAAAAGTTAATCAAATTTTATCTGCACTTCCCTCACATACAAGAAAACATGTAAATGATGAATTGATGAACTTATTAAGACTTAATATTTCTTGGTATGAACAAATAAAAGATTTTTATCTTAAAAAAGGAGGAAGATATAATGAGCAAAGTCAATGGTGGAAAAAACCAGCTGAATTCAAGACATATGGTGATTGGTTAGTTGATGTGACAAAAACATTAATTAAAAATTTAAATGGAGGTTTTAATTTAGAGAAAATAGAAGAGAAAATGAAAAATAATAATTTAAAAGTAAAACCGTATGGTTCTAATTCTAAAGAAACTTTTGATGTTGAAATTTTCTTAGAGACAACTGATTTACTTATGATTAAGGTTAATAATTTCACTGCATCTAAAGCACTTGGTTCTTCTCACTGGTGTATATCACAAAGTCAGAGTTATTGGAATAGTTATGTTACTGAATTTACAAATCAATATTTTATTTTTGATTTTACAAAAGATATATCTGATATAAAACATATGATAGGTGCAACAATATCACCTAATGGTAATATATCATATGCTCACTTTGCTGATGATAGTGCAGTTAAAGATATGACATATTTTGATCAATTATAAAAATAAATATAGATATGAAAAACCATATGATGAAAATATATTAGCTGAAATGGAAGAATTAGGTGAAAAGGAATATACCAAGGTGAATGATAAAAGAAATAAAGAAATGATGAAAATTATTAAAGGAATAGATTTTAATAAAAAAGATAAATAATATGACTAATAAATATAAAGAACTAATATACAAAGGAAATATTTACACTGAGAAATATCAAATAGAAGAAATTCTTGTAAAGGAAAAATTAGCATGGTTTATTAATGCTGAAACAGCTAACGCAAGAATCGAGATTTCTGATAATACATTAATATTTAATGGTGGTACTTGGTACACTGGTGTATGGTATTTTGGTGCTTGGAGAGGTGGAGAATGGAAATTCGGATCGTGGGAAGATGGTGTTTGGTTTAATGGAAACTGGCAAGATGGTATTTTTAAAAACGGTATAATATTTAATGGTACTTTCTTTCAAGGTCAATTTTTAAATGCTAAATTGAGAAAGACTAATCAGGATGGAACAACAACACGACAAGACTTTATAAATTGTGATATATCACCAAATATTAAAAAGGAATAATATAATATAATGTTTAAATTATTTAATTATAATCAATTTGTTAATGAAGGTGTTAGAGATTTAATGAAACCTAAATCTGATGAAGAAATTTTAAAAGATATTGGTGATTTATCTCCAGAAAAATTGTTATTTAAATCTTGTAAAAATGGATTTATGAATGGTGTTAAAAAAGCAATTGAAGATGGTGCTGATCCATCAGCAGATAATAATTATGCAATTAAATTAGCATCAGAAAAAGGACATACAGATATAGTTAAAATACTTTTACAAAACCCAAGAATTGATCTATCAGATAATGATAATATTGCAATAGAATATGCTTCACAAAATGGACATACAGAAATAGTTAAATTACTTTTACAAGATTCAAGAGTTGATCCATCAGATAATAAAAATTTTTCAATTGGAGTTGCAGCAATAAATGGATATACTGAAATTGTTAGATTACTTTTACAAGATAACAGAGTTGATCCATCAGATAATCAAAATCAAACAATTAGATATGCTTCACAAAATGGACATACTGAAATTGTTAGATTACTTTTACAAGATGAAAGAGTTGATCCATCAGATGATAATAATTTTGCAATTAAATATGCATCAGAACAAGGACATACTGAAATTGTTAAATTATTATTAAATGATAAAAGAGTTGATCCATCAGTATATGATAATCAAGCAATTAAATATGCATCAAATAATGGACATTTAGAAGTAGTTAAGTTACTTTTACAAGATGAAAGAGTTGATCCATCAGCATATAATAATTCTGCAATTAGATATGCTTCTAAAAATGGACATACAGAAATAGTTAAATTACTTTTGAAAGATAAAAGAGTTAATCCATCAGATGTTAATAATTCTGCAATTGTAGAAGCATCATATAAAGGACATACCGATATAGTTAAATTACTTTTACAAGATGAAAGAGTTAGAGAAAAACTGACTAATAAAGAAATTAAAATATATGAAAATCAAATACGTGATTTAAATGAATCAGTCAAAGATTTAATGAAACCTAAATCTGATGAAGAAATTTTAAAAAACATTGATGAATTATCACCAGATGAGTTATTATTTAAATCATGTGAAAATAGATTTATGAATGGTGTTAAAAAAGCAATTGAAGATGGTGCTGATCCATCAGCAGATAATAATTATGCAATTAAGATTGCAACAATAAATGGATATACTGAAATTGTTAGATTACTTTTACAAGACCCAAGAATTGTTCTATCAGATAATGATAATATTGCAATTTTATATGCTTCAAAATATGGATATATAGAAATAGTCAGATTACTTTTACAAGATGAAAGAGTTGATCCATCATATATTAATAATTCTGCAATTATATTTGCATCACAAAATGGACATTTAGATATAGTTAAATTACTTTTACAAGATAAAAAAGTTAGAGAAAAATTAACTAATAAAGAAATAAAAAAATACGAAAATAAAATCAAATAAAATGATAACTAACTATAATGATTTTTTGCTATTAGAAAAGAAAAGGAGTAAATATAAAACTGCTAAAACTCTTCTTGCATCAAGTCGTAAATTTAGCAAAGAAATGAAGGAGAAAATTAAAAAATATATCACTTCTGGTACAAGTTATGGTAATGGTCGTTTTCATGGATTAAGAAAACCTAAAATAGAAGGATTATGTTTTTCAAGTGTTGGTTTTGGTGCAGATAAGAATGGTTTTTATGTATATACTCATAGAGTAAGAAGTAAATCACATTCTACACCAGATGGTATCACAGAAAAAGAAATAAAATTTATAGAAAGTACTATATGAACTACCTTTAACTTTTTTAGATAGTTGTCTTTGTTCGTATTTTAATTTCTTTAAATTATTCTTTAATGTTTTAATATTTTCATAAGAAGTACCATCACTTAATATAGCCAAATCTTTAATTCCAGTATCAATTCCAACCTTTGAATTGGTTTTTTCATAAGGTTATAATATCTAAAAAAGTGATATTAGAAATTGTCAAAAATATCTATAATCATTCTCTTTCTTTTATATAATTATCTAAAACATCATAAAATAATAAATTCATTAATTCCAATTCTACCATATCTTGCATAATTAATCCTTCCGTCTTTGTTTCATATAAGAATAATGGTGTAATATTATATGTCATTTCTGATAAATTCTCATCTGTTAAATCATCAGCTGAAAAGATTTTATGTTCATCATCAATAATTGTAATCCCTACTAAATACATCTCATTTTCACCTATCATTTCATAAAGACCATCATCTGAATCTACTATAATGTCATTTAATATTTCATGACTTTCTAAAAGTATTGATAAAGATGGTCTTTCATTAATTAAAATAACATAACCGAAATTGGTTATGTTATTCGCTTTCATGTACTCAAATATCATTTAATTTATATAGATTTTTAATCTTATATATTAAATTTATAGGTGCTTTTTGCTCTTATTTTTATGCATATAAGTAATTATAAATCAGATTGTTGTATTTAATCTTTTAATATTTCCTTCAAAGATAATATGTAATTGATAAGATGAAGAATAGGATCAGTTGCATTTATCTTAGTATTAGTATAATCTCCTTGTGTTTTAAGAATTAATGCACCTTTATTTATTATCTTATCTATATAATATTCTCTCAAGTATTCAAAAAATGGTCTACCAAGATATTTAAAAGCATCTTCAAAGTTTATGAGATAGTTATTTATTACATAATCATAATTTACTATTGGATTAAGACTACCTTCCATGATAAAATTATATAGTTCTTCTTTACCAGCACCATAATCCTTTTCAAACATGGTCATATCACCAGTTTTAAGTATAATATTAAGTACTTCTATTGATTTTCTTAAATCTGGAAAATGTTTATTAACTAATTTAATAAATGGTTCTGAATTTTCCCATAGTTCAGAACCCTCTTTTTTAGCTATTGCTCTTAAAAAATTTGTCTGCTTAGTATGAAGAAACTTTCTTTCATCTGAATCCATAGGATCGAAACCTATTTCAACAAATCTAGAACGTAATTCGTTATTTATATTATCAAGATGATTAGTTGTAAAAATAAAACGAGCATAATTATACTGTTCCATAAAACCTTTTAATGCTTCTTGTAACTGTGCTGATGCTCTATCAAATTCATCAATATAAATAACCTTTAAATCACTTTTAGCACCAAAATTCAATCCTTGAAAATGTTTTTCAATGGTAGTAGTAAGAATATCCACACCAAGTTTACCATTAAGTTTTAAAAAATTATGTTCCTCTGATAATATATTAGCAAGAGTTGTCTTTCCAGTACCAGATGTACCATAAAATATCATATTACTCTGAATACCGTGTTTTACTATCATTTCTATTCTTGGAAGAAGAATCATACCCTTTATAGATGTTGGACGGTATTTTTCCCAAAATATTTTCTCTTTTAAATTACTCATATTATTAAATTTTATGTATTAATTATATTATATATGATAAACAATCAATTTAGTTGTTAAAATATTTATATTAGACTATGATATGCTATGATATCATTTCCTATTTTTAAATCATTGACAATAATATATGTATCATCTGCATAGTAATGTTTACTATTAGTAGAATCATAATCATTATATAAATTGTTATCAATAAAAATTTTATTTATAATATCACAGAATTCTTCTTTATTATTAGAAAATATTGGTTCGAGTAAGATAATATGTAATTTACCGTGTATTATTAAATCTCCTTTAATAAAAAAATTAATATTTATTATTTCAGCATCATTTATATCTTCTTCTAAATCACAATGAAATATAATATCATCGGTACAAAGTAAACTACCATTTATTCTTATATGAATACTATTCATTATTATCTTTCTCATAATATTAAATTGGTTTTAATAATATTACATTTTTTATATTTTTAATCCAGAAATCTAAAAATTCATATTTTAATTTTATTTC
>Ga0172381_10006150_pt1 | contig 12065 bp, 6 predicted proteins | sample Leawel6488metaG_FD_119754 | JGI IMG/M metagenome (GOLD analysis project Ga0172381, IMG submission 119754) | Leachate microbial communities from a municipal landfill in Southern Ontario, Canada - Leachate well 64-88 metaG | ecosystem: Engineered > Solid waste > Landfill > Unclassified | place...
CAAGGGCTTCAAGCTGGCCAACGGTGCGGCGCCTGTGGCCTGCGTGGACATTGGCGGCACCAAGGTGGCGGTCAACATCGTTGACGACCAGGGTATTCGCGGCAAGGTGTCCGAGCCCACCGCGACCACCGGCACCAAGGACGCGCTGGGCCGGCAAATCATCCGCCTCATGGGTCAAAGCTGTGATGCGGCGAAGCTGCCGATCCAGCGCATCGCCCGGGTTGGCGTGGCGTCCTGCGGACCTTTTGTGCTGAACCAGGGCCTGGTCGAGCTGGCCTCACCCAATATTTGCGGCGGCCTGGCGGGCCCCGCGCGCGGCCTGCCCAACGACTGGAAAACCGCCCCGCTCGAAGCCCCCTTGCGCGCTGTGTTTGCCCAGGTGCGGGTTGAAAACGACGGCATCGGCGCGCTGGAAGCCGAGCGCCGCTGGGGCGCGCTGCAAATGGATGGCATGCCCATGGCGAACTGCGCTTATGTCACCTGGAGCACGGGGGTTGGCACCGGCTTGTGCGTGGACGGCCATGTGCTGCGCGGCAAAAACGGCAATGCCGGTCACGCCGGCCACCTGTTTGTCAGCACCAACAACGACGCGCTGTGCGGCTGCGGCAACCTGGGTGACGTGGAAGCTCTGGTGGCGGGCAACGCCATTGCCCGCCGCTTTGCGTCGGCGGGTTACGCAGATGCTGCGTCCTTATTTGCCGCTGCTTACGGCGGTGATGCAAAGGCCATCGCCATCATTGACACGCTGTGTGACGTGATGGGGCGCATGCTCTACAACCTGATCGCGACGCTGGATCTGCAACGCATCAGCCTGGGCGGCAGCGTCTATTGGCACCACCGCGACTACCTGTTGCCGCGTCTGCGCGGCGCCGTGCAAGGCAAGTTACCCGCCTTGACCGACGGCTGCGAACTGGTCAGCGCCGGCCTGGGCGAGCGCGTGGGCGACTTCGGCGCGCTGGCACTGGTGGTGTGAGCCTGTCCAGTCCACGGAGACCGACCAAGGGTAAATACCGACTTGCGGTTTGCAGACAATTAATTAACAATTAATTAATTCCGACAACGCGGTGTCTGCCCGAATCAACCTGTCGGCCTGATCACGGTGCGCACGCCACCGGGCACACAGCTCCAGATCGGCGACACCGTGGGCATGACGGTGAGCGGCAACCACAACCACTGGTTTAACGCGCACAGCGGCTTGCGCCTGGCCTGAGCCCCGGCGCGACAGGGCGGGTCACGCGCCCTGGCACAGCGCATCCTCCGAGCGCTGCACCATGGCTTCGAATTCGGCCGGATTCACCGGACGCGAGTAAAAATAACCTTGCGCATAGTCGCAGCCCGCGGCTTTCAGCAGGTCACGCTGCTCCGCGGTCTCCACCCCTTCGGCGATCACCTTCATGCCCAGCGCGTGGGCCATGGCAATGATGGCCTGGCACAGCACCAGATCGGTGGTGCCTGCCCGCAGGTCGCGCACAAAAGACTGGTCAATCTTGATGAAATCGATGTCGAATTTCTGCAGGTAGGACAAGGACGAGTAGCCGGTGCCAAAGTCATCGAGCGACACGTTGATGCCCTCGTCGCGCAATTTCAGCAACTGGTCGACCACCCCGCTGCTGGTGGACAGCAGCAGGCCCTCGGTAATTTCAACCACCACGCTCTCACCGGGCAGCCCGAGCACACGCAACTGGTCGATCCAGGGGATATGGTTGGGATTCGGGTTCTCGAATTGCAGCGGGGACTTGTTGACACTGATCTGGAAGTCCGGGTGCAAGTCGGCACGCCAGTTTTTCACCTGGGCTGCGGCCTGGGCAAAAATCCACTCTCCCAGCTCCACGATCAGGCCACTGCTTTCCGCCACAGGTATGAATTCGGCCGGACTGATCAGGCCGCGCCGGGGATGCTGCCAGCGAATCAGCGCCTCGGCCTTGTGAATTTTGCCGGTGGCCAAAGTCACGATGGGCTGGTAGACCATGCGAAATTCCTGCGCTGGCAGGGCGGCACGCAGATCATGGGTCAGTTGGGCGCGCTGCATGGCAGCCTCTTGCAAGGCCGGGGTGAAAAAGCTGAACCGGTTGCGCCCTGCCGCCTTGGCCACGTAGAGCGCCCGATCGGCATTTTTCAACAGGTCGTCGACCTCCAGCGTGTCCGTCGGGTACACCGTGACCCCCATGCTGGCGGACACAAAAACCTGCTCCAGACCCAACTGGAACGACGCACTTAATGTATTCAGGAGCTTGGGCAGGATGCTCTGCAGGTTCGACTCATCGGTCAAACCGGTGATGATCACGGTGAACTCGTCGCCGCCCATGCGGGCCACGGTATCGGTTTCCCTCAGGCACCGCTGAATGCGTTGCGCCGCCTCGATCAGCAATTCATCGCCACGGTCATGCCCCAGCGTGTCATTGACCTCCTTGAAGTGGTCGAGGTCAATGAACAACAGCGCCAGCTTGTGGCCGCTGCGGCGGCATTTTTTAATCTCCTGGATCAGCCGTTCACGCATCAGCCGCCGGTTGGGCAGGCCGGTGAGCGCATCAAAATGCGCCTGCCGCCAAACCAGCGCATCAGCCGTCTTGCGCTCGGTGATGTCGGCGTGGGTGCCCAGCATACGCAGCGCCTGACCCTGGGCGTCGCGGCTGATCACCATGCCACGGCTATGCACCCATTTCCAGTGGCCGTCCTTGCACAGCACCCGATGCTCATTGCTGTAGGTGAGCGTGAGGCCGTCCAGGTGGGCCTGCCGGTCATGCTGCAGACGTCCCAGATCCTCGGGATGGACCAACGCATCGAGTTCAGCCACGCTGGCCTGGAGCTCGCCGTCGTCATAGCCATACATGCGCAGCAGATTGGGCGACAGGTACTGCTCACCACTTTGCACCTGCAGGTCCCAGACGCCGTCACCCACGCTCTCCAGCGCCAATTTCCAGCGCGCCTCGCTGTCGCGCAGGGCCATCTCGGTCTGTTTGCGCCGGGTGATGTCCTGCACGATGGCCGTGCGCTTGACCGCAATACCGTCCACCCAGGTCGTGGTACCCCGCGAATGCAGCCAGATGCGCCGCCCCTTCAGGGTCAGCATTTCAATTTCAAACTCGTGGGTGGATGCGGGCTGGCCCGACGGCCGGTAAGACGCTTCGTCGATGCGCAGCGCTTCTTCGGTGAACAAGGGCCTGATCGTGACCGGTGACGGCGTAAAGGCTTGCGGGGTGGTCTCGAAAATGCGGTACACCCCGTCGGTCCAGGTCACCTGCTTGTGCTGCAGGTCGACCTCCCAGCCGCCCAACTCGGCCAGCGCCTGGGTGGCAAAGAGCAACTGGTTGGCGCGCTTGCGGCCAGCCTCGGCCTGCACGTAATCGCTGACATCCATCACCGTCTGCACCAGACCGGCGCCCGGCAGGCGTTTGGTTTGCACCCGCAAGGTGCGTCCCAGATGCTTCAAGCGCAAATAATGCTCCGACACCAAGGCCGGGTCCGCATCAGTGGATGCCTGCCGGGCCGGCTGGTCCAGCGGATGGGGGGCGCCGGCAAAATCACCGCGCTGCATCTGAAAATCATAAATCTCGCCCAACGAAGGGCCACTGGCCAGAAACTCTGGCGCCACATCGAGCAATTCTGACAAGCAAGGGTTGAACTGGCTCACGCGGCCATCGGCATCAAACACACACACGCCCTGGCTGATGCTGGACAACAAGGTTTGCCAGAAGTCGTTGATCCCCTGCCAAGTACCGATTTCAAAATCCACATTCACCATAAATTTTCACCAAAAAAGATCCGAATGGTCACAAGTCCACGTTTCCCGGGAGACGCACCGGCCAGCACAACTGCACCCGCAACCCCTGGGGCCTGGCCGCCAGCACCTGCGCCCGGCCGCCATGGCGCTGGGCGATCCCGGCCACAATGGCCAGCCCCAGACCGCAGCCCCCCGGCGCATCGCTGGCCCGCCAAAAGCGCTCGAACACATGCGGCAAGTCCTGCGCTGACAGGCCCGGGCCGTTGTCCGCAACTTCAAGCACCACCTGCGTTCCCTGCATTTGCACGCTCAAAGTCACTTCGCTGCCCGCCCCGGCATACCTCAGCGCGTTGTCAATCAAATTGTTGAGCGCTTCACGCAGCAAAAAAGCCTCACCCGCGAGCATCAGGTGGTCGGCGCCTTCATAGCCCAAGTCTATCGCGGCCTCGAGCGCGCGCGGTGTCCAGTCACGCGCCACTTCACGCGCCAGGCGGGCCACATCCAGCGGCTGCAGCGTGACCTCGACCTCGTTGCGCGCCAGTGACAACAACTGCTGCACCAGATGCGCACTGCGCCGGGCCCCCGACAACACTTTGGCCAGCCGCGCGCGCAAGGCTTGCGGATCGTTTTCCGCCAGCGCCAGTTCGGTTTGACTGATCAAGCCGGCCAGCGGCGTGCGCAATTGGTGCGCGGCATCGTTCAAAAAACGCTTCTCCTGACCCAGGCTGCGCCGCACCGCGCTCAGCAGGTGGTTCACGGCACCGGTCAGCGCGTGCACTTCCTGCGGCGCCTCGGTCATCTCGATCGGCGACAGGTCAGACAGCGCCTGGTCGCGCCGGGCGCCCAGTTGCGCCTGCAGCCGCGTCAGGAGCTGCAGGCCGCGGGAAATGCCGCCATACACCAGCACGCCGAGAACGCCGGCCAGCAACAACAGCGGCGTCAGCATGTCGGCAATCAGTTCGGCGGTCAGGCGTTGCTGCAGCGCCAGGCTCTTGGCCACCTGGACCCGCAGGCGCCGGGGCGCGCCGACATCGCCGTAGTCCACCTCCAGCAGCGCCACCCGCATGGGCTTGCCGTCCACCGGTGCGTTGTAGCGCCGCGCCTCGTGGCTGGGAGGCTGCAGTTCCCCGGCCGGACCCGGCAACTTGCCGTTGCCCAGCAGGAAGCTGCCGGGCGGGCTCGACACCATGTAGCTCACCCGGTCCGTGGGGTCTTGCTCGATGATGTCTTGCGCGGTCCGGGGAAAGTCGATCAGCAGGCCCGAGCCGATCGGCTTGACCTGGCGCGCCAGCGAACGCACCAACTGGGTCAGCGACTGGTCAATGGCTTTCTCGGCGTAGTTCATTGCCATGCGGTAGGCCAGGGCACCGCCCACCAGAAACAGTACCAGCTGGGGCAGCAACAAGCACAGCAACAACTGGCGTTTGAGTGACAAGCCCTGACCGTGATGCCGCGCTGCGGTGGGCATGGTCATGGGCTCATGCGGATTTATGCAACACCCGTTTCCAGCATGTAGCCCAGGCCGCGCACGTTGCGAATGTTCAGCCCCGAGTCCACCAGCTTGCGGCGCAGGCGGTGGATATACACCTCCAGCGCATTGGAGGCCAGGGCGCCGGGCTCGCCGGGTTCGCTCTGCCAGCTTTCCAGCACATCCTCGCGGCTCACCACACGACCGGCGTGGGTGACCAGCAAGGACAACAAGGCCCACTCGCGCTGGGTCAGTTCGAGCGCCTCGTCGCCCAGCCAGGCCTGTGGCAGCGTGGCATCGACCCGCAGCGACCGGGCCGTCTGGCTACCCGCCAGCTCCAGCGAGCCACCAAAAGCGGGCAGGCGGGCGCGCCGCAGCAGGGCGCCCAGGCGGGCCTGCAGCTCGGCCATGTTGAAGGGTTTGGTGAGGTAATCATCGGCGCCGGCGTTGAGCCCCTGCACCCGGTCATCCACGCCTTCGCGCGCCGTCAGGATCAGCACCGGCAAGGCGGGCAGGCGCTTGCGCACCCAGCGCAGCACGTCCATGCCGCTGATTTTGGGCAAGCCCAGGTCGAGCACCACCCCGTCAAAGCGCTGTGTTTCCAGCAAGACCTGCGCAGCCTCGCCATCCGCCGCGGCCATGACCCTGTGGCCGACCTGGGTCAACTGCGCCGACAAGCCGTCACGCAGCAACTCGTCGTCTTCAATGATCAGCAAATTGGACATGTGGCAAGCATACCCGAGGAGTTCACGCGTTCTGCCATTGCGACGCCAGGGCCGTCCGCACCGCGGCCACGCGGGCGGCATGGATGGCCTGCGCGATGTGTTGGCCCTTGGCGCCGCCCGCCATGGCCCGGGACGCGATGTCACGGGTGTCGACCCCCTGGGCGGCCGCCAGCACCGCCTGCAAATGCGAACCTTGCGGATAGGCGGCGTCAGAGTAACCCAGCCGCCCGCGCGCATCACATTCGCAGGCCAGCAGGACCTGGGCAAAGCGCGCCGGTTTGCGCAGCGCGTCGCAGCGCTCCAGCAGCCGCACCAGAGCGGCGGCATCGAGCCCGGTGGCGCGGTGAATATTGCTGTGTTCGCGCGCCACCACCTCGGCCAGTTCCCGGCAGTCGGTGGGCACGCGCAGGCGCGCGCACAGGCTTTGCAGCAAACCAAGGCTGCGCTGCTCGTGCCCCAAGTGGCGCGGCAGGATGTCGACCGGGGTGTTGCCCTTGCCCAGGTCATGGCACAGGCAGGCCAGCCGCACCGGCAGCGGGGCCTGCAGGCGCGCGCTCATGTCCAGCACCATCATCACGTGAACCCCGGTGTCGACCTCGGGGTGATAGTCGGCGCGCTGCGCCACCCCCCATAAGCGATCCACTTCAGGCAGCAATCGGGCCAGCGCGCCACAGTCGCGCAGCACGGCAAACATGCGCGACGGCATGGCTTCCATGAGTCCTTTGGACAACTCCTGCCAGACGCGCTCGGGCACCAGGTGGTCGACCTCGCCGCTGGTCACCATCTCGCGCATCAATTCCCCGGTCTCGGGCACCAGCGTGAAATCGGGGAAACGCGCCGCCAGGCGCGCCAGCCGCAGGAGTCGCACCGGATCTTCGCGAAAAGCCGGGCCAACATGGCGAAACCGCTTGTTGGCCAGATCCTGCACACCGCCATAGGGGTCGATGACGTCCTGGCGGTCAAAGGCGCCGCCGGGGCCAAGCCGCGCCGCCGCCACGGCCAGGGCATTGATGCTGAGGTCGCGCCGCGCCAGGTCTTGCTCCAGGCTGACCTCGGGCGCCGCGTGGACGACAAAACCACGGTAGCCCGCTGCCGTCTTGCGTTCGGTCCGCGCCAGCGCATATTCCTCATGGGTCTGCGGGTGCAGGAACACCGGAAAGTCCTTGCCCACCGGCACAAAACCCTGAGCCGCCATGTGTTCCGGCGTGCTGCCCACCACCACCCAGTCGCGGTCTTTCACGGGCAGGCCCAGAAGCGCATCGCGCACCGCACCCCCCACCAGGTAGATTTGCATATCGGAGCCCGGCACCTCAGCGCGACAAGCGGTAAGGCTCTTCAAAGTCAAGAAAATCCTGTTCGGCCAGCGCGCCATCGATCCAGGCTTTGACCCCCGGCAGTTCGCAAACACGCTGGACATAAGCCGCAATGTCAGCAGGCAAGGGCAAGGCATAGGTCCGCAAACGCATGCAGATCGGGGCGTAAAAGGCATCGGCCACGCTGAAGTTGCCAAACAGCAGGGGCCCGCCATGCGCGTCCAGGCACTGCCGCCACATGGCGATCAGGCGGGTCACATCGGCGCGCACCGCAGGCTGGTCGCGCCAGACCAGGGCACCGGCCTCGGGCAGGCTGGCTTCGATGTTCATCGGGCAATGCGTGCGCAGGCCGGTAAAGCCGCTGTGCATCTCGGCGCACAGGCTGCGCGCCCTTGCCCGGGCCGCCTTGTCATGGGGCCACAGCGCTTTTTCAGGAAATTGCTCGGCCAGGTATTCGGCAATCGCCAGCGTGTCCCACACCGCCAGCTCGCCGTCCAGCAGCACCGGCACCTTGCCGCTGGGCGACACCTTGTGCAGCGCGGTCTTGAATTGTGAATCGGGGGTGAAGGCGTCAAAGCGCAGCATCACCTCGTCAAACGGAATGCCGGCCTGGGTCAGCAGCACCCAGGCGCGCATCGACCAGGACGAGTAATTTTTATTGCCAATGTAGAGTTTCACGAAGCGGCCTCCAAAGGCGTCATGCTAGCAGCCAGCCGCTGCCCAGGCTGCTGCTTGAGCGCGTTCATCCACACCGGGTCGGCCTGCCAGGCCTGCGCCCAGGCCAGCAGTTCCGGCCCCGGCATGGGCTTGGCAATGCCGTAGCCCTGGGCCAGTTCACAGCCCAATTGCAGCAACGCGCTGCCGTGTGCCACGGTTTCAACCCCTTCGGCAATGACTTCCCGCTTGAAGGCATGGGCCAGACCGATCACCCCCTGCAAAATGGCCAGGTCATCGGCGTCGTCGAACATGTCGCGCACAAAACTCTGGTCAATCTTGATGCGCGCCACCGGCAGGCGTTTGAGGTAGTTCAGCGAGGAGTAGCCGGTGCCGAAATCGTCCAGGGCAAACGACACCCCCATCAACCCGCATTGCTCGATGACGTGAGTCACCCCGCCGATATCCTCCAGCGCGCTGGTTTCCAGTACCTCAAGCTCCAGTCTGTCGGCCGGGACCGACGGGTGCCGGGACAGGATGGCTTGCAGACGCCCGAGAAAATCGCGCTGCTGCAACTGGCGTGCGCCCACGTTCACACTCACCGGCAGATCGAGCCCCTGGGCTTGCCAGGCCAGAACCTGATCGAGCGCGGTGTGCATGACCCATTCACCCAATTCGACCGCCAGCGCATGGTTCTCGATGACGGGCAGGAAAAGGCCTGGCCCGAGCAAGCCACGGCCCGGATGCTGCCAGCGGATCAGCGCCTCGACACCCACGAGGCGGCCCGTGCGCAGATTGACCGTGGGCTGGTAGAACAGGATCAACTGCCCGCTGTCCAGCGCATCACGCATTTCCTCCAGGCTTTCATTGTGACCCCGCACGCTGCGGTCATGCTCGGTATCAAACACATGAAACCGGCTCTTGCCCAGCAGCTTGGCCTGGTACATGGCCTGGTCCGCCTGACGCTGCAACTGGTCGGCATCGATTTCTGCCTCCTGCGGGTAAAAGGTGACCCCCAGGCTGGCGGTCACCTGCAAGCTGGCGTCATTGAAGGCCACCGGTTCGGCCACCGCGCCCAGCAAGCGGTTGAGCATGGGCAGAAGCTCGGCGTCGTTCGCCAGGTCCACCAACACCGCAACAAACTCGCCGCCCCCAATGCGCGCCAGGGTATCACCCTCGCGCAGGGTCAGCTTCATGCGGTTGGCAAGCACCGCCAGCAAGTGGTCACCGGCATCATGACCAAAGCGGTCGTTGACCGCCTTGAAACCGTCCAGGTCCAGAAAAAGGACCGCCAGCTTGAGGCCGCGCCGCTGGCTGTGCAACATCGACTGGGTCAGGCGGTCAGCCAACAGCACGCGATTGGGCAAATGGGTCAGGGCGTCGTAATGGGCAATATGGTGCAGTTGCTGCTCGTACTGCTTGGCTTCGGTGATGTCAGAAAAGATCGCCACGTAATGATGGGGCTTGCCGTGGACGTCAGACACCGTGCTGACCGTCAGCATCTCGGCATAGATGTCGCCATTTTTTCGACAGTTCCAGATATCGCCGTACCAGTGACCCTTGTCTTGCAGGTCGCGCCACATGGCGTCGTAAAAGGCCTTGTCCTGCCGCCCCGACTTCAGGAGGCGCGGGTTTTTGCCAATCACTTCATCATGGCCGTAACCCGTGATCAGGCTGAACGCCTGGTTCACATCGATGATGGTACCCGTCGTGTCGGTGATCATGATGCCTTCCCGGGCGGTGCCAAAAACACTGGCGGCCAGCGTGAGCTTTTCTTCGGTCAGCTTGCGCTGGGTGACATCCGAAATATAGCCGTGCCACAGCACGGCCCCATCGGGTTCGCGTTCCGGCGTCGCGCTGGGATGCAGCCAGCGCTCCACGCCATCGTCGAACCGGATCCGGTACTCGTGCTCCCACGGCGTCAGCTGCTGTGCGGATTGCTGAATGCTGGCCGAGACAGCTTCCAGGTCATCCGGGTGGATCAAGGCAAAAATCGGTCCGGCATCGTCCTGCACATCGGCGGGGCTCAGGCGATGACGGTACAAGGCGCCGATGGCCTCGCTGACATAGGGAAAAGACGCCGTGCCGTCGGCGCGCAGCCGGAACTGGTAAAGCACCCCCGGCACGCGACTGGCAATTTTCTTGAAGCGATTGAACACCTCATCGCGTGCCATGCGCGCCTGTTTTTTCTCGGTAATGTCCGAAATCACCCCCACATAGTGGCGCAAGCCGCCCAGGTGATCCTGCAAGGTGCTGATGGCCAGATGGGCATCAAACAGGCTGCCGTCCTTGCGCCGGTTCACCAGTTCACCGCGCCACATGTCGGCTTGTTTCAAGTGACCCCACAGCGATGCAAAGAATGCCCGGTCATGCTGCCCCGAAGACAACAGCCGGGGATTGCGCCCCAACACCTCCTGCTCGGTATAGCCCGTGATGCGCGTGAACGCGGCGTTGACCGACAGGATATTGGCGTCGATGTCGGTCACCAGAATGGCTTCCGAACTGGCCTCGAAGACTGCGGCGTTGATGCGCAGCAGGCGTTCCGTCTGCGCGCGCTGCTCAGACAGTGCGCGCTGCTTGAGCAAGGCCATCTGGCGGTTGTAAAAGGCGATGGCCAGGCCGATGAGCACCAGCAACACCGGGGCCAGTATGCCGAGCAGGATTCTGGCTTCGGTGCGCCAGGGCGCCAGAACACTGTCGCGATCGAGCCGCGCGACGGCCACAAAAGGGTACAGGCTTGACGCCCGAAAGGCGGTTAACCGGGCCCGGTCATGGCCATCCGTTTGCGTGTAAGTTCCCGACTCCGCGTCGCTTGCCGCCATGCGACGCCCGACCTCGTGCTGCAACACGCCCACGGCGGCCTGGGCGTCGGTACTCATCAGCAGCGTGCCGTCATACCGCAGGATCTCGACCATGCCTTGATCCTGCGCCACCAGAGCCGCCAGACGGCCCACAAAATAATCGGGATTGAGCGCCATCAACACACGCACCGTGTGCGCCTCGTCCTGCCGTGTGATGGTGACCGGAATGAAGCTTTGCTCGTCTGCACTCACCGGTGCATCGGCGCTGGTGGCACGCCCGTCGGCAAAATCGCGCCGGGCCCAGGGCTGGCCAATGCGCAACAGGTCTTGCCGGGCAGAAGCCACCGGCAGATAAGCCGCGGTGTCAACGATCAGGCCGACATTGGCCGGGTTGGAACTCGCCAGAATGCGTCCATGCGCATCGAGCAGCGACAGGGATCGCATGAAAGGCGAATTGCGCAGCGTGACGATGAATGTGTCCTCGATGCGGCGCAGGTCAGCGGTCGGGTTGTCGGCGGACATGATGTTGTCCACAGCCAGCTCGGAGATGCGCAAGTTTTGCGTCAGGAAATCCTCAAAACTGTAAGCCTGCAAGGCCGCCACCTTCAGGCCGTTGGCCAAGGCGTCGGCACGCAGCCGCCACAGGGTGTAAGAGGCAATGCCCAGCGCGGTCGCAACCAACAGCAACAGCCCCAGCAACAAGGCCCGTGGCAGCCGACGCCGGAACAAATGACGAACTCGACGCCAACCCCCAGTTCCTTGCCAAGCGCCTGCGCCATCTCGATGTCGATGCCGGACAGCGTCTGTGTTTTGGGATTGCGGTAAGTGACGCTGTAGTAGTCGGGCCAGATGCAAACGCGCACCAGCCTGGCAGCCTGGACACGCAGCAGGCGGTTGGCGGAACGGTCCTGGGCCGGGACCGCGGCACTCAGAAAGACAAAACACAGGGCGATCAGAGGAGCGCGACGCATGGAGTCTCCAAATAGTCGTTCAACAACGAAAAGGCGGACCCACCATGATAACGGTCAAGGCAAGTCGGTGCCGACGCCGGTCGCGTCGGCCTCCCTCGGCCCCACCTGGCCCAGCCGGGCCTTGAGCGACTGGGTCTGGCCGCTGATCATGGCCGCGTAAATGGTGGTGTTGGCCAGCACCTTCTTGACGTAATCACGGGTCTCGGCAAAAGGCACGTTTTCGGCCCAGATGGCGGCCTCCATCACCGGCGCCCCCGCTTGTCCACGCCAGGCACGCGGCCGGCCCGGGCCCGCGTTGTAGGCAGCGGCAGCCATCGGCATCGAGCCGGCAAAGTCGTCGAGCACCAGCTTGAGGTAACCGGTGCCAATGGCAATATTGGTGTCGCGCTCGGTGATCTGGTGCGGCTGGAAG
>Ga0172381_10006151_pt1 | contig 12064 bp, 13 predicted proteins | sample Leawel6488metaG_FD_119754 | JGI IMG/M metagenome (GOLD analysis project Ga0172381, IMG submission 119754) | Leachate microbial communities from a municipal landfill in Southern Ontario, Canada - Leachate well 64-88 metaG | ecosystem: Engineered > Solid waste > Landfill > Unclassified | place...
ATCATATTGTGGCCAGTCGGTTTTGAAAATACTTTCGGTTCCCGAGCGGGATTGAGAAGTTGCACCCAAAATTTCCCACATTTCTTCACTAATATGTGGTGCCATCGGTGCTAGTAATTTAACCAAAGTTTGTTGATGAATTTTTTCGATTTCAACTCCTTCACTTTCTAATTTTCTAAGTTCGTTCACGTATTGCATCAGCGAACTAACCGCGGTATTAAATTTCAAAGCTTCGAGATCTTGACTGACTTTTTGAATTGTCTTGTGACGAATTTTTTCGAGCTCATTTTTTCGATCCGAAATTTGTTTCTCGTCTAATTTAGTTTCTTTAACTTCTGAGGTATGGACGATATCCCAAACTTTTTCTAGGAAACGATACACGCCGATCACACCTTGATCATTCCACTCGGCATCTTGTTCGGCTGGACCAAAAAACAATTCATAAACTCTCAAAGTGTCCGCCCCATATTTATCATAAAAATCATTTAGCCCAACGACATTGCCAACTGATTTACTCATCTTGGCACCTTTGTAATAGACCATGCCTTGATTAAACAACTTCAAAAATGGCTCTTCAAATTCGACTAAACCCAAGTCAAACATGACTTTGGTAAAAAATCTGGCATAGAGTAAATGTAAAATCGCATGCTCGACTCCACCGACATACAAGTCAACTGGAAGCCAGTGAGCAACTTTTTTCTTATCAAAAATTTTCTTGTCGTTTTTTGAATCGGCATAACGATTAAAATACCACGAGGAACACACCCATTGTGAAATCGTGTCAGTCTCACGCTTGGCTGGACCACCACAAACTGGGCAAGTTGTATTTACAAATGAGTCGACTTTGGCCAATGGCGATTCACCATTGCCCGTCGGCTGATAATCTTCGACATCGGGCAAAGTTACTGGCAAATCTTTTTCTGGGACAACTACTTCACCACATTTTTCACAATAAACAATTGGAATCGGGGCACCCCAATATCTTTGTCGCGAAACTAGCCAGTCTCGCAAATGATAATTTTTGGTTCCATTGCCCAAGCCTTTTTCTTCGAGCCACTTAGTAATTTCTTCGCGTGCTCTGGCTGAAGACAATCCTGAAAATTGAGCTGAGCTAATCAAAATTCCATCATCAGGATAAGCCCCTTTTTCCATTTTTGATTTACCGTCTTCGGGAACAATCACTTCGATAATCTCCAAGCCATATTTTTCAGCAAAAGCATAATCGCGATCATCGTGAGCTGGGACCGCCATAATCGCCCCGGTACCATAATCTGTCAGGACGTAATCGCCAATCCACAAAGAAACTTTGTTGCCATTGACTGGGTTGATGGCGTATGAACCAGTAAAAACGCCCGTTTTTTCTCGGTCTTGATTTTTGCGATCAGTGTCGGCCATTTCACGACTTTTTTGGACATATTCATTGACGGCATCTCGCTGTTCTTCAGTTGTAATATATGAAACCAAAGGATGCTCTGGCGACAAAACCGCATAGGTAATTCCAAAAATAGTATCGACTCGGGTCGTGAAAACTTTCAAGCGAACCGTATCAGCTTCGTCGCTGGCTTCAATATAATCTGAGGTCACATTTTTAACTTCGCTCGCCTGTAATTTATGAGTTTCACCTTTATAAACTTCCATCGAAAATTCGGTCCCATAACTGCGACCAATCCAATTCCGTTGCATGGTTTTGACTTTTTCTGGCCAATCCAATTGGTCTAAGTCATTGAGCAAGCGATCAGCATAATCGGTAATTTTGAAAAACCACTGGGTCAACATTTTCTTGGAAACTTCGGTACCACAACGTTCGCATTTGCCATCGACAACTTCTTCGTTTGACAGGCCAGCTTTACAGCTTGGACACCAATTGACTGGCGCTTGTTTTTTGTAAGCCAAACCTTTTTCATAAAATTTAGTAAAGAGCCATTGTGTCCATTTATAATATTCGAAATTACTGGTGATCACTTCACGATCCCAGTCATACATCAAGCCAGCACGATTCAAATCGCGACGGAAATTAGTAATATTTTCTTTGATGCTTTTTTGAGGAGCGACATTGGTCTTGATCGCATAGTTTTCGGCTGGTAAACCGAAAGCGTCAAAACCAATTGGATGCAAGACGCATTTGCCTTCCATTTTTTTCTTGCGGGAAATAACATCAGAATAAGTATAGCCTCGCATATGACCGACATGTAAACCAGCCCCAGAAGGATAAGGAAACATATCGAGACAATAATACTTGCCGTTTTTGGACTTTTCGTCGGTTTTGTGGTCCCCGCGTTCCTGCCAAATTTTTTGCCATTTAGCCTCAATTTCTTGAGGATTATAGCCGTTGATTTCTTTTTGTGATTGATCAGTATCCATAATTTATGTTATTAATATCACCATAAATCCTAGCACTAATAGCCGTTAAAGACAAGACAAAAGGGCACCGTTAAGTGCCCCTTAATTTATTCCTCCTTATTTTTTCACAGGAGATCACCGAATTTCAGTGGTCCGCCAGGATACAAATTAGAAGATATAAACTCTTGAGGTTGTGCACGCACAACCTCGTTATTATTAAGATTGGAAAGACCAAAAAACTGATCCCAAACAGACTCAAAACGTTTTCCTTTTCCCACTAAAGGGAAAAATCGATCCAAAATAAACTTTTTCACATTCTCTCCTTTTTATGTGATTCTAACACTGATGATGGTTTTGGACAAGATGCGAAGGGAAAATTTTATAAAAAAATCCCCCAATTCGGTCCCCGAGTCTGTCTCCGCCCAAGGCGGATCCGCCTCGGGCGGAGAGGGGTCGTGTTCAAAACGATTATCAAAAATTTACCCTTCGACTCCCTGCCTACCGGACAGGCAGGCGCTCAGGGACCGGTTTTAATTTTGTTTTTCTAATCGCAACATTGCTTTTAATTAAACATGGTTGTAGAGACGTCGATTTACCTGCCCGCAGTGCTACAGCGTTGCAGGCGGGTCGCCGTCTCTAAAAGTTTTGCCTGTATAAAAAGACGCGATGAATCGCGTCTCTACGGTGCGTTGATTTTTTCCCATTATATATCAACAATTTATGCCTTGATTTTTATTTATCTAATTTTAAACACAAATCGTTTTTTATTTGAAAGCGACAATAATCATTATCGCTTTCAAACAAAAAACGTTCAACCCTCCGACATTGCCCCCAACCCCCAAATATGCTATGATGTTGAGGATATTATTTGCTTATCTTGTTCATCAAAACAAACAGAAATCAAACAATATCAACCCATTGTTTTAGAAAATTTCATTTTCGACTTGGCCAGATTCTATCGGAAATTGGTCACTTGAAAATGATCAACGGAGAAAAATTTTATTTCTCGTTTCAAACAAAAAATATTAGTTCCTGGGGGATTAAAGCTCTTTAATCTCTTTTCTTGGTTAAGAAAAATCGTGGTTTTTCTTTTTTTGTTTATCCAAAAAATACTGCTTGGCCTCTACAAATTACTCATCAAGCCTTTCTTTTTCAATAGCTATCTCGCAAATCTGAAAGATAAAAAATTCGAAACCTCAACCGTCGAAAACTCGGATCACAAATTTATTCATTGGCTGACTAGCCGCAACAATTTACCGCTGGTAGTTATTTTGCTCGGACTTCTGGTAACGACCAGCAATATTCAAGCTCGCGACAAAGGCCAATCTGACCCATCAGCCAACACTCTTCTTTTTCAAATGCTCGGCAATGAAGACGCTGAAATTATCGAAGAAACTTCGATGCTGGTCGGCGCTCAACAAAACCTAGCCATCGAAGACACTGCCAATTTATCTTTGCGAGCTGATCAGAATCTGGCTCTTGGCTCGGATAATACCGAAACCGTCGAACAGCTCGAGGTTTTACTCCCAAATCAAGAAGTCGGCGCTATTATTCAGCCAACTATTTCTAGTACTGGTCAAGCTTCGCGCACCGAAATTATCGAATACAAAGTTGAAAACGGCGACGTCCTCGGCTCGATTGCTGAAAAATTTGGCATCAGTGTCTCCACGCTTCTCTGGGAAAACAATTTATCTAGTAATTCACTGATCAAACCCGGTCAAACTTTGACCATCCTACCAACGACTGGATTAACTTATAAAATCAAAAGCGGTGATACTCTCTCAAAAATCGCCAAAACTTATGGTGCTGACGAAGAAAAGATCATCGAATTTAATAATCTCGAAGATTCGACCGATATCAAGGCTGGCCAGACCCTAATTCTTCCAAATGGCAAAAAACCAGCTCCGGTCTATACCGCTCCGACCTATGCCAGCTATAATCAACAAACAACTTATTCCGGCAACGTCGAAGATCAAGAACTGTATAACCAAAGTGTTTATGCCCGACCAACCTCGGCTTATGGTAGCCATCGCTTCCCATGGGGTCAATGTACTTGGTATGTCGCCCAAAGACGCTATGTTCCCTGGTCAGGCAATGCTAAAAATTGGATTGCTAATGCTCGTGCTTATGGCTATCAAATTGGTAGCTCACCAAAAGCTGGCGCCATTATTGTTACTCGTGAAAGTTGGTATGGCCACGTCGGCTATGTCGAATCGGTCGGTAGTGGCACCGTCACCTTCGCCGAATCGAATTATAAAGGTTTGGGTGTTATCACTCGCCGTACTCTAAAAGTTAATGATAGCCGTATTTTGGGATATATTTATTAATAAAAAATGCCCCGGCTTCATAGCCTGGGCATCCAGTCAAACCACTGTGGTTTCTTTTCTAGTTTCTGGCAAAAAATACCAGTAGCTAGAACAATAAAAGATAAAGCGATTGGAATCAAACAATGATTAAACATTTTACATCCTCCTTTTATGTGTTTTTGCATCATTTAAGATAGCTATTGCTAATCCTAACAAGACTAAAATCCCAGCTCGCATACACAAAACAATCATTTTTTCTCCCAAATTTTAAAATTAACCTTCCACAACAAGATTATAGTATATATTTTATTTTTTTAAATGTCAAGAGTTAAATGCCATTTTCAACTCTTCAAAATTCTTTACTTCAATCAATTTCTCTCGCAATTCCTTCGCATTCGGCTGACCTTTGACATACCACAGCAGATGCTTGCGAAATTCAAGAAAGTTTAGTTTGTATTTTTCAACCAAGTTGGCATGCTGGAGAATGATTTTTTTGATTTCTGGCCAGCTTTTTGGTTTGATCGCTTTATTTTCTAGGCTCAATCTGATATCTTCGAATAGCCACGGCTCACCCCATATCCCTCGGGCTAAACCTAAGCCGTCAGCTCCACTGTTTTCTAGGGCTAATTTTGCTTTAGTAACCGAATCGATCCCGCCATTGGCCAGGATGACACCATCAAAAATTTGGCGGATCTTTTTTAGCTGGCTCCAATCAGGCTCACCCGAAAATTCTTTTTCGTAACTGCGACCATGAAGCATAATAGCGTTTACTAGGCCGGTCCCTGAGCGGAGTCCCCGCCCGAGGCGGGTCCGCCTAGGGCGGAGAAGATTCGTCTTATTCCAAAATAACGGTTTTAACTTGTTAACCAAATCCGCTGCCGTCACCTTACCTTTACTATTTCTAATTTTGATTGAAACGGGCAACTTAGTATTTTGACAGACCGCTTCCACGATTTTATAAGCACGATCGAGGTCATCCATCAGGGCGACTCCCGAAAAATTTTTGACAACTTTTTTGGCGGGACAGCCAAAATTGATATCGACACCATCGAAGCCAGCCAACTCAACAATCTTGACTGCTTTAGCAAAATGTTCGGGCTCAAAACCAAACAACTGACAAACCACTGGCTTTTCTGCTTTGGCGGTTTTTAAAAAATCACTCGTTTTGTCATCATTATAAAACAAACCTGCCGCCGACACCATTTCGGTATAGACCACATCAGCTCCAAATTTCTTGCACATCAGCCGGAAAGTAATGTCGGTCGAACCCGCCATTGGCGCTAAAGCTAAAATAGGCTTATTTATATTTTGTAATTCTTGCCAAAAATTATGTTTCATTTTTAAATTTTTATAACTATTGATACTGTTTACTCTACAAAAATTTTAGATTATTGACAATGACCTTCTGACTTGATATACTGAGGGGTGTTTATTTCTAAGGCTAATTGATAAAAATGGAAAATGAAAATTTGGAACAAATAAAAGCTCAGCGTGAAATTTATCGCCACAAAGCTTTCAAAATGATGCTTGAAATTGGATTTATTATCGCTTTGCCAGCATTTGGAGCTTACTTTTTAGGAAAATATTTTGGCTTTAATGAACCAGGAAATTCATTGAAACTTACTTTATTACTTTTTGCAGCGTTTATTCTCTCTTGGTCAATTATTATTTATAAATACAATAGATTCAATCGCAAAATGAAAGAAATCGATATTAAAATAAAAAACCTTAATTCAAAAGATCAACTCTAATAAAAATGTCCTGGATTCAAGTCGCCGCCGAAAAACCTAGCGTAGCCCCTACCACCCTTTTTAATATTGGACCAATGCCTGTTACTGATTCAATGATGACTGTTTGGTTAATTTTGATTATTGTTATACTTTTTTGTGTCGTTTTAAATAAAAAAATAAGCCTGTTTCCCAAAACATTTCAAAATATTGTTGAGGTAGTTTATGAGATGCTCGAAAACCTCCTCAACCAAATAACTTCGAGTAAATTTTATACTGCAAAATTATTTCCCTTAATTGCTTCACTAATAATTTTTATTGCTCTTTCGAATTTAATCGGCACGTTTATTCCGTTTTTGGGCAGTTTTTCGTTCGCAGGAAAATCTATTTTCCGATCACCAACTAGCGATTTTAATACCACTGTCGCCTTAGCACTTTCAATGATTCTTTTGATTCAATTTCAAAGTATTTATCGGTTTGGCATTTTAAAACACTTGTCAAATTATTTTAAGTTTCATGAAATCATCGGTGGGTTTAAGAACGGAATCGGTGAGGGGTTTTTGGGAATCATTAACTTTGGAATTGGGTTGCTTGATATTATTTCTGAGGTTGCCCGCGTAATTTCATTATCAATGCGTCTGTTCGGCAACATGTTTGCTGGAGAAATGTTGGCTGTTGTTCTTTTGGGTGGTTTTGCTTATGTTTTGCCAGCCACCTGGATGACGATGAGTATTTTGTCGGGATTCATTCAGGCAATGGTTTTTGGTTCATTAACTGCGGCTTATTATATGTTGGCTATGGGTGGCGAAGAACCTAGGGAAATAAAAGAATAATTTATATTTAATAATAATTAATTTTAAAACTATGGATCCAGAAGTTGCAAGATTACTCGCCAAAGGAATTTGCACCACCTCAATGTGGGGCTCAGCTATCGGTGAAGGTTATTTGATCGGTAAAGCTCTCGAAGCTATTGGTCGCAATCCAGAAATGGAAGGCAGTATCTTTTCAAAAATGATTATCGGCGTCGCTATGGCTGAATCAACCGCCATCTACGCTTTTGTTGCTTTCTTCATTATCTAGATTTTTATTTTCCCTTTTATTTTTTTAATAGAAGGGAACAAAAAATTTAGATTAAATAAATAATATACAAAAATATGTCGGAAATATTAGCTAGTTTGGGTTTTGATTGGAGGGTGGCTCTTGCTAATTTGGTCAATTTTTTAATCATCCTCTTTATTTTAAAAAAATTTGCCTTTGAACCTATTAAAAAAACATTGACCGAACGTCAGAATAAAATTGAACGAGGTCTTGAAGATGCTCAGAGAGCTGCCAGTGAATTACAAACCGCCGAAATTAGTCGCGATAAAACTTTGATTGAGGCTCGTGTCGAAGCTAATAAAATTATTTCCGAAGCTGTCAGCACTTCCACTAAAATTATCACCGAAGCCAAACAAATGACCGATGAAAAGCAAAAAGAAATTATCACTCGAGCCAAAGAAGTTATCGAAAGTGAAAAACAAAAAATGCTTGTCGAAGTCCGCGAAGATGTCATCAAGACTGTGATTTTAGCGACTGAAAAATTGATTGGCAAAAAACTTGATTCCGCCGATGACCAAAAAATTATCAAAGAATTACTCAAATAAATCATGAAATATTCTGCTCAAAAATTAGCTCTTGCTTTATACGAATTAAACCAAGACTCAAAAAATAAAAATTTGGTCGCTAATTTTTTGGACTTTTGTGAAACCAAAAATTTGAATTATCTTTTGCCAAATATTTTGAAGCATTATCAAAAAATAATCGCTCAAAACGAAATCCAAAAAACCGTTTTTATCAAATCGAATTATCCTCTTTCCAAAAATATCGTTTCTAAGGTGCAAACCATTGTCGGGGCTGAAAAAAATTCTGAAACCAATCTTTCTGAAAGCAAAGGACTTCTTGGTGGCTTTATTGCTCAATATCAAAATAAAATTTTTGATGCCAGTTTGAAAAATCAACTCGAAAAATTAAAAAATAAATTAATTAATAATAGTTAAATAATATGAGTGTCGATAAAATAGTCGATAGACTAAAAAAACAAATTAGTGATTTTCAAGCCGAGGTTGAAATCAGCGAAACTGGCAAAGTCCTCGAAATTGGTGATGGAATTTGTCGCTTGAGTGGTTTGGATAAATGCCAATCGTCTGAAATGCTTTTGTTTCCCGGTGATGCCATCGGTCTAGCCCTAAACCTCGAAGAAGATACGGTCGGAGCAGTTATTCTAGGAAAATATGACCATATCAAGGAAGGCGACCTCGTCAAACGCACTGGCAAAGTGCTTTCGATTCCAGTTAGCTCAGAAATGATCGGCCGAGTTATCAATCCGCTTGGTCAAACTATCGACGGTAAGGGCGAAATTAAAACCAAAGAAACTTCGCCAATTGAAAAAATTGCTCCAGGGGTAATGCAACGCCAACCAGTCAATCAACCTGTCCAAACCGGGATTAAAGCCATTGACTCAATGATTCCGATCGGTCGTGGTCAACGTGAATTGATTATTGGTGATCGCCAAACTGGTAAAACCGCCATCGCTATCGACACCATCCTCAATCAAAAAGGTCAGAATTTGAAATGTATCTATGTCGCTATCGGTCAGAAACAATCCAAGATTGCCATGATCAAACAAAAGCTCGAAGCCGGCGGCGCTATGGATTATACGACGATCGTTTTTGCGGGCGCTTCTGAATCGGCAGCTCTCTCATATCTTGCTCCTTATACCGGCGTCACTTTGGCTGAATATTTTATGGATAAAGGTGAAGATGTTTTGGTCGTCTATGATGACTTGTCAAAACACGCCTGGGCTTATCGTGAAATCTCACTTTTACTCCGTCGTCCACCAGGTCGCGAAGCTTATCCAGGTGATATTTTTTATCTCCACTCTCGTTTACTCGAACGCGCTTGCCGTCGCAATGAAGAATTTGGCGGTGGCTCAATTACAGCTTTGCCAATTATTGAAACTCAGGCTGGTGATGTCTCGGCTTATATTCCAACCAATGTAATTTCAATCACCGATGGTCAGATTTTCTTGGATTCAGGTTTGTTTAATAAAGGTATTCGACCAGCGCTTGAAATCGGAATCTCAGTCTCACGTGTCGGTAGCTCCGCTCAAATCAAATCAATGAAAAAAGTTGCTGGTAAATTGAAATTAGCCATGGCTCAATATTGGGAACTCGAAGCTTTCGCTCAATTCGCCAGCGACCTCGATGTCGAGACTAAAAAAACTCTCGAACGTGGCAAACGTATCGTCGAGCTTTTGAAACAACCTCAATATTCACCAGTCTCAGTCGCTCATCAAGTCGCCTCGATTTATGCGGTCAATAATGGTTTTGTGGACGAAGTGGCTGTCGGAAATTTACTAGCTTGGGAAAAAGATTTTTATAAATTTTTGGACATTAGTAAACCAGATTTACAAAAAACTTTAGTTGAAAAATGGGATGATGTCGTCGAAAAAGAACTTTCCAAAGCTATCGAAGAATTCAAAGCTAAAAAATAATTATGGGTGCCAATACCAAAGCTATCAAAAACAGAATCCGCTCGGTCAAGAATACCAAAAAAATTACCAAAGCCATGGAATTGGTTTCGGCTTCAAAAATGCGCAAAGCGATCGAAGCTTCGACCAGCAGTCGCACCTATGCCGAGCACGCTTGGAATTTGTTGACCAATTTGGCCAATGAAAAAAATCTCGAGCATCCACTTTTGAATAAACCTGATTCGGATAAAATTTTACTGATTGCAGTCGCTTCCAATCGTGGCCTCTGCGGTGGCTATAATGTCAATTTGATAAAAACTGTTTGTGAATTTATTGCTCAACAAAAAAACAAACAAATCGAATTGATTATTGTCGGCCGTCGCGGTGAAATTATCGCTAAACGAACCCAGAGTAAAGTTCTGGCCAGTTTCATTGAATTCGGCGACAATCTCCAGTCCGAAGAAATCGGTGGTTTGACCAATTTGGTTTTAAGCGAATTCAGTCAAGGTAAATATGCTCAAGTTCTTTTGGCCTACACTGATTTTATTTCGAGTATTCAATATGAACCAAAAATAAAACCGATTCTGCCAATTTCAAAAGAAAACGTCGCCAATCTTTTGGCTGAACAAAAAAAAGATGAGCGAGAAGTCGGCGGAGCACGAGCCTTACTTACTTTTGAACCAACGCAGGAACGTGTGCTCGAATTAGTTTTGCCACGCCTGACCGAAGTCCAGATTTATCAAGCCATCCTCGAAGCTAATGCTAGTGAACACAGTGCCCGCATGTTGGCCATGAAAAACGCCAGCGATAGTGCTAGCGAAATTGTCCAAGATTTGACCATGTCCTACAATCGTGCCCGCCAAGCCAGTATTACTCAGGAAATTTCAGAAATTTCTGGTGGCGCCGAAGCCTTAGCTAATCAAAGTTAAAATAATTAAAAATAATTAATCAATATGAATACTGGAAAAATAACTCAGGTCATCGGTGGAGTCGTCGATGTTCGCTTTGACGAAAAACTCCCTGAAATCTATTCGGCTTTGAAAATCAAAGTCGGCCAAAATGAAATAATTCTCGAAACCGAACAACATATCGGCTCGAATCAAGTTCGCGCTCTCGTCATGGGTCCAGCCGAAGGAATTGAACGTGGTCAAGAAGTCATCGATACTGGCAAACCAATTTCGGTTCCAGTCGGACAAGAAGTTTTGGGCAGAATGTTTAATGCTCTCGGCGAACCAATCGATGGTCTTGGTGAACTTGATAAAACTGTCAAAACTTCACCAATTCATCGCTCAGCTCCGAAGTTTGTCGATCAGACTACCGAACAAGAGGTGCTCGAAACCGGAATTAAAGTCGTCGATCTTTTCTGTCCATTTTTGAAAGGTGGTAAGATTGGTCTTTTTGGTGGCGCTGGTGTCGGCAAAACCGTTTTGATTCAAGAACTAATCCGCAATGTCGCTCAAGAACTTGGTGGCTATTCGATGTTTGCTGGTGTCGGCGAACGTAGTCGTGAAGGCAATGATTTATATCGCGAAATGAAAGAATCTGGCGTTTTGGAAAAAACCGCCCTCGTCTTTGGCCAGATGAACGAACCTCCTGGTATTCGTGCTCGGGTAGCCTTATCGGCATTAACCATGGCCGAAAATTTCCGCGATGAACAAGGTAAGGATTTGTTACTTTTTATTGACAATATTTTTCGTTTTACCCAGGCTGGTTCCGAAGTTTCGGCGCTCCTTGGTCGAATGCCATCCGCCGTTGGTTATCAGCCAAACTTGGCGACTGAAATGGGTGCTTTGCAAGAACGTATTACTTCGACCACCAAAGGCTCAATCACTTCTGTCCAAGCTATCTATGTGCCTGCCGATGATTTGACCGATCCTGCTCCAGCAACAACCTTCGCTCATTTGGATTCAACGATTGTGCTTTCACGTCAGCTTTCAGCTTTGGGAATTTACCCAGCTGTCGATCCGCTAGAATCGAATTCAACAATTCTTGATCCTAATATTGTCGGCGAAGAACACTACAAAGTCGCCCGAGAAACTCAGAGAATTTTGCAACGCTATAAAGATTTGCAAGATATCATCGCCATTCTCGGTATGGACGAATTGAGCGAAGATGATAAATTGACGGTCTCGCGTGCCAGAAAAATTCAAAAATTCCTGTCACAACCATTCTTTGTGGCGGAA
>Ga0172381_10006152_pt1 | contig 12060 bp, 19 predicted proteins | sample Leawel6488metaG_FD_119754 | JGI IMG/M metagenome (GOLD analysis project Ga0172381, IMG submission 119754) | Leachate microbial communities from a municipal landfill in Southern Ontario, Canada - Leachate well 64-88 metaG | ecosystem: Engineered > Solid waste > Landfill > Unclassified | place...
GCAATCTGGCTTGACGACGACCGCGTGCTTTCCAAGCTGCACGCGCTGCAAAAGCCCCAGGTCGAGTACCGGTTCTGGCTGTCCGCGCCGCTGCAGGAGCGCGCAAAGCGCGTGGCGGCACGCGAAGGCAGGCCGTACGGCGACGCCCTGCAGCACCTGGAGAAGCGCGACGAGGAGAACGCGCAGAGGTACGCCAAATTGTACGGCATAAACGTCGACTCGCTGCCCTTCGGGACAGTTGAAATCGACACGACCCGCAACAACGTGCAGCAGGTGGCGAACATCATAATTGATTGCGTGGAAAGAAAGAACCTGCGCGGATTGAGAGTTTAGCGTTAATTGGCGTTTACGGGTTTTTCGTCCGTTTCGCCCAAGAATAATATTCAAAAGGTGTTTTACAACATGGGTGCAATCGAAGTAAACCGCAAGTGCGTCAAGACCCGCGGAAGGCACGCGGGCGAGGCCGTCACAGTAGTGAAGCTTCTGGACGGCAACTTCGCCGAGGTGCGCGACGCGAAGGGCAAGGTCAAGCGCTGCAACGTCCAGCACTTGGAGCCGCTGGCATAATTTCGCAGAACTTTTTTTTTAACTTTTTATTTTGTTTTTTATTCTCCCTAGTGCATACCCTATAATCTGATTCAAGATGAAACACTCCATCCAAGACCTTCTCGAATATGGCTTCATCGTGCTTGACAAGCCAATGGGCCCCTCCTCGCACGAGGCATCCGCGTACGCGTCCAAGATACTCGAAGTCAAGAAGGCAGGTCACACCGGAACGCTTGACCCGAACGTGTCCGGCGTCTTGATTATCCTGCTAAATTCAGCCTGCAAGGTGGCTTCCTACCTCCAGGAGACCGACAAGTCCTACGTCTGCGTGATGCAGACCGGAAGGCCGCACACGATGAAAGAAGTCGAGGGCGCTTTCGAGAATTTCAGAGGCAAAATCTACCAGACGCCCCCCCTTGCAAGCGCGGTTGCGCGCAAGCTGCGCATCCGTGAAATCTACTCGCTGAAAATACTTGAAGTCGAGGGAAGGCGCGTGCTCTTTTCGTGCGACTGCGAAGCTGGAACTTACATACGCAAATTGTGCGAGGACGCGGGCCGCGTGCTCGGCAGCGGGGCGCAGATGCTTGAGCTGCGGCGCACGAAGGCGATGGGAATAAGCGAAAGCAAGGCGGTCGCGCTACAGCAGCTCTCGGATGCGTACTGGCTCTACAAGGAAAAGGGAGTCGAGACCGAGCTGCGCAAAATTCTCCGGCCAATCGAGGAACTTGCATCATTTAGGAAAGTCGTAGTGACTGACTCCTATATCCCAAAAATAGTCCGCGGAATAGACCTGAAGAAAGCGGATGCCGAATCAATAGACAAGTCTGTCGCAAAGGACGACTGGGTCGGGCTATACAACAAAGACGGCGCGCTTTTGGCTGTTGCAAAGTCGCTTGTTGACTTTGCGCAAATAAAGGACGCGGAAGGGACGGCCGTTCTTTTCGACTTGGAGCGCGTAATCCGCACCGGCTAGTCCTGTTCAGGCTTTCCTGCGCGCTTCCTTGCGCTTCTGCTCCTCCTGCTTTTCCTTGAGAATCCGCCTAGTGAAATTCTCGCTTGCGTTGCCGTGGTACTTGGCCCGGCCCATCAGTTCGTCCACCGTGGGGACCTGGCCGGTCCCGCCGTCGTGGAGGAAGTGCGTGTCGCGCGCGGCTGAATAAAGGCTTTCGGATATCCCGCAGTGCATCTTCGCCATCAGGCTAAAGTTCGCCTTCCCGCGGGGAAGCCTTTCCGTCAGGTCATTTGCCTTCTCAAGCGCCCTGTTGCGCAGCACGGTGTTGTCGAAAATCTTCCGGTTTTCGCCGACAATCTTCGTCCTTTCCTGGTAGTCCATGCTTGCGAGGCCGCTGGGCTTTGACTTTTGCGCGTTGCGCTCGTGCTGCGCAGCGACCGAGTTGTAGTGGTCGATGAGGTTCGACACGGTGTCGATGCCGCGCGTCTTCAGCGGGATTGCCTTCTTGAGGTTGGCGCTTATCCGCCTGGCGACAACTGCCGCCTTTGCGTGCGCGGAATAAAAGTCGGGGTGCCAGCGGTCCGCAAGCGCCTCCGCATTCCCCTTCTCGTGCCTGTGCAGGAGGGCGGTGTCGCGGGCGACGTCGTCGACAAGAAGTTCCATCCGCGTCTTCCTGTGCAACCCCGTGAGTTGTTCCGCGCTCGGCATCGGTAGTTCAGCCTTCCGTAACCTTTTCCTGAATTGTTCTGTGCAAACCCCGCTTTTTCATTGTTTGCTGTGGCGCCGCAAACCGACAACGGCCGGCAAGGGGGTGTTTGCGCCTTTTGCCTACCTGTGCTTCTGGACGCATTTCATCATCGGCCTGCCCGTCTTGGCGAAATGCTCGTCCGCAAGGGCGTACTGCTCCCTCGCCATCCTGTTCATTTTCCCGGTGTCGCGGCCGAGCGCAAGCAGCTCCAGCCTCTGGGCTATTATGGTGCGCAGGGTGCCGACGCGGTTGTGCATGCACACGTAATCCTCGTGCTTGGGGTCGTCGAGTACGGCCTTTTTCGTCGCAAGGATGTTCGTAAGCTCTCTCGTCTTGCTTGCAAGGACCTCCGATGCCTCGTTGAGCATCTCGTCTCTGGTTTTAGGGTCTTTCCTGGTTGTCATCGTGAATGTCACGCTCCGTGATTCGCTTTTTTGCCCCGCGGACCTTTTTTGGGAAGCTACGTAGCTTTCGGGATGCGCTCTTCCGGGACGTATTTTTTCAGCCGCATGATGGCCTCGGCGTGGTTTTTCTTCACGGCCGAAAGGGCAATCTCGTGCTGCCTCTGCATCGCCGGCGAGCCGCCTATGCGGCCGTACGAGCCCAGCAGCCCCCTTGCCGCGGTGTGGCACCTGTGGAACCCCCGGATGCAGGACTCGTAAAGGTGGACGTCCCCGCCCACGAGGTCGGATGGCTGTCCGCCCTTACTGAAGTGGTGCTCGCAGAGCGCCTGCAGGCCCTGCGTGCACGCCTTTGCGGCTGAAATGTTCGCGGCTATCTTGCTGTCCGGGGCGGCGTGCCTGTCCGCGTTCGCAGCCTCGGCGTCCCTTAGCTTTGCCAGCACTTCGCTGCGGAACGCCGTAAGCGCCACAAGCGGCTCGCGCGCGTCCGCACTCGCTCCCGCGTAGGGCATCGGCGTGGTGTCGTAGCTGATGGATTTTTTCACTCCGCGTATGAACCGCGAGTCGAACCGGTCGGGGTTCACCACCCTGCCGACCGTGAAGCGGTTCCGGTTGCCCGGCCTTCTTGCCGCAGCCGAGCCGGCAGCCCTTTCCGCTTCCCGCGTGATTTTCCTGATGAAACCCGACTCCCTCGGTTTTTGGGCCATTGAAAACATCCCTCCCTATTTTCGCATTCCGAGCGCCTCGCGCAGTCCGGAAAGTTCAGTCTCGTACCCTTCAAGTTTTTTCTTCAGGTCCTTCCTGGGTTTACCTGTTATCCTGGTTCCTGAGTATACCGTGCCGCCATACAGCTTGTCTCTCAGGTTTTCTGCGGCCTTGGCCGTGTCGTCGTGCCTTTTCTGGAGTTGCCTGATGAGCTCTTCGCGCGGCAGTACCTGCGGCGGCAGGAACTTTGCCGGCTTTGTTGGTTTTCCAAAACGCATCGTAACACCTTTTCCTCGTAATCGTCTTTTGTCGTCAAATCCTTTCTATCTCGTCCTATTGACCTCTATCCAGTGCCGGTTCGCAATGTCAAAAAGCTTTTTCGTGGATAAAACCCGCGAATCCGACTTGCCAATCCTTTGGCTGTCTTCGCCAGCCAGCCCTATGGCGCATTCAAACAGGTCCTTGTGCAGCTGTTTATTTTTCTTTACGGCCTCGGCATATCCGGGGTTCTCCGGGTCCGAAATCACGTCGCGGCTGCCCTTGTTGAACTCACGCAGCTCCTTGTTCAGCCCGCTCATCTTTCTTGCGATGTTTTTCCGTTCCGTACTGTCTTCGGCGTAGTAGTCGTGCCAATACACGTTGTTGCGGTGCTGCAATGCGGCCCGGATGTGCGCATCCGCAAATTCGTGGATTTTGCGGTTTTCCCGCAATTGCCCAATCAGGCCGATTCGTAATGCGAGGGTCATGCGAATTTTTGCGGCATCGATGTTGCTTTTCTTGAAGTCCTTGCTTGCAGGGTCGCTCATCGCGCCGGCTTTTTTCGAGTAAAGCTCGTTAAGTTCGTCCTGCAACCTGCATACCTGCCTTATCAGGCCGTCGTCCGGGACTGCTTGGTCCTTAGGGCTTTCGCCCAGTCCAAATATCGCCACGGGCAGTTTCCTGTTCTTGCTGACTTGGAAATGCCCTCCCCGCCGGAGCAGTTTCTTGACCACTTCCGGGGCTTGCACCGTTCCGTCAAGTATCTGGGCGCCCGTAGGCGTTTTGGAAACATCGTCTTCATAGATGAGCGGCATCACGTCCTCAACAGCAAGCGGCAACTGCGACCGTAACGCCTCAACGTGGGCTTCGTAGGCTTTCTTGTGCAGTTCGGACGGCCGTTTGAAGACGTCCCCGTGCTCTGTGCTTGTGCTTCTTTCAAGGTCACGGGAAAGGTTGTAGTGGCGTAACGCCAAATCCTGGAGTTTTGCATTGCTTGGGTCCCTATACCTTTCGCGTATCTTCAGGCTGTCGCTTGCCTCGCTGGCCGTTGATGCGGGTCGCCACATTTTGGTGACCCGGGCAAATTTCTTCGTCGCTCCGAGCGTGGAGGAAATAGCCTGTTTTCCTGCAACTATGGCCTTGCTGGTCTCCTCTTGGCGCGGGTTCATCTGGGGCTCCTCTAGGTAGAATATTCTGGTCGTTTTTGGGTTTAAATTCGGTCTTGTGCCCGATGCCGCCCTCGCAGGCCAACCCACCCTTTTTATACCTTCTTTGCCACTATTATCTTCCGCTTTTCGGCAAGCTTGCCGACGAGTCAGGATGCAAGTTGCACCTGCCTATGCAGCATCGCTGCAAAGGCTAATAAAATCAGAGATGCACTTTTTGGTTTTATTGCCGGGATGGCAGAGTGGTTAATGCGCAAGCCTGGAATCAATAACGGACCTCTTGTTTGAGCCCTACGGGCTGTCGTCCGATTCCGGAAAGCTTGTGGACGCAAGTCCTCCTGAGTTCGAAACCAGCGGTTTTCACGATTGGAAACGCGATGGCGACAATCTCAGTCCCGGCGTTTTATTCTTAAAAGGTGCTAAGACAAAATGGCAGATGTTCAACCAAAGGCAGCGGCCCCCAAGCCGGCCATACCCAAAGGCAAGCCAGGAATGCCGCAGGCGACCGGGCCCAAGAAGGACTACGGCAAGGACTTCCGCGGAATCATCCGCCTCGCAGGCAAGGAATTGCGCGGGGAGCTCACTGTGGAGCGCGGGCTTGACGGAATCAGGGGCATCGGCCACAACACCGCGAAGAACATCGCACGCATAATCACCAAGGAACTCAAGATTGACTCGAAGAAAGTAGTGGGAAACCTCACCGACGACGAGATTAACCGCATCGAGGACCTGCTCAAGGTAGTTGAGAAGCACCTCGTTCGCAAGCACCTGATGAACAGGCCCGTTGACACCGAGACCGGCGCCACTAGACACCTCATCGGCAACGACTTGATGTTCGCAACCCGCCAGGACGTGCAGTTCGAGAAGGACACGCGCACGTGGCGCGGCTGGAGGCACACCATGGGCCAGCGCGTGCGCGGCCAGCACTCCAGGACAACTGGACGCACGGGCAGCTCGGTGGGAGTGCTCAAGAAGGCGCTCAAGCAGCAGAAGGCTGCAGGCGCTGACAAGGCAAAAGACTCCGGTAAGGACAAGAAGTGATTTTGATGGGCTCTAAGAAACGACTACGCAAACTTTACGAGCGCCCGATGCGCCTGTGGGACAAGGACCGCATCGAGACCGAGACCAAGCTCAAGGACGAGTATGGCCTAAAGAACTCGCACGAGCTGTGGAGAATGCAGACCATCCTCCGCAAGATTCGCCGCGAGGCACGAAGGCTGCTCTCATCCAAGGGAGCCGACCCCGAGGCACGCGCAGCGCGCCTCATCAAGCGGGTGAAGACGTTCCTCATCAAGAAGCCCGAAGTCACGCTCGACGACATCCTTTCGCTCCAGACTCGCGACATCCTCGAGCGCAGGCTCGAGACCATAGTTGTTCGCAAGCGCATGGCAAAGACCGCCAAGATGGCAAGGCAGTACATCACCCACGGGCACGTCTCAATAGAGCACCAGGTGGTAAGCGCGCCGTCCTACCTCGTGAACTTCGAGGAGGAGCACCAGGTCAACTGGAACGGCAAGGCCCTCTTCGCATCGGCGGCACCCGCTGCCGAGAAGGTTGCGGAGAAACCGGCCGAGAAGGCAGCGGCAAAGCCGGCAGTGCAGGCAAAAGTCGAGGCACCGACCGTTGAAGAGAAGGCGGCGGCACAACAGGGTTGATTGACATGACTACTGACACTACTGCACCAAAGACCGAAAAGCGCGCCCACCCGAGGCACACCGTCCACGTGGGTTCGGCGAACACGCTTGCAAGCGCAGCCAACGTCGAGCTGCCCAAGCCCGCGCCAGTTGTGGCCAAGCCCGCAGAGGCGGCACCGGCAGCAGCGCCCGCTGAGGGCCACCAGCAGCAGAGGCCGTTCGGACGCCCAGGCTTTTCAAGGCCCGGGTTCGTACGCCAGCCGCTCCCGCCGGACGCAAAGTGGGGAATCGCGCACATCTACTCATCCAAGAACGACACCATCATCACCATAACCGACCTTTCGGGCGCTGAGACAATCGCCATCGGAAGCGGCGGGATGGTAGTCAAGAACGACCGCGAAGAGGGCGGCCCCTACGCTGCGATGCAGGCGGCAATACGCGCCGCTGACAAGGCAAAGGAGCGCGGCCTGCTTGCGATACACGTGCGCGTGCGCGCGCCAGGCGGCCACGGGAGCAAGACTCCCGGTTCAGGCGCACAGGCGGCAATCAGGGCACTCTCCCGTTCAGGCCTGAAGATAGGCAAGATAGAGGACGTCACTCCACTGCCGACCGACACCACCAAGAGGCCGGGCGGGAAGAGAGGACGCAGGGTATAGTCAGCTGGAGTTGAGATGCATGCAAATCACTTCGCTTGAAAGCACGCCCACAAAGGCGTCATTTCTCATTACGAAGGCTGGAGCTGACGGCACTGCCATGATGAACGCGGTAAGACGCGCAATCATCTCCCAGCTCGAGGCGTTCGCAATCGAGGACGTCACCGTCTATGAGAACAACTCCGCGCTCTTCAACGAGTACATCGCCCACCGCCTCGGGCTCATCCCCCTCTCGTACGAGGAGAGCATGGCACCGGACGCCCAGGTCGAGTTCTCGCTGATGGCCGAAGGCCCCTGCACGGTCTATTCACGCGACCTGAAGACCGCTGACGAGAAAGTCCGCGTCTTCGCACAGAACATACCCATCGCAGTCCTTGGCCTTGACCAGAAATTGAGGCTCGAGGCCGTTGCTGTTCTTGGCACTTCCAAGACGCACGCGAAGTTCCAGAGCGCGCACGCATCTTTTGCGCAGCTTGTGCAGCTCACCGCTGCAAAGAAGGTCTCAGACGACGACATCGTCCAGACCTACCCGGAGACCAAGGAAAAGCCCGAGGAGTTCGCGAAGAAGCACCCCGAGATGTGCGACTACAACCTCGAGCACGTCCAGATAGGAAGCGACGTGTACAAGGTGGACTGCAAGGAAGACGAGTTTCTCTTCTACGTCGAGTCGTACAACAACATTCCCGCTGCAAAGCAGTTCGAGCGCGCAGTAGAGCTTGTCAAGTCAAAGCTGACCGAGCTTTCAAAGGAAATGAAATGAAGATTAAAGTGACGCCGAACGCCAAGCGTGACGAGGTTTTTCTTCGCGACGGGGTTGTTTGCGTCAAGGTTTCAGTGCCTGCCGAAGGCGGCAAGGCAAACAAGAGGGCAGCGCAAGTGCTTGAAAAGGCGCTTGGGTGCAAAGTCACGATAGTGTCCGGCCAAAAAAGCCGGGAAAAGGAAATCCAGTTCGAAGGAAGCGATTCTTTCGCGCTGGAAAAAATAAAGTGTTTGGAGAAATAGGTGATTTCAAAGCAGGGGTGGCAGAGCCTGGTCAATAAAACCATTTGCTCGAGAATCGGTGAACGGCATTTATCCTCAACCGCGCCTTCGGGTGCGGCACAAGATGGCCGCAAGGTTTTTGGGTATTGTTTTGGCCAAATGCGCAAGATTGAGGTTCTTGTCTCTTAGGAGTGCCTGGGTTCAAAAAACTAGAGGGCGTTCCGCCCTCCTGTTTGGACAAATCCCAGCCCCTGCATTTTTCTTACGGTGATTGATTTATGATAAGCGGCCCTGATAACCCGGTTATGCAGCAACTCGTGGTTGCATTCAGAAAACAGTTCAAGACCTCCAAGAAGCAGGTCTGGCAGCGCCTCGCCGAGCTTCTGCTCAAGCCCTCGCGCAAGAAGGAGGGTGTGAATTTGACCAAGCTCTCCAAGTACGCATCAGAAGGCGACAACGTTGCCATCCCCGCAAAGGTGCTCTCGCTTGGGACTTTGACCAAGAAGGTCAACGTGTACGCGCTCTCCTACTCCGCAGCCGCAAGGGCGAAGATTGAGAAGGCAGGCGGAAAGGCGCTTCCCTTGATGGACCTGATAAAGTCCAAGGTCGAGCCGGCCAAGGTCAAGATTATCATCTAGGAACAGGAAAGATACTTATCAAACAGGTGCATTGAATTTGAAACAGGAAAAGAAATCCGCAAAGCCCGCCGCGCTCGTAATCGACGCGACCGGGGCGCCAGTCGGGCGCCTTGCAGCCCGCGTTGCAAAGCAGGTCCTCTACGGCGCTACAATTGACATCGTCAACATCGACTTGTGCGTCATCACCGGCAACCCGGAAAAGATTGTCGCAAAGTACGCAGGCAGGCGCCACATGACGCAGAAGGCCAACCCCGAGCACGCGGCAAAGTGGCCGCGCCGGCCGGACTACCTGTTCAAGGTCATACTTCGTGGAATGCTTCCCAAGCGCACCTCGCGCTCGCAGGAGGCACTCTCGCGCACAATGGCGCACATCGGAGTTCCTGAGAAATTCGCAGGAAAGGCCGAAAAATTCGTTAAGGAGCCGTCGGAAGGCATCACGTTGATTGCAGTCTGCCGCGCACTCGGGTGGAACAAATGAGTTCGGACAATCTTACCAAGAAAAAGCACGGCAAGCCCAAGAAGGCTGCCCTGCCCAATGCACGCGGAAAGCGCAAGGAGTCAATCGCACGCGCAGTCGTGACTCCCGGAACCGGCAACGTGTTCATCAACAAGGCGCACGTTTCGACCATCACCAACGCGCAGCTGCGCATGGTAATCCTCGAGCCGCTTGACTACTATCCTGCACGCAACACCATCGACATCCGCGTCTCCGTCCTCGGAGGCGGCACCGGCGGCCAGGCGCAGGCAGTGCGCACCGCGATTGCGCGCGCAATCTTGGAATACGCCAAGGACGACGCGCTCCGCGCAACCATGCTCAAGGCAGACCGCTCGCTTCTTGTTGAAGATTCGAGGCGCGTTGAGCCCAAGAAGTTCAAGGGACCGAAAGCCCGCGCAAGGTTTACCAAGTCATACAGGTGAGTTGAGATGCTAGTACCAGTACGCTGCTTCACATGCGGAAAGCCCATCTCCGACCTGCAGGACGAATACACCTCGCGCGTCGAGAAGGGCGAGGACGCGGCCAAGGTCCTGAACGAGCTTGGCGTGACCCGCTACTGCTGCCGCAGGATGCTCCTGTCACAGCGGCCCCTGATGGACGAGATACTGCCCTACCCGCGCTTCTAGGCCTTCTGGCTTTGGATGCTTTTGGGTTTTGGGAGAAACAGGTTTCTTTCCTTCCCGGCTTTTTCTTTTTTCTTTCATTTTCTATTTCTTGTTTTCTTTCCAGCTGTTTTTTCTATCTCCTAATTTCCATCTTTTTCTTTATAGCCTGAGCCCCTTGTTCAGGTTAAAAACATTCCCTACTCCAATTTTTCTGATGAACTCCGACGGGCGGCTTTCACAGGACGAGCTCCGCGACAGCGCAATCCGCGCCTACAATCGCAACATCGCCAAGACCCGCGAGGACGCCGAGATAAGCCAGCTGAACATCCCGCTGTCAAGGGACCTGCTCAAGCGGCTCAGGAAGCACCCCTCCCCGTTCTCCTGCTACATCGACGTCATCAACGCAGTCGGAGAGGAAGGGTCGCAGGAGTTCGCGCCGCCTGAACTGCCCGAGGCCGATGCAGTCGAGCACGCCAACACCCTCTGGCGCCGCAAGCCGCAGGCGGAGCGCGACGACATAATCCACGACTTCGAAAAGAGGATACGCGACGAGGAGAAGGACCTGCCGGGAAAGGACGGCCGGGTGCGGCTGATGCTTGCGGGCAGGAGGGCGCTCGCGGAGCGCAAGCCTGAAAGCCGAAAGCCGGCCGAAGGCGCCCGCGCCCAGGAGCCTGCAAAACAATCCTCGCTTGCCGAGCGGTTCCTTGGCGCCACGTCGTTTTTAAGAAAGTTCAGGAAATGATTTTTGCTCTTGGTGACTTCCCCTGTGCCCCGCGACGAAAACCTGACAGCAGAGCAGCACGAGCAGAAAAGGAGGGAGCGGCACGAGCTTTTCGTGGCCCACCAGCCCGTGATTGACTGCATATCGCCAGTGCTCAAGGCCGAAAGCTGGGACAAAGTTCCAAAGGACGTGCAGGAACGGCTCTACCCCGCGCTCAAGGCGCTTTCGCAGGAGCACCCCTTCATCCACCACAGCCAGCGCAAGTACTTCGACCGGACCATCTACGACTGCCTTTCAACGCTCAACCCCGAAACCTTCGAGCCGCTCGGGCCTGTGCAGAAGCACGCAGCAGTGACGCCCCACCTGCAGCGGCTTTTGGACCTGTTGGAGGCCTCCCGCACCCAGCACATCACAATGGCCGCATACCACGGGAAGCAGGTAGAGAACCTCCGCAACGCCCGGTAGGCTTGCTTTAGGAAAAAACCGGTGCCCCTGTTTTTCCCATTGCTAAAACCGCCTTATAAACGGGGTTCCACTTTAAGTTGCTTTACCCGCAGTAGTTACCCTTAGAGGCAATCAATGGAAACAGTTTCACCCTACCTAGGGGCACGTGTTGCAAAAGGCATACGAACAGGGATAACCACTACCGGGATGGCCATAACCAGGAGCAGGGCAGCGATAGCGCGCCTGATGGAACAGAAGTTCGGCGGCTACGGCCTGAAAAGGGGCTTTTTCCGGTCCAACAAGCCGCCGGTAAACCTCGACGCCGCACTTGACAGCGAATACAAGCAGCTAAGCGCGGACGTCGAGGAGAAGAAAGAGGGCCTGACCGGCTTCACCGACCCGTCCGTCCACCAGAGGCCGGGCGCCGGCCCGCGGAAGGCATTTTCCCAGTGGCAAGAATAGGCTATTTAGCCCTTTGCAGCCATAATCTACTTTCCAATCCGAAAGGACCAATGGACTAAAGCCAGGTAGATTATATCCAACTTCTAGTTGGGGCTATGGGGTAGCCTGGCATCCTACTTGGCTGGGGGCCAAGTGACCTGAGTTCGAATCTCAGTAGCCCCATCTTCTTATCCATTTTCTTGCCTGCGTTTATCCTAAAAGTCGTCTGCATAGCTATACGCATCTGCGACAACGAGAACTAGGGGTTGAACGGTAAAACGAAAAAATAGTAAGGTGCCCCTTCCTACGCGGTGTTCGACGGGAGTCTCAAACCTTCGGAACAGGACTTACCAAAATACTTGTCCAGAACCAAGAATATTAGGTTTCGGTTTAACGGCATTCCAGCACGAATTGTTTTAGTATAATCAACTATATTGGCCTGTATTAGTTGATTATATTTTAATCTATTGCGATATGTTAAAATTCGTGTGAACGCGGGAACATCCGGCGGAAGCAGGCGACGGGATCAGGCTTAAGTCGAATCCCAGCAGCCCCATTCTATTCTTCTTTCTGCAGGTTGCGCTTCAGGATATGGTAGTAGCAGACTATTGGCGGCATTATGAGGTTGTACCTGCCGTAGCTCACGAATTTGAGCACCTTCAACTTGACCA
>Ga0172381_10006154_pt1 | contig 12058 bp, 9 predicted proteins | sample Leawel6488metaG_FD_119754 | JGI IMG/M metagenome (GOLD analysis project Ga0172381, IMG submission 119754) | Leachate microbial communities from a municipal landfill in Southern Ontario, Canada - Leachate well 64-88 metaG | ecosystem: Engineered > Solid waste > Landfill > Unclassified | place...
AAAAATTTCCAAACTGAAAATATTTTTATTATCGTTGCCAACTTTAATTATCCTGCTATTATCGCCAACTTCATTAAATATTAAAAAGGTTACCATCGCTGATTGGGGCACGGATCTTACGCCAGGGCCGCTATATATTTTTCTACTGATTTTATTGGTAGTCTATATTGGGATTGCTTTATATAATTTAATTGTAAATTACAAGAAAACTCAAGGCCGAGAAAAATACCAAATTAAGTATTTATTTTTAGGAATTAGCATGACCCTTATTTTAGGCGTTATCGCTAATTTGATTTTGCCATTATATGGATATGGCAAGGCCAGTTCTGTAGGCCCAGACGCTTCATTATTTTTTATCGCTTTTACTGGTTACGCTATTACAAGATATCGCTTCATGGATATTCGTATTTTTGCCGGTAAAATTATTACTTATGTTTTGGTGGCTTCTTTTGCTTACAGTGCTTTTTATGGCATTATTTTATTTAATAATTCAGTCTTTGGCAGTGTTTATGAGACCGGCGCTTATTTAATTGGCATAGTTTTTGCCGTAGCCTTTGTTATTATTTTTTACCCTTTGCAAAAGTTAATTCAGAAAATAACCAAACATTATCTTTTTGCGGAAGTTTATAACGCTCAGGAGGTTATTAGCAGCTTAACAAATAAGCTGACGACTATTATTGATTTAAAGCAAATTATTGATTTAATTGTTGATACTATTAGGACTACCATGAATCTTGATCGTTCAGGGGTGTTGCTCATTGAAAATTCTGTAAAACCAATTAAATATCAAATTGCTAAAGTAGTAGGTTTTGATGAACACAATGGCATTTCTTTGGTTCAGGACAGCTTTTTAACTCAGTATTTAACCAAGGCTCAAAAACCATTAGTTAAAGAAGAGTTGGATTTTTTAAGCGAGCAGGCAAAAAATGAAAATGAAAAACAGAGCCTTCTTACTTTAAAAAATCACATGCATAAAATAGAGGCTTCCATTTGCTTACCGCTTATCAGCCAAAATATGCTATTAGGCATTATTGTCTTGGGTTCTAAAATTTCCGGCGATGCTTATACTAATGAAGATTTAAATTTATTAAGCTCGCTTAGCAACCAAGCTTCAATTGCCATTACCAATGCCCGCTATTACAAAGAAACTCAAGATTTCAACAAAACCTTGCAAGTTAAAGTGGATGAACAAACCAAGGATATTCAGGATAAAGCAATTCATTTGGAAAAACTGTTAAAGATGCGCTCGGAGTTTTTAGACATTGCTTCTCGTCAGCTTCGCACACCTACTTCGGTAATCAAGGGCACTTTGGCTATGATGCAAGAAGGAGATATGGATAAAATGACCAGTGAAGAAAAGGCTAAATTCGTCCAAGGCATGTTCCAGAAAAGCGTTAAGCTGGAAAGCATTATTAATGATATTCTGGTTGCTTCGGAAATGGACACGGCTGAATTTGATATTAAGGTTGAAGATGAAATTGAGCTGGATAAGTTTTTGGAAAAAGAAGTTAATGAACATCAGTTTGACGCCTCTGAAAAGAAACTAACTTTAACTTATGAAAAGCTTACAGCCGGGCCATTTAAGGTTAAAGGCAGTGCCAAATATTTAGAACAAGTAATAGACAATCTTTTAAGCAATGCCTTAAAATACACGCCTCAAGGTTTTGTTAAAGCCACTGTTAAAAATGATAATCAAAGCGTTACTATGGCCGTAAGCGATTCAGGCATTGGCATACCCAAGGCGGATATTGAAAGAATCTTCAATAAATTCATCAGAGGCACAAACGCCAGGAATGTTTATACCGACGGTTCCGGCCTGGGGTTATTTATCATAAAAAGGGTTATGGATCGGCACCCTGGCTCAAAAATCTGGGTGGAAAGCGAGGAGGGAAAAGGTTCAACATTTTATCTGCAATTCCCTCTAATCAATTAACCGCAAAATATATGCCCGCATCCAAGATATTGTTTATAGAGGACGATCCTGATCAAATTTTCCTTTATTCAACCAAATTTAAGCTGGAGGGCTGCAACTTTATTTCAGCCAAAGACGGCGAAGAAGGCCTGAAAATGGCTGAAAATGAAAAGCCGAACTTAATCCTTTTGGATATATTATTAGGCGACGAAAACGGCATAGATGTTTTAACAAAACTGAAGCAAAACAGTAAAACTAAAAATATACCTGTTATTGTGTTTACCAATTTTGCCAAAGAAGAAACCGTAAAGCAGGCTCTAGCCCTTGGCGCGGTTGAGTATGTTATAAAGGCCAAAGTAGTTCCGAGTGAGATTGTTAAAAAAGTTAAGAAAGCGTTAAAATTAAAAATATGAAAAATTTACGAAATAAAAATAAAGTAACTATTTTGGGTGCCGGCTTTGTGGGCGCTACTACGGCTTTTAGCTTGCTTCATCAAAGTGAAATTGAAGAGCTGGCTTTAATTGATATCAATAAGAAGCTGGTAGATTCCCAAGTAATGGATTTACAGCATGCTTTGCCGGTGCTGGGCTATACCGAGGTAAAGGCGGGCACTGAAAAAGATTTTGAGGATTCGGGCGTGGTGGTTTTTGCTTGCGGCTGCAACCAGAAAGTCGGTGAGTCAAGGCTGGCTTTAATTGAAAAAAATGCCGGCATTGTTAAAGAATGGGTGCCGAAGATTTTCAAAAGAAACCCAAACGCCGTTTTGGTGATGATAACCAACCCGGTTGATGTTTTAACGCATATCGCCGTAAGCCTGTTTCCTAAAAAGAAGAATCAGATTTTCGGTTCGGGTACTATTTTGGATTCCATGCGTTTAAAGTTTTTAGTGGGCAAGTATATGGATGTTGATCCGCAAAGCGTGCACGCTTATATCGCGGGCGAGCATGGCGATAGTGAATTACCTTTATGGTCTAGCGCTACTATTGGCGGGCAAAGGCTTACAACTTTTAAAAAATTCAATAAAGCTACATTTAACCATTTGTTTGAACAGGCCAAGAATGCGGCTTATGCCATTATTGAGGGCAAGCAAGCTACCTATTATGGCATTGGTGCTGGCGCTGCTCATTTGGTTAACGCGATTGCAATGAACAAGAAAACTGTTTTGCCTGTTTCCTATCATTTGGACGGGGAGTATGGTTTAAAGGATGTTTGTTTAAGTATGCCCGCGGTTATTGGGGAAAATGGTATTATAGAGAAGCTTAATTTGGAAATCAGCCCAGAAGAAAAGAAGCTTTTATACGCTTCGGCTGCCAGTTTAAAGAAAGTTTACCAGTCTTTTAAGAGGTAAATAAGCTGATTTTAGCGATAAAAACAAAGACTAAAATATTTTAAGACGCTTAACTGAAAATTAAGCGTCTTTTATCCACAGTTAAAGTGTATAATTTTACCATATCTTGTGTTATACTATGAAAGGTGTGCACTATATCTAGTGGTGTATCCAAAATTGACTTAAAGCTGGCTAAGAGCTAAAATGGCAAAGCTTGAAGTCGTTTTTTTACCCTCCAAAGCCGGTAAGATTACCTTCTTTAAATAATAAAATAATAGAAAATAATATGCCTCAATATTATCCCGAACCGGTTTCCAGAACTTCCTTAAATGAGAAGGAAATAGAAGAGCAAAGGTCTGAAATGTTCACTAAAAAGAAAGAAGGCCGAGGCTTGGAGTTTAAACATTTTTATACCAAGCCGGGCACGCATCCTTATGAGGAAATTGTTTGGGATACCAGAGACGCTACTATAACGAGCGATAAGGGCGAAGTGGTTTTTTCACAAAAAGACGTGGAAGTGCCAAAGGCTTGGTCGCAAACCGCTACCAATATTGCCGTTTCCCATTATTTTAGGGGCAGGATCGGCACAACGGGTAGAGAAACTTCAGCCAGGCAAATGGTAGACAGAGTGGCTAAAAACATTGCCAATTGGGGTAGAGAGCAGGCTTACTTTAAGAGTGCTGAAGATGCAGATATTTTTGAAAACGAACTTACTTATATTTTAATTAATCAGCACGCGGCTTTTAACAGCCCGGTTTGGTACAACGTGGGCGTGGAGGCCAGGCCTCAATGCAGCGCTTGTTTTATTAATTCGGTACAGGATGATATGCGCTCTATTTTGAATTTGGCTGTAACCGAAGGCATGCTCTTTAAGTTTGGTTCCGGTACCGGAACCAACCTTTCGGTTTTGCGTTCATCCAAAGAACAACTAGCTGCTTCCAATGGCAAAGCTTCGGGCCCTGTTTCTTTTATGAAAGGCTACGATGCTTTTGCCGGTGTAATTAAATCCGGCGGTAAAACCAGAAGAGCGGCTAAAATGGTTATTTTAAATATTGATCATCCTGATATTGAAGAATTCATCAATTGTAAAGCCAAGGAAGAAAAGAAAGCTTGGGCCTTGATTGAAATGGGTTACGACGGCTCTTTGAATGGCGAAGCTTACGGTTCCATTTTTTTCCAGAACGCCAACAACAGCGTTAGAGTTACCGATGAATTTATGAGAGCAGTGGTTGAAGATAGAGAATGGAAAACCCATTATGTTAAAACCGGCGAAGTAGCCGATGTTTACAGAGCTAAGGATTTAATGAAACAGATTTGCGAAGCTGCTTGGATTTGCGGCGATCCAGGCGTACAGTACGATACCACTATTAATCGCTGGCATACTTCTTCCAATACCGATAGAATCCATGCTTCAAATCCTTGCTCCGAATATATGTTCTTAAATGATTCGGCTTGTAATTTAGGTTCAATTAATTTAATGAAATACAGAGCCGAAGACGACGGCTTTAATGTAGTTGCTTTTAAACACACTGTTTCGATTATGAGCACAGCTATGGAAATTGTGGTTGGCAACTCCAGCTACCCGACTCCGGCCATTGAACAGAACAGCCATGATTATCGCCCACTCGGGCTTGGGTACGCTAATTTAGGCGCTTTATTAATGAGCCGCGGCTTGCCTTACGATTCCGATGCCGGCCGCAATATGGCCGGAGCTATTACCGCTTTAATGACTGGGTGGGCTTACTTCCAATCAGCTCAAATCGCTTCCAACATAGGGCCGTTTAAAGGTTTTGAAATGAACCGCGAACCAATGCTTAAAGTAATGAATATGCATAAGGAAGCGGCTTATAAAATTCAGCAAGAAGGCGTTACGCCTGCTTTGTTGGCAGCAGCTAAAGATGCTTGGGATCAGGCTTGTTTCTTGGGCGAGATTGCCGGTTATAGAAACGCTCAAACTTCCGTGTTAGCGCCTACCGGAACGATTGGTTTCTTAATGGATTGCGACACGACCGGCGTAGAACCTGATATTGCTTTGGTAAAGTATAAGTGGCTGGTTGGCGGCGGTATGATGAAAATCGTTAACTCAACCGTGCCGTTAGCGTTAAAAACTTTAGGCTACGCTCCGGAAGAAGTTGATAGCATTTTGGAATACATTGATCAAAACGATACCATTGAAGGAGCTCCAAAATTAAAAGAGGAACATTTGCCGGTATTTGATTGCGCTTTTAAAGCTAAAAAGGGGAAGCGCTCAATCCAATACATGGGCCATGTAAAAATGATGGGCGCTGCCCAGCCTTTTCTTTCAGGCGCTATTTCTAAAACGGTTAATATGCCAGAAACCGCCACAGCTGAAAATATTGAAGAAGTTTATGTTGAAGGCTGGAAATTGGGTTTGAAGGCTATTGCCATCTACCGTGAAAATTCCAAGAGAAGCCAGCCATTAACAACTTCCTTAAAAGAAGTTTCCAGTAAAGACCCGCTACGCCAAAGCGCTAGCGAGGCGAGAGACAAGGCCCAAGGCTCTGTGTTAAAACCAGCTAGAAAAAAATTACCAGATGAACGTCAAGCCATTACTCATAAGTTCAGCATTTCCGGCCACGAAGGCTATATTACAGTCGGTCTGTATGAAAACGGCCAGCCGGGAGAAATCTTTATGGTAATGAATAAAGAAGGCAGCGTAATTTCCGGCTTGATGAACTCGTTTGCTACTTCCATTTCCATTGCTTTGCAATATGGCGTGCCTTTAAAGATTTTAGTCAATAAATTCGTTCATTCCAGATTTGAACCATCGGGCTTTACTTCCAATCCTAACATCAGAATTGCCAAATCAATCGTGGATTATATTTTCCGCTGGTTAGCCTTGAAGTTCTTACCGGCCGAAGATTTAATGTATATCGGCGTTAACGCGGTTGAAACAAACGGCAATGGCAACGGTAAAAGCCCTTTGGAAAAAATGGCCAAAGTGGCGGATGAAACAGCTTTAAAGTTTGATAAGGCTCAAGAAAAAACCAGCCACGAAGAAGAAATGTCTTATCAGCAATCGGCCTTGGACTTAAAAGAGGCTGATGATTCCAAAACGACTTTTGATATGCAGTCCGACGCTCCGGCTTGCGGTACTTGCGGTTCTATGATGATCCGCTCTGGCGCTTGCTACAAGTGTATGAATTGCGGGGGTTCCAGTGGCTGCAGTTAATAATTAAAATATTTATATTAAAATATTTTTTAATAAATTAGAAAAGCGATTATGAGTAATGAAATAATTCCATCTTCTCCTAATAAGAATTTTGAGGAGATTAAAAAAGTTGATGAAAATGGTATTGAATACTGGGAAGCTCGAGAATTATTGCCAATTTTAGGATATAGTAATTGGCAGAAGGCTGAGGAGGTAATTGCTAGGGCAGCCAGGGCTTGTATTAATAGCGGTCAAGCTGTGGATAACCATTTTAACCAAACGGTTAAAATGGCAAAAATTGGGCTAAATACAGTTAGAGAAGTGAAAAATTATAAGTTAGACAGATATGCGTGTTATTTAATAGCTCAAAATGGTGATCCGAATAAACCAGAGATTGCCCTAGCTCAGACTTATTTTGCGATACAAACCAGAAAGCAGGAAATTTTTCAACAGCTATCTGATAATGAAAAAAGACTTTTTATTAGAACAGAAGTTTCAGATCATAATAAAAAATTATTCAGCACCGCTAAACAATCAGGAGTTACTAAATTCGGACTATTTAATGACGCAGGATATAAGGGTTTGTATGGCATGTCAGTAGCGGAGGTTGAGCAAAGAAAAGGTATTAAAAAAGGAGAGTTGCTGGATAGATCGGGCTCTACGGAATTAGCTGCTAATCTATTTCGTATTACTCAAACTGATGAGAAGTTAAAGAAAGATAAAGTTAGAGATCAAGAATCCGCTTCTCAAACGCATTTTATGGTAGGAGGTAAAGTAAGACAAACTATTAAAGATATTGGCGGAACCTTGCCGGAAAATTTATTGCCAGAAAGGCATGTTAAGGAATTAAAAAGAGAGGTAAAAAAAATAGATGGTGCAAAACCTAAGAGGTTGATAAAAAATAAAGATATTTGACAAGTTTAGGAAATAGTTTAAGATAGACTATGTAAATTAAAAACTGATTTTATTCAGGCAATGAGGTGATCCCTCGATTAAACTCGGGATGGGTATTCCTCAGCAGTCGCGCTACTGTAATTCCTCCTTTCAGAGGATAAGCCAGAAAACTGATTAAAATCGACAAATATTATTCCGATTCTCTCACGCGTTTTAGAGAGAAGCGGGCTCGAGTAAAAATTTAGGTTAAATTTTTTAAGCCCCTTTCTCTAAACAGTCTTGAGACAGGGGCTTTTGAATTAAGTAACTTAAATAAATATGAAACAAAGTAAAATATTTTTAGTAGCAATCTTGATTTTGGTTTTAATTACACCCTCGTTTTTTACTAGGGCGGCTGTTGATCAAAATACGATTACTTATTTATCAGGCTTAACTCAAAACGGCTGGATTACTCAAGGCTTAAAAGCCGCCGGGCAGAATAATTTAAACCTTGATTACTTAAATAATTTTGATGGTTCTTCTGTGACTGATTTTTCTTTGGCCATTTTAGCAGCGGTAGCCGGTGGGCAAAATCCTTCTTCAGTTAACGGCCACGATTTTGTAGCCAGCTTAAGCGCTTTAGCTCAAGATAATCAACTTGGCGATGCTGGCTTGATAAATGATGATATGTGGGGCATTACGGCTTTGCGCAGTGCCGGCGTGGCTCAAGATAATCAGTTAATTCAAAATAGTAAAAATTATATTTTAGCCCATCAGGCTGAAAATGGAGGCTGGTCTTTTTCCGCTACAGGGGAGTCTGATACTAATGATACGGCCGCTGCCATTTGGGCTTTGGCGGAGGCTGGCCAGGCACTGGATTCAGAGCCGATTACCAGAGCTGTGGCTTATTTGCATAGTGCTCAAAATCAAGATGGCGGTATGCCTTTTTCACCGGGCGGTACTTCCGATTCCGGTTCAGGCGCTTGGACGATTATTGCTTTGAATAAATTAAGTACAGATCCGGCCACTTGGACTCAAGGGGAAAACAATCTTCTGACTAATTTAAATTCTTTAAAACTTAACGACGGTTCATTTAAGTGGAGAGCGCAAGATGATCAAGCTAATAGTTTAATGACTGCTTACGCGGCTGTGGCTTTAGCAGGCAGCTCTTATCCGGTAGCCAGGTATCAGGCAGGCGATAATGATAATAATGGCGGTGGCGGAAACAATGAAGGCAATGAAGGCGGTAACGGCGGCGGAGTTATCAGCAACGGCCTGCATCATTTGCGCGTTGAAGGCGCTAATCAAACTATTTGCGAAACCGATGTGGCAGGAGCTACGGCCTTGGCTGTTTTGGAAAACGGCGCGGCTGTTTGTAATTATCAGTATCATATCCAGCAAACAGCCTGGGGTCCTTATCTGGATGAAATTGCCGGGGAGCAAGCTAGCGGTGAAAATGGCTGGAACTACAGAGTCAACTGGATTTCGCCAGAAGTAGGCGCTAATGATTATCATTTGGAAGAGGCCGATTATGTTTTATGGTATTTTTCCAATTGGGTGGCGAGTCCCTTAAAAATTACTCTTGATAATTTTCATATTGATGTAAACGGATCAGTGAGTGCCAGGGTTGAGTATTTAAACGGCAATGAATGGCTAAGGGTTAACGGCGCTACGGTTAAAGTTAACGGCAATAATTATACAACCAATGAAGATGGTGATGCTGTTATTCAATTTAACCAAGCCAATAGCTATCTTTTGTACGCTGAAAAAGATAACTTTGTGCGCAGCCAAAGAGAGGTTTTAACCGTTGGCGAGGCCGACCAAGCCAGGCCAAGTGTTGGTTTAAGAGCGGTAATTCAGCAAGATAATAACGGCGGAGGCGGAGGCTTTAATCCCGGAGACGTAATTTCTTTAGCTGTAGAAACTGCCAATTTGGATTTTGGCAATTTGCATCCAGGAGACCAAGCCGATAGGGTAATTAGAATTGCCAATCGGGGCAATGTGAGCGTTTATGTTGAGGGCGTGGTTTCCGGCGACAGTTTGTTCAGCAATAACCTGTATTTAAACAGTACTACTTGGGAGAATTTTCAAACCAACCTTACTTTTTCCGGTTTCAGGGAAGTTAATGTTTCCTTAAGGGTGCCTGATAATTACCAAGGTTCAGGCGTTAAAGAAGGCAACCTGGTTTTTTGGGCCAGCGGTAATCTAAATAATTAGTTAGAAGATAAAATGAAACTTTGGAAATTAATTTTAATTTTAAGCTTAAGCTTGGTTGCCGTAAAAGTTGAAGCAGCCGGACTATCGGTTAATCCGGGGAGCTTATCTTTTACACTTAAGCAGGGCGAAGCTGACGAGCAATCCTTTTGGGTGGAAAATATTTCCAATAAACCGGCCTTGGTTAGTATTTATGCCGATACTTTAAATGAAAGTTTTAAATTTCAGCCAGATACTTTCCGTTTGGATCCTAAAACCAGGCAAAAAGTTTTTACCTCTTTTTCAATTAAGAGTAAAGGGCTTTTTACCACTAATATTTCCATTGTGGGGCAGGATTTGGATAGGCGGGAATTTAACGTGGCTACAGGCCTTAAATTGCCGGTTAAAATAAATGTTTTAGAAAATAACACCATAGTTGTTTTATGGCAGCAGATAATAATTTTAACTATTTGCGGTTTAATGGTTTTATTAGGTTTATTAATGATTGTTCGTCATCATCGCAAAAAAACTTTATTGGAAAAAGCGGAAGATAAAATCGATTTGTTAAAACATCACCGTAAAGGCTGGTTTAAAAAACTTTTTATGTAATCAATATGGCGCGCATTCAAATTTATACAGGGCATGGCAAAGGCAAAACAACAGCTTCTTTAGGTTTGGCTATTAGGGCTTTAGGCCGAAATAAAAGAGTGGCTATTGTTTATTTTGATAAAGGCGGAGACCATTACGGCGAAAGAAGAATTTTAGATAAGCTTAAGCAATCGGAAAATCTGGATTACTTTGTTTTTGGCGCCTTAAGGTTTAATGCCGTTGCCAAAACTTTCCGTTTCGGCGTAGAGGATCAGGATAAGGAAGAAGCTGATAAGGCTTTAGCTAAAGTTGAACAGCTGATTAAGGAAAATAATTTGGATTTATTAATCCTTGACGAAATTAATTCCACGATTGCCTTGGGTATGCTAAAATTAGAGTCAGTTTTGGAAATTTTAGCCAAAAAGCCAGAAGGCCTGGAGTTGGTTTTAACCGGCCGAGACGCGCCTCAAGAACTTCTGGATAAAGCCGACTTGGTAACGGAAATGAAATTAATCAAACATTATTTTTATCAAGGCCAAGAGGCCAGAGAAGGCATGGAATATTAGCTTGTAGCTGCTTAGCTTGTTAGCTTTTTAGGATTTAATTGAATCTAAATAGCTAAGTAGCTAATAAGCTAATAAGCGGTTTTTATGAAAAATTTAAAATATATTATTGTCGCAGCGGTATTTTTAGTAGCCGGTTTTTTAATCGGCCAAAGCTATCGGTTGCCGTTTTTACCAAAAGTTTCTAACCCAAAAACAATTGAACAAGAACAGCAGTCTGCTAAAACCGTTACTTATGTTCTTAATTATGGCAATAATAACATTAATGAATTTCAGGATGTGGCCTTTACCCCGGGAGACACAACCTTGGATTTATTAAAAAAATTATCCCAAGAAAATAACTTAAATTTAGGTACTAAAGACTATGATAATTTAGGTACTTTGGTAGTTAAGATAGGCGATAAGGAAAACAATCAAGATAATAAGTATTGGCAATACGAAGTTAATGGCGTACAGCCGCAAATCGGTGCCGGCCAATATCAGGTGCAAGCAGGCGAAAGAATAGAATGGAAGTTTGAAGAATTTAAACAGGCTAACTAATGATTAAATTAAAAAGTATGATTAATCGCATGCCCGCCACAGGCGGGTCCGCCTTTGGCGGAAAGAAAAACCAAATTATTTTTTTAAGCATTTTACTCGCGGCTCTCGGGCTTTATATGCGCTTAACGCCTCATCCGGCTAATTTTGCGCCAATGGGCGCGATCGCTTTATTCGCCGGAGCTTATTTGCCTAAAAAATGGGCTTTGCTTTTGCCTTTAGGCGTTATGTTTATTACCGATTTATTTTTAGGCTGGTACGAGCCGGCTGTAATGTTTTCGGTTTACGCTTGCTTGGCTGTTAGTTTTTTTGCGGGCCAGCTGTTAAAAAACCGTAAGAATGCTTTTAATATTTTTTTCTTAGCAGTGTTTAGTGCCGTGTTTTTCTTTATGGTTACTAACTTTGCCGTCTGGGCGGCTTCTTCATGGTACCCTCATACTTTAAACGGTTTTTTGCTTAATTATTATTTGGCTTTGCCGTTTTTCCGCAATACTTTATTTTCCGATATTTTTTACTCCGTTTCTTTATTCGGGGCTTATGAATCGGTTAAATACGGCGTTTGGCAGTGGAATTTAAAAAAGGCCTTTTTGGTTTAAACGAAATTAGTGGTATAATATATACATGGTATTAAATGAATTATTACAGTTAGCGGTTGAAAAACAGGCCTCTGATATTCACTTGGTTGTTGGGCGTCCGCCGATTTTCAGAATTGACGGTAATTTGGTTTGTTTGCCTAAAACAGAGCCGATAACCAGAGCTTGGCTGGAAAAAGCCATTTTTGCCTTAATTACCGCCACTCAAAAAGAAAAATTCATTACCAGCAAGGATTTGGATTTTTCTTACGAAATAGAAGATGCCTCCAGATTCAGGATTAATCTTTTTTACGAACGGGA
>Ga0172381_10006155_pt1 | contig 12058 bp, 9 predicted proteins | sample Leawel6488metaG_FD_119754 | JGI IMG/M metagenome (GOLD analysis project Ga0172381, IMG submission 119754) | Leachate microbial communities from a municipal landfill in Southern Ontario, Canada - Leachate well 64-88 metaG | ecosystem: Engineered > Solid waste > Landfill > Unclassified | place...
GTTTTAAAACAAATTGATCAATCGATTCGAGATCGCGAGATTCAAATTTATTTACGCAACGAAGATTTGGAAAATAAAATTATCGAGCTGGGAATGGCAGGTAATGTCAAAAAAACTGACCAGGATTATTTGATGATCGTCAACACTAATATTGGCGGTGGAAAAACCGATGAAGTTATTTCACAAAATGTCTTTTTGAAAAGCGATGTCCAGAGCGATAATTCAATCATTAACACCTTAAAAATTACTCGCAAGCATAATGGAGTCGAAGGGGATTTGTTTACTGGTTTGAAAAACAAAGATTATTTAAGAATTTATGTGCCTCAAGGTGCGGTTTTGATAGAAACTTCAGGTTTTAGTGAAGTCGATAAAGCTGAATTTAAAAAACCAGTTGATTTTCTAAAAGCAGATGAAGATTTGGTCAAAGCTGAAAAAAATGAATATTATGCTGGTGATGGCACTAGAATTTATGAAGAAAGTGGCAAAACCGTTTTTGCTAATTGGCTCGATTTGGATCCTGGACAAACTCAAACCATAACCATTAAATATAAATTACCTTTTGATTTTAATTCAAACTATAATTTGTATCTCCAAAAACAATCAGGTAGTCGCGAGTTTGATTTTTTAACTACTCTAATGTTTAATGGCCAAAAAATTGAAAATTTAGGAAAATTAAATACAGATATTATTTGGCAACCAAATTCATTTTTGAAATAAAAATTTGTTATAAGTGTATGCAAAATAAACTAATCGAACAAAAATTAAAAAAGACGGTCGAGCAAATTAAAAAATTGCCTGCTTTTAAGTTTATTCCCAAACTGGTTAAAAAATATCCACAAGTTGGAATATATGCGGTCGGCGGTTATGTTCGCGATGCGATTATGGATCGTCGAGCCAAAGACGTTGATATTGTAATCAATCGAATTAATTTTAGTGACTTAGTCGATTTACTTTTGGAATACGGCAAAGTTATTTTTGATCTAGAACCAAAGACTGATTTGGCAAAATTAAATTCTAAAAAGCGACAGGAACTTTTGTCTAAAGGTTTTGGAGTTATCAAATTTATTCCTCGTGACAAAAAAGATTCGATTGATATTGCTTTGCCGAGAGTCGATATTCATGAAAAATCAGAAGTTCTAGTTGATGGGATTAAACGTGATGTTTTAGCTCAAGCCAATCCAGCGATGAAAATCGAAGATGATCTGGGTCGCAGAGATTTTACAGTCAATGCGATTGCCTTGGATTTGCGATCTGGAGAAATGATTGATACTTATGAGGGAGTCGGTGATATTTTGAATAAAAAACTAAAAGCGATTGGCAAACCCGAGCAGAGAATTCTCAAGGAAGATTTGTCGCGGGCTTTTCGAGGTTTGAGATTCGTGGTTCAGCTTGGTTTTGAAATTGATATAGAAACTCAAAAAGCGATCAAAAAAGCGTTTCAGCCGACAGCAAAAAATACCCGAGAAATTTATGAAAAAGAAGATAAAACGGTTTTGGAAAAATTAATTAGCAAAGAAAAACAAATTCGTGATGAATTTTTGATTGAGCTTAAATATAAGTTACCAAAAGTCTTGCAGGTTTTTTATGACAAACGAGTCGGAGTTGCTAAAACCGCAGTGGCAGTCGAAATTATTACCGAAGAATTTTGTAAATCTTTTGAAATTGATCCGCTGGAGACGTTGAAAATTTGGGAGGAATATGGGGTGTTAAAAATAATTTTGCCAGAAGTTTTGGCGATGCGAAGTGTTGTCCAACCAATTCAATATCATAGTGAAGGTGATGTCTATCAACACACGTTTTTAGCACTTAAATCAGCTTTAACCAAAGAAAAAAAAGTCGGCCTGAATTTAAAACTGGCAATTTTGTTGCACGACATTGGCAAGGTGGCGACAATTAAATTTGATCTCAAAGATAGCAATGGAATAAATTTTTATAAACACGATCAGGTGGGAGCTGAAATGGCCAAGAAAATTTTTGCTCGACTAAATTTTTCTAAGCAAATCAGTGAGCCAGTCGTTTGGGCAATAAAAAATCATATGCTGGCGATCAATGCCTTGAAAAATAATCTCAAAGATTCAACGCTGGAAAAATATTTTTTTGATGATGAAATTAAAGGAGACTTACTTCTGAAATTAATAAAATATGACGCTATGGCTTCGATTCCAGCTAGTGCCAAAGAATCAAACCTTGAAAGTTATCAGTATCTCGCTGGCCGAATCAAGAATTTAGCTAAACTTAAGGATAAAAATAATAAACTACCGTTACCACTAATAAACGGCGATGATTTGATTGCTTTGGGTCTAAAACCAAACGCCAAATTTAGCGAAATTTTGGATAAAATTAGAAATGCTCAGCTGAAAGGGGAGGTAAAGACAAAGAAAGAGGCGATAGAGATGGTGAAAAGTTTAAAATAAATAGGTCAAAATAGTGCGTGTGAATAAAATTTGAAAGCGCCCGCTTAAGACACTTGCGCTTCTGAGCAGGCGCTTTCAGTTTTTGGCAATATTCCAATATCTCGGGTGTTTAAAAATTACCCATTGACAAAATCAATGTTTTATAGTACGCTGGTAACCAGATTTAACATCTAGTGATTTGGGGAGTTGGTTGTAGATATCTTATCTACACAAGCATGGGCCAGCTCTCCAGTTCATTGGGTGTTATTTTTTTAAAAATTATTGACTCAAATCTTGACATATTATAAAATATAGTTATTATATGCTGATAAGTTTTGTCAATAAAAAACCGTCAGTTAGAATAGCGACCTGGATAGAAATAAAAATGTAGTCCATAAAAGGACAAAAAATCTCTCCTCACATTTTTTTTGACTGTCTTTTTATGTCGCGTATCTTAGCTGACGGTTTTTTGTTTTTTGACACATAAAATAATAAAAGATCGGTCCCTGAGCGGAGTCGAAGGGTCGTTTTTAGCACAACCTTCTTTTTACCCCTCGACTCCGCTCGGGGACCGAGATAAATTTTGTTTGACTAGTAAAAACAGTGATAATCTGATAGAATACTTGGAGTCATTCAAATTATAATGCTAAAGAAGATATTGCATAAGTTAAACAATTCGATCGCCGGTGGAGCAATTATTATTGCTGTTTTTTCGGTTTTAAGCCGTCTTTTAGGCTTGGTCCGTGATCGTTTTTTGGCTTCAAATTTTGGAGCGGGGGATGTGCTCGATGTTTATTATACAGCATTTAGATTACCAGATTTGGTTTTTAATACTTTGGTTTTAGGAGCCTTGTCGGTGGCATTTATTCCGGTGTTTTTGGAATATTGGCATAAAGACAAAGAAGAGGCTTGGAAAATTGCCAATTCGATTTTGAATGTTTTGCTAGTTATTATTTTGGTGATTGGTGGAATATTTTTTATTTTTACCAAAGAATTAGTAACCTACATCATTGCTCCAGGATTTGATTTTGCCAAGCAACAAATGACTATTGAGCTGACACGAATTATGTTGGCGAGTATTGTCTTTTTTACAGTCAGCAATATTTTTAGCAGTATTTTGAATTCGTTCAAAAGATTTATTGCTTACGGCTTGGCGCCAGTGATGTATAATCTGGGAATTATTTTTGGAATTGTCTGTTTGGTTCCGAAATTTGGTTATCAAGGCTTGGCTTATGGAGTTTTAGTCGGCTCAATTTTGCATTTATTGGTTCAGGTGCCGGCGGTTTTAAAAACTGGTTTTCGTTGGCGAATTGATTTTAAAATCAAACATCCGGCTGTTTTAAAAATGGGAATTTTGATGTTACCACGAACATTTGCTTTGGCGATTGGTCAGGTCAATAAATTAGTTATCACGATTATTGGTTCGACCTTAGCGGCAGGAACGATCGCTGTTTATAATCTAGCCGACAATCTTCAATCAGTCCCGACGGGAATTTTTGCAATTCCTCTGGCCGTGGCTTGTTTCCCGTATTTATCTGAGAGTGTGGCCAAAAACGATCAGAGCAATTTCGGAATTCATTTTTCGGTCACTTTCCGTCGAATTTTGTTTTTGATAATTCCGGCAACGGTGTTTGTCTTTCTGTTTCGAGCCCAGATTGTGCGCTTGATTTTAGGAACAGGACAATTTAGTTGGCAAGATACGCATTTGACTTTAGCAACTTTGGGATATTTTTCAGTCTCGCTTTTTGCTCAGGCCTTGATTCCGCTTTTGGCGCGTTCATTCTATGCTTTTCAAGACACTAAAACGCCAGTTTATATAAGCTTGATTTCGGTGTTTTTAAATATTGGCTTAGCGATTTGGTTAGGAAAGAGCTTTGGGGCTCCAGGCTTGGCTTTGGCATTTTCAATTTCAACGATTATAAATTTTGTTTTACTGCTCGGATTTTTAAAAAAGAAAAAGATTTGGCTCGACTTACCAAAAATTGTCAACTCAACTTTTAAAATAATTATTCTAAGCGTGGTGACCGGAATTGTAATTCAAGGCATGAAAACTATTTCGGGCAATTGGGTTGATATGCAGAGATTTTGGGGTGTTTTAACACAATTTGTGGTGGCATCAATTGTTGGTGGCGGAATTTATCTTGGTTTGGCCTTGTTTATAAAAATGGATGAGGTCGCCGTCTTTAATGTTTTTGTGAATAAATTTAAAATGATATTTAGAAATGGAAAATAAGATTCGAAATTTTTGTATTATTGCTCACATCGATCACGGCAAATCAACTTTGGCCGATCGAATGCTTGAGATTACCCAGACGGTTTCTAAACGCGACATGAAAAATCAAATGCTCGATCAGATGGATCTCGAACGTGAACGTGGGATTACGATCAAGCTTCAGCCAGCCACAATGAAATGGAAGGGTTACATTCTCAACTTAATTGACACTCCGGGTCATGTCGACTTTTCGTATGAAGTTTCGCGATCACTGGCGGCAGTCGAAGGGGCAGTGCTTTTGGTGGACGCGACTCAGGGAATTCAAGCCCAGACACTTTCGAATTTATATTTAGCGATGGAACAAAATTTGACCTTGATTCCCGTAATCAACAAAATTGATTTGTTTAATGCTCAAACCGAAAAAGTCGTGGCTGAATTGGCCGAGTTAATTGGTTGTGAGCCGGAAAGTGTCATTCAGATTTCAGCCAAAACTGGTAAAAATGTCGAAGCGGTTTTAGAAGCAGTAATTGAAAAAGTTCCGCCAGCTAAAATTGAAATCGAAAAACCAGCTCGAGCACTTATTTTTGATTCAAAATTTGATGAATATAAGGGCGTCTTGGCCTATATCCGAGTGGTTGAAGGCGAATTTAAGTCAAATAGTCGCTTGATAATGCTTGCCACTGGCAAAGAAGTCGAAGCAATCGAAATCGGAATTTTTCATCCAGAATTGGTCAAACGAGATAGCTTGAGTTCTGGAGAAATCGGCTATATTGCGACGGGCTTAAAAGACGTTTCATTTTGTCGAGTTGGAGATACAATTGCACTCGCCAAAGATAAGTTAGTTGTGGAACATTTGGCGGGATATAAGGAAGTTAAGCCGATGGTCTTCGCGGGAATTTATTGTAAGGAAGGAAGTGATTTTGGCAAACTCAAAGAAGCACTCGATAAATTAAGTCTGACTGACGCTTCGTTGGTTTTTCAACAAGAAAGTTCGGTGGCTCTCGGACCTGGTTTTCGTTGTGGATTTTTGGGACTTTTGCATCTCGATATTGTTCAAGAAAGATTGCGACGAGAATATAATTTAGATTTGATCATTACTTCACCGACAGTTGCCTATAATATTTATAAACGCAATGGCGAAATGATCGTGATCCACAGTCCCCAAGAATTAATCAAACGCGAAGAAATCGAATCAACCAAAGAACCATGGATGCGAGTTGAGATTGTTACTCCCGAAGAATATATTGGTTCGATTATGAAATTAATTCAGGACAAGCGTGGTCAGTACAAAGATATGGTTTATTTTAGTCAAAAGTTATCAACTTTTGCAAAAAATGTTATTATAAATGCGGAGATTCCTTTGACGTCTTTAGTCTCAGATTTTTATGACGCCTTGAAAGGTGTGTCTTCGGGGTTTGCTTCGATGAATTATGAATTTCTCGAATACCGCCAAGCTGAAATTCGCAAAGTCGATATTTTGGTGGCAGGAGATTTATTTGAATCGCTTTCAGCAATTGCTTATGAAGACAATGCGACTTCTGTTGGTCGCAAAATTATTGAGGCCTTAAAAAATAATCTGTCGCGTCAAATGTTTGAAATTAAACTTCAGGCGACGATCGGTGGTAAAATTATCGCCTCAGAAAGAATCCCAGCAATGCGTAAAGATGTGATTGCTAAGCTTTATGGTGGCGATGTCACCCGCAAAAGAAAATTGCTCGAAAAACAAAAGAAGGGCAAAAAGAAAATGCAATCTCAAGGCAATGTTGATATTCCAGCCGATGTCTATCTCAAAATCCTTAAAAAATAAAAGGTAGAAATAGTCCCAAAAGCATTGCGATAATCACAAAGACAATAAAGACTTGAAATATTCTGTGGGAAAGTTTTTTAGCTTTAGCCATTTTACAAAATTTATTTTAGGACTTCATTATACACATTATGAATCAGCTTGGCAAAATTTTAAAAGATGATGAGGAAATTATTCAAGAAGTTAGACAGCACTTGATTGTTTTTGGTTGGCCAATGATAATTAGTTTGATGCTTTTTCTAGTACCATTTTTCTTGTTATATCCGCTATTTGGATTGGGAGAATGGGGAGTTGCTATTTTTGGGTTAATGTTAATTTTGGGAATTTTTTTAGCAATTAAGACTTTTGTGATTTGGTATGGCAATTCTACAGTTTTAACCAATAAAAGAATAATCTTTTTTAGCAAACGAGGCCTGTTGGATAAAAAAATACTGAATGTTGAATTAGAAGTGATTGATGATGTGATTTTGCATACGCAGGGATTTTTAGCGACTGTTTTGAAATATGACAATCTGAAATTAACCATTGTGCGTCAAAGTGTGGTTAAGAAAAAATGGCTTTATTGTATTCCTGATGGGGCAAGTTTTCGTGAAAAGATTTTAGAGATGGTTAAAATTAGTAAAGAAAAAAAAGAACCAGTTTTGTATACCGCTGAAAGTATTCTTGAAAAAACTCCAATGGTCGAACTTTTTAAAGCGTTACGCCAAGTTAGAATTAGCCTTGGTGAAGAAAAATTTAATGAAATTTTAAACAAAGAAGAATAATGCCTTTACCTCAAAGATCTATTGAACAAAGAATTTTTTACTCACCAATTTTTGTTATTTTTTTATTAATTATTATTGCCCTGACTATCTCTGGCTTGTTTAAAATTTTTTATAAGGCTCAAAAAATTAAAACCGAAACAGCTCAGCTTCAAACCCAAGTTAGTGAACTAAATGCAAATAATAAAGATTTGTTGGGTAAAAAAGAATATTTTGCTTCGGCCTATTTTATTGAAAAAGAAGCTCGTTTGCAATTGAACATGAAAAAAGCTGGTGAAAAAGTTATTTTTATTGATTATAGTAACGAAAAAACTACTAATGCTGAGAGTTTAAAAAGCCGAAGTCAATTGGTACTAAACTTTTTAGATTGGTGGGCATATTTTTTTAAGCATGGAAAATAAAATTCCAAAAACTTTACTAATTTCGACTTATTTTTTACCTCAAATTGGTGGGGCTGAAAATTATCTTTATAATGTTTATTCTCGATTAGAACCAGAAAATATTTTTGTTTTAACTCAAACCAAAAATAAAATTAGTGAAGCCGATTTTGATCATCAGCAAAAATTTACAATTTGGCGCACAGATTTTTTTGATGGAAAATTCAAACCGACTTGGTGGCCATTGATAAAAAAAGTTAAAAAGATTATTTTGGAAAATAAAATTGAAACCCTACATTTTGGTCATTATGCTCATTATATTTTTTTGGTACGTTGGCTAAAAATGCCTTACGTGGTTTATTTTCACGGGACCGATTTGGATAATTATTCACAAAGTTTTTTTGGTCAGTTATTAATGAAATATAATATAACTGAAAGTTGTAGAATAATAGTCGGCAGTAATTTTTTGAAAAATAAATTGCTAAAAATTTATAACCAGCCAGAAAAAATCGAAGTCATTAATCCTGGACTAAATCTGAGTGAATTTGAAATTGTCGAAACCAGAGACCAGCTTCGTGAACAGTTTAAAATTGGTAACAATACCAAAGTTATTCTTTCGGTCGGGCATTTGAATTATAGCAAAGGATTTGATTTGGGAATTGAGGCGGTGAGAAATTTAATTCAAGCCGGTCATCAAATCAAATATTTTATTTTAGGGGCTGGTTCAGAAAAAGAAAATTTACAAAAAATGATTGGAGATTTTGGACTTGATAAACAAATTTTCTTGATAGGTGAGATTAGCGATCGTCAAGAATACGCAAAATATTTTAAAATTGCTGATTTATATCTCGGTCCTTCGCGAAATGAAGGCTTTGGGATTGTGTTTTTAGAGGCTCAGGTCAATAATTTGCCAATTGTAGCTTATCGAGTCGGTGGAATCGAGGAGGCGGTAGGGGAAAATGTTGTTTTTTCAAAATCTTTGAGTGTTGAAGATTTACAAAAAGCAATTTTAAAAGGCTTACAACTTGAGGTAAAGAAAGTTGAGGTCGGGCAGTTTGACTGGGGACAAAAGTTGGCAAAGTTTAGAAAAATATTGTATAATGCTTAAACATTTAAAATTAAATAACCATTAAGTTAAAAGTATGAGTAAAGATTTAGATGCAAAAATCAAAAAAATTACCTTAATAACTGCCGCCGCCTTATTGGTGGTTATTATTGCATTTTTTGTAGTTTTGGGTTATGGGCTCAAGAATAAACATTGGCAAAACAAAACAACGGCCGTGATTACCAAAATTATTCCTTACCGAGCAGCTACCGTCAATGGTAAATCAATTCGTTTTAGTGAGGTTCAAAAAGACACCGACACCTTAGTGTATTATTATCAAAAAATGATCAAAGATACTGGCGAAGGAATGATGCCAGAATTAGCAATGATTCAAGAAAACACTCTCGATCGTTTGATCAAAAATATTTTAGTTGAACAAGAAGCCAAAGCCAGAGGTATTGTTGTTAGTGATTACGATATCAAACAAGAAGTCGATAAAGTAATTACCGAGGCTGGAAGTGAAGAAGAAGTAACCAAAAAATTAAACGAAATTTATCAATGGACACTGGATGATTTCAAAGAAAAAGTCATCATTCCTTATTTATATGAACAAAAAGTTTCAGCTGCCATTGCTGCTGATAAAGATTTAATCGCCGCTGCTAAAACTGAGGCTGAAGAAGTTTTAGCCAAAGTCAATGCTGAAGGTGCTGATTTTGCAGCCCTAGCCAAAGAATACAGTGATGATCCTGGTAGCAAAGACAATGGTGGAGATCTTGGTTGGTTTGGTAAAGGTTCAATGGTTCAAGCTTTTGAAGATGCAGCTTTTGGCTTAGAAAAAGGCAAGATTTCGGGTTTAGTTGAAACAGATTATGGTTTCCATATTATCAAAGTCAATGACAAACGTGCGACTGATGGCAAAGACGAAATCAATGCTCAACACATTTTGATTGCTCCAAAAAACTTTACCACTTGGCTTGAAGAAAAAATGGCTAGTAGTGATGTAGTTAAGCACATGAAATTTCCTAAAGCCGACGAAACTGTTGCTCCAGCTGTAACCGAATAAGTAAACAAAAAAAGACAAATTGTCTTTGAATGTGGTATGCTATTTGAAGTTTGTTGTAGAGGATGAGAAGATGGCGTGCCACTCGAAGCGTAGCCGTTTTAAAGGCTCTTATAAATCAACATGGCCCATGCTCGTTTTGACGAGCTACGCAGGGCATTCTCTTCGCTACGCGAAGAGTGGAGCCAATGGTGAGAGTCTCCGCCCAAGGCGGATGCGCCTCGGGCGCAGAACTCACGAAACACGTAACTCGTTATAAATATTTTAAGAAAGTAAATCTTTGGAGCCAATGGTGAGAGTCGAACTCACGACCTACACGTTACGAGTGTGTTGCTCTACCAACTGAGCTACATTGGCCTGTTTAATAATGGTCGAGCTGAATTGCTCGATATGGTCGAGCTAAGCTCGATGGAGCGGGATACGAGAATCGAACTCGTGTCTCAACCTTGGGAAGGTCACGTAATAGCCACTATACGAATCCCGCTTTTAGTAGTCTCTAGTATATAAAATTTTTAACCTTTTGAAAAGGGGAGAGACATGATTCATTTCAAAAACATCACCAAAATTTATCCACCAGACGCTTGTGTTTTGGAAAACATAAACCTTTTTATTAAACCAGGTGAGTTTGTTTCAATTATTGGGCAGTCTGGCTCAGGTAAAACGACGTTAATGAAATTATTAGTGGCTGAGGAAAAAGCAACTGAAGGTGAAATTATTGTCGGTGGTTGGAATATTAGTGATATCAAGCCCAAAGATGTTCCTCTCTTGCGCCGTCAAATTGGTAATATTTTTCAAGATTTTAAATTATTACCAAACAAAACTGTTTTTGAAAATATTGCTTTTGCACTACATGTTTGTGATGCTAGTAATGCTGAAATAGATCGAATTGTGCCCCAAGCAATCAAAGTTGTTGGTCTTGAAGGTAAAGAAGATCGTTTTCCGAGACAACTTTCTGGTGGTGAAAAACAACGTGTGGCAATTGCACGAGCTTTATCACATCAACCAAAAATTATTATTGCTGATGAACCAACTGGTAATCTTGATACTCATCATACTAATGATATCATTGAATTACTTAAAAAGATTAATAGTTTTGGAACAACAGTTATTTTGGTTTCCCATGAAAAAGATGTTGTTAATCGTTTAAAACGTCGAGTTGTTACTTTGGAAAATGGTCGAATTATTTCAGATCAAGAAAATAGTCGTTATGTATTATAAAATATGTTTACACGTCAATTAAAACTTGCTTTTCAGAATTTTCTACGTAATTTTTGGCTATCATTAGCCACAATTGTGATTATTTTGTTGTCACTTTTTTCAGTCAGTATTTTATTTGGATTAAACGCTTTGGCAAGTGAAGCAATAAATATTTTAGAAGAAAAAATTAGTATCAGCTTATATTTGAAGCCTGAAGTTGGTTTGGAAAAAGCAACCGAAATTAAAACTGCCATTGAGAGTTACCCACAAGTTAGTGGGGTTTACCATATTGCCAAAGAAGAAGCTCTCGAAAGTTTTCGTGAAAAACATAAAGACAATGAATTGATTTTACAATCATTAAATGAAATTGAAAAAAATCCACTAGGTGATACTTTAATTATTAAGTCAAATAATGCTAGTGCTTATCCAGAAATAATTGGTACTATTGAAAATGCGGAATATAAAGATTTGATTGAAAACAAAAAATTTAACGAAGAATATAAAAGTATTATTACTAGATTAGATGAATTAAGTAAAAGTATTCGCTGGATAATGCTTGGATTAATCGGTTTGTTTATTTTGATTTCGACATTGATAATTATCAACACAATTCGGATTACGATTTATACTTATCGTGAAGAAATTGGGATTATGCGCCTTGTAGGAGCAACCCAAGGATTTATTCAGAGTCCATTTTTGATGCAATCATTTTTCTATGGGCTAGTTGCTTGGGGTGTCCATTTGGCAATTTTATTTCCAATTATTTCAGCTTTACAGCCATATATTAATAATTTTGTCGGTTCTGATGGTATCAATCTAGTTCAATATTTTACTCAGCATTTTGTAGTTATCTTTGGAGGAGAGCTAGTGGGAGTTTTATTATTGACGCTCTTAAGTAGCGCCATCGCTATGCGTAAGTATTTGAAGGTTTAATCTTGAAATAAAATTGGTTTTGTGCTAATCTTTTGAGTGAAATTGTTGAGATAAATTGAAATAAGTAGAATATTTTAAAATCGCATTTAGTGCTCGGCCTAGCTTTCGAGCAAATTTAAAAATCATATGCAGTGCTCGGGGATCGTCTAACGGTAGGACAACAGGTTTTGGTCCTGTCAATCGGGGTTCGATTCCCTGTCCCCGAGCATTGGATGTGATTTTTTGTTATAATTAGGTTATATATTTTTTAAAAAATAAAATGTCCCCCCGAGACTA
>Ga0172381_10006156_pt1 | contig 12057 bp, 15 predicted proteins | sample Leawel6488metaG_FD_119754 | JGI IMG/M metagenome (GOLD analysis project Ga0172381, IMG submission 119754) | Leachate microbial communities from a municipal landfill in Southern Ontario, Canada - Leachate well 64-88 metaG | ecosystem: Engineered > Solid waste > Landfill > Unclassified | place...
CGCGTTGAACTCTATGTTTATGCGTTTGGTCGTGTCAGCCATTAGGTTCTCCGCGCATCTTCCGCCGCCTCTTCCTCTTCCACCTCAGTCAGCGCCATAGCGTCAATGATCGCCCATTCGGGCGCGTCCATCAGGTCTGGGTGTTGGCCGAAGCATCGGAATCAGGCTTTGAGTCGCCGTCTTTCCCATCCGATGTGTTTTGTGCGCCTCCCGTCTGTGTCTCGGACTGAGAAGCGCTTGAGGCGTTTTTTGCTTCGTCCAGTTCCGCCGCCGGGGAGTCCAGCTTATCCATAGCCGCGTTGATTGCGTTCCACAGCGCGGGATCGTTCTCTCCAACCCAGAGCCATTTCGGGAAGCTCCACGCGGGGCAAGTGATACGGTAGTGCAGCGCGATAGCCATCTGCACTGCGTACGCATCCACCTCTATCGCTGTGCCGTCCTCTATCGGTATCTTGCACATCTGCTCCCGGTCTTCCGGATCCTTGTTGACTCCGTAAGCCCCAAGGATAGACCGCAGGTGCGTGACGATCTTTCCGCGCATAGACAAGCCCCGCCACCGAAGGCACATAACAGGCAGGCCCGGCTTGTTCTCCACAGCAAGCGCCACCGGTTCGGTATCTGCGGGTATCGAGTCCAGGTAAGCATCCCAACCCGCCTGTTCGGGCGCAACCTGATTCTTCTCTGTCATGAGGTGGCCGCTCCCTGTCTCATGCAGTGCACGGTGATGTTCTGCCCATCGCGCCCGATTCGATGTTCACCGCTCACTACGAGCACCTGCATGATATGCGGGGAACCATCAATGGCCGTGTAGCTGAACAGCACAGAAGTGTTTACAGCCGCCAACAGACGGTCGTAAGTTGCGGACTCCACGGCTTCCTCAAGCGTGATATCGCAACTGTCACCGAGTCCTACCGGGTAAGCGGCGGTGTCCATACATGCTCTGTTATCCGCCGTCTCCGCCTGCGGGCTGATTGTCATAGAAACGAAGCGCCCCAGCAGGTCAAGCGTCCCGAGCGTCAGAACGCTTACGTCTCTCCCGTATTGTCTGTCTGCCTGTCCCATTGTTGATGCTCCTTAGAGTGCGATGACTCTATCGGGTCGCGCCCAGATCGTTACAACCCCATTGGTGGGGTTAAATGACGCGCAACTCGCGCCGATAGCGTTGGAATACAGCGGCCAGATCTTCGCATCGGTCGTGTAGTCCTTCTTGATTCCTGCCGCGACCGCGACCGCATTGGTCGATACCGTTCCCGCCAAAAACACCTCTTGCAGAGCATCCGACTCGTAAATGAGTGCATACTGCCCCGCAATGACATGCCCGGCGGTTCCGATCCCGGAAGCAGTGATAGACGTAGCCCCTGCCGTGACCGCACCGGTCACAGCGACCTCACCCACGACCTTCTGCGTGTACTGAGTCGATGTCGAATAGGCCGCAGCCGCGACGCTGTGGGTAGTGACGCCATCCTGCAAAGTCACAGTGAGTGTGAGCGTGCCAGTCTGCGAGGCTGTCTCACTTACGCACACGATGGGGGCGCCAAGTGTCTTTGTGAGAGTGAGCGCGCCGGCGTTGACGACATTGCCTCCCGTAGCCGCCCCGGTGGCCGTCCAAGTAGAAAACTTGTGCGCACCGGATGCGGCGGGGCTGGCCTCGTTGGCAACCCAAGTCCCTTTGCCAAACACGTGAGCGGGCGTGATCCGCTGCTTGAACTTGTCGTAAACAAGTTCCGCGAACTCGTAAGGGACTCTCCCCCCCACCGATGCAAGGTAAGCATCCCAGCCGTTACTTGCCAGCCCCAGTCCGGGTGTCGCAGAGGCTACAGGCAGGATGAAGTAGCTCAGGTGGAGTTGCAACCAATTGGCGATATCGGGTTGAGCACCAAACTCTCCCGCCTCAAGCGCGTCGTCCATGTTCGTGAGTGTTTGGCCCTTGACCACATTCTCATAGACTTCATCGCCCGCGCCGTCCGCAAGAGCCCAGAAACCCGTGCCCGTGACGGAGGTTTTCCACGTCTGCCTCAGTTTTGCTAACCGGTCAACGGCCAGCTTGATTTGTGCTTCTGCGCTCATTGTCGCTCCTTACGTTCTCTGTGCGAACTGTCGCACTCGCAGTGTTAGAATCGCCTCGTGGCACACCGCTCCCGTGCCCGAAAGCATCACAAAACCGGTCTCCCCGCTCGAATACTCGAACAGCGACGCCTCGTATACATAGCCGTCCAGGTTGATGTCATTGCGGAACAGCGCTCGCACCGCATCCACAAGCGCCTCCCAGACGGGTTCGCTCACGCTCCCTGCTTTCAGAGAGTGCGGCATATACCCCGCGATCTCGTAGGTGGTGGTTTCCTCCACCTCCACGCCTTCAATCGCGTGCCCGTATTCCGGTGGCCATGCATCCACAACGCCCGTGCGCCTGATTGTCCAGAAAGGAGTAGCGGTTACGCCCTGTTTGCCCGCCCATGCCGGTAGCTCTCCCCAGTAGTCCATCACCTCGCCGTAGCCCGTGACGGATTCCAGCATCGTGCGGATCTTCGCGCGAACTTCTGTGTCCGATCTCCACGCCATCAGTCGCGTCCTATCAGGCGGGCGATCCTGTCAGCCGCCGCGCCCATGTAAGTGTCAACCATGACCCTGCTCCTGTTGAGTCCGCGGGCGAACATGTGCGCGCCCTTAGTCCCGTGCTTTTCGATGCCCTTCACCACTGCCCACGCTACTGATGTTGCCTGCTTGCCGCGCAGTCCGAACTTGATCATCACCCAATTGCGGATCGGGTAGAACGGCGGGCGGTGGGGGCGACTTCCTTCCTCTACAGGGACAGCATAGGGCTGCATTGAGTACGTGGAGCCCACGACGTGAATTGGATCCCGGCTCATGACATCTACACTCGCACCTATTGTTTTGTGGAGCCTGTTGGTCGCGAGCGGGGTTTGTAGCCGAACCTGTTTCTGCGTCCATGCCGTTACCTTCTTCATCATCTCCTGGACGATGTTGAGCACTCCCGGGTCGCTCCCGGATAGCTGGTCCTGTAGCAGGCGCATCTTGCGGGAATCGTACGCCACATAAATCGTGTATGGCTTGTTCATGGTCTGAGCGTGTCCCACTGCGCGGCCCCAACTGTGCCCACGTGAGTTACCTTGCCCTGGTCAGAAAGAGCCATTCCGAGCGTTGCGTATGCCTGCTGTCGCATAGCCTTTGAGATCGCGCGCCATTCATCCGCCTTAGTCCGGTAGTTGATGGAATCGGCGGGGAGCACAGCATCCCCCGTGCGGCCATAGCGTGCAACAACCTCGAGACACGCTGCAGCCGCGCAGAGATACGCCACAGCGTCTTGTTCGTGCGCCGGGACGGTGAGCGATGTATGCGGGGCGGTGTAGGTCAGGATGGCGCTTGTGCCGTCTCCCACGTCACTCAGCAGCCGCCAGTGCGTGCCGTATATATCCCAATCGCTCCCGCGCTCGAGGTAGATGGGCATCTGTTCCCCGGATGGCCATTCAATCTTCGCAAGGTTGCTGTATTTGTCCACCCACCCGGCGGGTAGATCGAACTCGTAAAGGTTTGCAGTCAACACCTGCGTCTCTGTCAGCGTTTGGTGGCGAAGGGTGTTGTACTCAGTGAGCGCCGCCGCCGCCGCGCGTTCGTATCCATTCGCCGATGTGAGTTGGTCAGCAACCGTGGCTGAGAGTTCCCAAAGGATGTCTTTCGCACGGTCTACAATCCAGCCGGATACTGTGGACGCTTCCACAGAGCCAAACACCACGGTTTTGCCCGCATCCGCCTGCCCGTACAGCCCGCACTGCCCGGGGCCGGTAGACGCCAGGGTCATCTCCACATCCCACGTTGCGGGTTCTGTGGCTCCGTCATTCCAAACGCGCGCGTACGCCTGCCCATCTGCCCACCGCAACCGCAACCAGATCGGGAAGGTCACGGCTTTGGTCAGCATCGTTATCGACAGGCTGTCAGAGGTGAGATTGATTCCGCCAGCCGTTTTGTCGTAGTAAGCGAATATCCCGGCGGGTGTATCTACACCCAACACGACAGCCCCGCCGATTGAGCCGGCGTCAATGCTTGTGATGGAAACCAACACCTCGCAGTTGCCTGCTTCTACCGCGCCCGCAAGCGCCAACACTGTATCACCAGGTGAGAGGGTGGCGTTCCCACTCGCTACATCCCAAAGAGCGAGCTTATCAGTGCCATCTACTCCAGAGACACACGTCCAGGCGGAACCAAGCGCGGGACTGCCCAGTCCGTTTGATACTGTTCGCCCGAATCCGTCTCTGAGTAGTGTGCTCATGTGTGCCTCAAGTCAAAAAGGGGATACCGGGGCGTCGGGTCATGGCAAGATGCCCCGGTATCTGCGTCCGTGCCAGGTGTGCTAAGCCCTGTTCTGCCAGACCTTCACGTCGTCCACATACAGAGTGCCGACAGATGCCCCGCTCGCCTTCTCTACTGCGAAGTAAGGCTGGACCGCACCCGTGCCTGCCGCGACAAACGCCGCAGAGGCAGTGCCAACCAGGTTCCCGTCGATGTAGAAAAGCGGGGTCGTGGGGATCGTGCAGTCAATGCGGAAGATATGGTATTCGTCCGCGACAGCGTCGACTCCGGTATCGTTGTCATCGTCATTGGTGACGTTGTCATCCGATTCCCACAGGATGTTCGCCGACGCTCCCTCAAGCCGGAACCAGAGGTTTGAGGCGATGGTGTCAGCCGTCGCATTGTCAGCCGATGCCAACCCAAGAACGATGATTCCTGCCGCTACGTCGGTGAGCACGTGGAACGCCGCTCGACACTCCCATATCAACCCCATGGTGATATCGAACGGGAGTTGGTCGCCCATGTAGAGAACCGAACGCTCTGCCTCGTTTGTGACAGCGAGGGCCATCTGAGCGACCCCGCCTGCGGCGTTAGCCACAAGTAGGGGCGCGGATGTCGGAGAGTTGGTGACAACCGAATGCCACGGCGCGACTGTGTTCTCGTTCGCGATGTACTTGTTGAGCTTGTAGCCCAGAAAGTCATCATGGAAGAATACCGGTGCGCCCCGCTGGATAGTCTCCTGCGAAGCCTTCTCTATCAGTTCCGGCGCTCCGGCCTTGTATCGTCCTAATACTTTGATGCTCATTTAACTCGCCTCTTTCAGAAAGCGGGGCCCCGTTTCCAAGACCCCGCTCAATGCACCGGCGCGTCATGCCCCGGTGTCGTTACCCGTCGCAGGGCTTTTCGCCCCACGGATGTTAGTCAGTGATCGCGGTCGGAGGAGTCGCCTGAGCGAAGCGCGCGCCATACAGCACGTAAACCGCGCTGACTAGCGTCGCCGCGGCGCTCTGCCCGACTTCCACCTGAATGCAGTCGTAGCCTTCACCCAGATCCACAGCGTCGATGTCGATGACGTGGATGTGGTCTTTCGACTGCGTGGTGTCATCAGCGATGGTTGCAGCCGCAGTGCCCTTGATGAGCGTGTCGGATGCAACGCAATCGGAGTTCGACCAGAAGTGGGTCATGGTGATGCCATCGGAGTTGTCGGTTCCCGCGACGGCCTTTGCCTTGTCAACGGTGATCGCCAGTGCGGTCGCATCCGCACCACGCGCCACCTGCACGATGATCGCGCACTTCCGATACCCCTTGAGGCTGACCCAATCTCCCGAGCGGGCCCCGGCCGTGGTCTGCGGCTTGATCGCCTCAACGATCTTCATGTTTTCTGGAAGCATCATGTGAGTCTCTCCTTATGCCCTTGCCGCCAGGGTGATGAACGGAGACAGCGTTTTCGCGCTGTTCTTGGGTGTCACGGCCGAGTTCCACCACGGCTGACCATCATTCATGAGGATGAAGCGCATGGCCTCTTCCCCATAGTCGAACCGGATGTGGATGCTCGTTGCGGACTGGACTCCCTGCGAGTCCTCCGCATAGATGTAATCGCGGAGATCGACGAGCATGATGTCGCCCTTGTCTCCAACAGTCTGGCAGTGCTCAACCGGGATGACCGGCCGTCCCTTGAGAGTTCCGAACGGGCTTGCCGACAGGCCACCGGCGGGCATATACACAAGCTGACCGCCCGTGCCCACCACAGCGCCCATGGAATCCAGTGTGGGCTCCACGTCCTGGTTGATCAACCAGACAGCCGTGCGGCGGTTCGCCACTGGCATTCGGCTCCACATGTTGCTGATGTTCTCCGGAACGATGGTGTCCGCGGCCTGTCCGGCTTCTTTGTCAACGGTCACCAGCGCAGCGCTGTTGAGTATCCCAAGCATCTGCGACGCGCCGTCTCCGCCGATGATCTCGCTCTCAGTCTTGAAAACGAGTTCGGAGGCAAAGAGACGAGTCAGCAGTGTCTCAACGGAGATCGGGGAAAAGCGCAGGAGTTCATCCGTGTCATACACGAGTCCCATGAGCTTCTTGAGTTCCAGCCTGATTCGGCGGAATGCGGCCTTGGATGATGTAGCCTGTGCAGCTTCGCCCTTGCGGTAGACCCGGATGCCGCCCTGTCTGGAGCCATCCGCGCGGGATGTCTCATTCAGCGCCGGGATGTTGATGACGTTGGACGAAGACATGGGCATGCGGGTGCATCGCTGGAGAATCTGGCCCTCTTCCCATGCGACCTTGAGGAGTTCGGTTGCATAGGCTTCCGGAACCAGGAATCCGCCCTCAGAGTCCACGCCGATGTTCTGTCCGCTTGCGGCCTTCTCAACGAGAAGCCGCTTATCAGGTGTGCGGCCCGCCTCGCCTGCGGACTTCACGCCTACGATGAACTCGGCGAATGTTTTCCAGCCGCCCTTGGGGTCATCCTCGATGCGATCATGAACACGAGTCACATGGGAGGGAGCCTCGCGCTTCGGGGTCATCGCCTCAAGCTCGCTCTTGACCATCTGCCGAATCTGCTCCTGCGGATCGTCTGCGGCTTTCGCTTCGGGTTCCGGGGCGGGCGCCTCAAACGCCTTCGCGGTTCCAGCATCAATCAGACCCTGCGCGACGGTGGAGTCATCAATGGAAATGATCTCCCCAACTGCGAACTCCTCGCCGCCATAGGTCCATGTTTTCAGTAGTATGAGTTTCATTGGTCCTTTTCCTTGGATTGGATTGGACGCTGGCACTTGCACCGGTCGGCCTGCCCTTGTGAAAAAGCTACGGCTCCGGCTCCATACCTCTGCGCAGAAAAAAGCCTCTCGGTTTCCCGAGAGGCTAAACCTTATACTCGCCCCTGCCTTCGCAGGAGTTCTTCCTTCACAAACTCTTTCACGTGCCCCTCGCGGTGGACGCCACACCGGGCAACTGAGACGCGCCCCACGGCAAGCCGTGAGACCTTCGCGGGTTCTACAGTCGTGCGCACAACCGGAATGGTCTGTCCAGGTTCCTCCGGAGGGTTCATCGGCTGTAGTTCATCGTCGTACGCCTGGAAGCCCTTGCCTACCATGATATTCAGGGCGTGGGGATTGGCGGGAACACTCACATCCGAGTGCTCCACAAGAACCCACTTCGTGTAGATCAGCGAGACGTTCTTGAAGTAGCCGGGTTTTTCTCCCCAGTCTGCCCCCAGTTTCTTCGTGAGATCATCCCAACCGCTTGCCCCGCGCTCCACGTATTCCAGCGGGTAGAATCCCACGCTGGAAGCGTTCATGATTCCTTGCTTGTTGAGCTGGTAGACTTCTTCGGCGCGTTCGGTATCAGCGTACCGGACTTTGGCCTTCACGCCGTAGTTGTCCGCCTTAATCCACTCGTCAATCCCGATGGGCAGTTCGGCGTAGTTGTGGTTTAGCAGTACCACGGGTGAAAGCAGGTATTCGGTCAGCACCACGCCGCCCGGGACCAGAATCTCGTTGTAGCGGTCAACGTCGCGAGTGCTCACCCACTTGATAACCGCCCGCTCGCCATCCACGATCTCGTCTGCGGGCTTGCGAATGGACCGCCGGGTGATCTCCGCCGTGTCCATGTCAGGTATCTCTTTGCGCAGCGCAGACTCTATGTCGGCGGCTTTGTCCCGCCCCCACTCGGTATCTCCCATGCTGTGGAGCAGGTTTGTCAGTAGGCATTTCTGTTTCATGGTTCGGTCCTCGTCGGGAAAACGTATTCAGCCCAGCAACGGCAGTTCGGGTGGAGTTGGGGAACCAACAGATGCCCGTAGTCGCTCACAGTGAAGGTGTGACCGCTCGCCTCGATAGCCGTTCCCGGCTCCAGGTAAGGCGAATCTACCGCAACGCGTGTGCCCTCGAGCGCATCGCAGAATGCGCACACAAGAGGGTCCTGCCGGGTATGCCAAATCTTGTAGATGGCGCCCGCCGCCATAGCCGCCTCAAGCTCACCATGCCGCCATGCCCAAGCCCATTCGGTTTCCAGTATCAGCTTCGTGCGGTATTGGGGTTCATCGGCGTCTGGTGATACAAGCCCGGTGACTGCAGCGAATAGTTCCCCGTACGTCTTCCCGTCACGGATAGCAATCTTCACTGCGTCTCGAATGCGCGCTACCGTGGTATCCACCACGCTCATACTTGCGGCTCGTGACTCAAGCGCTGTCCATGCGGCCGCTCTGGCAGGATTCAGTTCCCAATCGCCGCCGCCGGACTCTCCCCCGTAGGTATCCCAGCCATCTACCGACCCGCGCAGAAGCCACATGAGCAGAAGCACGTAAAGAACCTTCTGCAGCGCCTCTTGCGTCCTATCAAGCCCCCGTGAGAGCTCGTCCGGGTCAAGGTCGGCGCGAACCTGCCGGGCCGCTTCATCGGGAGTCATTTGGGCATCTGGTCCCAGTTCGCATGCACGATATCCCGGGCGCTATTCCAGAACGGTGCGAGCTCGCCCGCGACGCTTGATTCCGGGCCATCAGGGAGCATGGACCGCAGCCGTTTGGCAGGCTTTTCATCCTGCGCATCATCGGGCGGCGGTTCCTGCGGGTTTTCACCCGGCGCAACGGGAACGGCCGCAGGCTTCAGCAACGGGAGCGGCTTGTCTCCCCACTCCACGGGCGGCATACCCAGATCCTCGCGCACCTCGTTCGGCGTGATAACGGCGCTCTGCAAGTACCCCTGCCGTTCCTTCAACACCTGGTCACGGTTCTCTGGAACCGGGTCATCGTAGGCAAGGAACAACCGTTCGTCAAACAGCGCAGTCAGCGACATATTCAGCCTGTCGGCCACACGGGTTATGCGCGGGAGGACCGCCCCCTCCGCGTGGAAAGCCTTCGCGGTCTCTGAGTTCGCCTTGTTGCTCACGCTCATCTCCAGGACGGGCATGGGCACGTCAAAGATCGCCGCGATCTCCTCGCGGGAGAACCGCGCAAACAACAGGTGTCCCGTGTCTTTGGGCGGGAAGGACAGCTCTTTGATCTCCATGTTCTTCGGCATGACAGCAGGTAGCCCCGCCCGCTTCATTCCACCGTAAAGGCGCATCCAATCCCTGCGCAGTTCGTCTCTTTCTTCTTTGACGAGCGGGTGATCTGATATCAGGGCGAAGTCAGGACGGGCGCCGTTCGCCCACAAACTACCTTCCCACTCATTCATGGCGTTCAGGCGTGCGGCGGGATGGACTGCCGCCTGCATCGGCCCCATTCCCCACACCTGGTCGCACGGGTTGAATGAACGGAAGTGAATCACTTCATCGAGGCCAAGCGCAACCTGGTCCTGAGTTCGCCAGCCGTACATGTAGCCGATCAGGTTCCGCGCCTCGTCCAATACCGGAAGCATATCCTGCGCCATGAGAGGCCACAGTTTCACAGGAACCTTCCGCCCGCCAATATCTGCAAACTCTATCTGCCAGAAGGCGTTGCCCAGAAGATCCATGTAGGAGTAGAGTGAGTCGAACATGTCCCGTTGCGCAAATTGGTCGTTCGGCGCTCGCAGCAGAGCGAGCAACGGGTGATCTATGATCTCCCGGACGTCTGACTCGCCCATGTCTTTCGTCACGAGAGACAGGTATCGCCGCTTGATTTCTGGAACGCCCCGCGTGGGGAACCTCTGCGTCTCGCCACGAACGTAAAGCCGAAGGGTCTGCGCGGCGCACGCCTGTGCGTTCTCCCTCACACAGGCATAGACCCAAGAGCGGTAATACTCAACGGTTTCGCGCGGTGTGCGCGGAACATCCAGCGCCTGCCTGTCGGACTGTCCGGGATAGGTAAAGGTTGACCGGCCGCCCTGAATCCACAGAGGCATAAAGGCTTTGAGTCTGTCTATGAATCCCATATAGGATCGTCCTCTGCGTCTTCCGTGTCGTTGCCTTCCGGCGCGCCGTCTTCGTCCAAGCTATAAATACGCATGGGAGTCTGGTACTCTGCGAGCATGGCGAATCCCCCGCTTGCGGCGTCCACCAGAACGTCATGCTTCCCGAGCGGGAACTGTGACCATTCGAGCAGTGCGCCTTCTACCCATTGGCCCTGAACCAAGTAGCACTTGCCGGCAGCCGCACGCGCCTGAAAAGGGAGTGCCCTCGTGAGCTTGTCTTTGTCAGACACCACGGGGACAATCGCCGTGTTCGCCAATCGCGGGTCCTGCAAGAGTTCCTGCACGCCTGCCGCCTGAAACCCAGTCTTTTCCACCCCCACGATGACGCCGGGCTCTGCAATGGCCGTCTGTGCGATCAGCTCCCGAGCCTGCGGCCACTCCATCTGCACGTGGACAGGAGCGTCAAAGAACACGTCGCCCTCGCGCGTCATCGTCATGCAAAACGATGCAGTGTAGTCCGCGGATGTCTTTTCAGACGTCGCAAGGTCCCAATAGCGCACCCGCACCCGTCCGCCGGAACATCCATCCACTGTCCGAAACCATTCCCGTTTGAGGAACCCGCCGCCGGGTGGTGATGGACGCCCTTGGTAGAGTGATTCCCACTCGTACGGGCCTACGTTCGCCTGAATCGCCTTTAGGCGCTTGACAGGGTAACGCTCCGTCCAGAGCGCGTTCCCTTCTTCGTCAATGGCAGGCCGGTGGAGTTGTGCCCACCGGTCCGCTTCCGGGTCAGTCTTGACCGCTTCCAGCAGACGCCCTGTTAAATCGTCCTCATGCCAGCGGGTCTGAATCACGACCACACTGCCGCCCGGTTCAAGCCGGGTGTACACATCGGCCTGATACCAGGACCACGTTTTGTCGCGGATGGTCTGAGACTCAGCCTCGGCGCGCCCCTTCACGGGGTCATCGATCACGAGCAGGTCAGCGCCCGTGCCCGTCACAGAGCCCCCGACGCCGATGGCCCGCAGGCCGCCTCCGTGGCCCTCAAGTTCCCACGCATCCACGGCTTGGGAATCCGATGCCAACTCCACTCCCGGAAACACGTTCCGGAACCTGTCGCTCTTGATGATGTTCCGAACGCGGCGGCTGGTCTTGACCGCGAGTGTGGACGTGTAGCATCCCACAATCACGGACTTGCGCGGGTTGCGCCCCAGATACCAGGCGAGAAAGATGCTTGTGAGAAGCGTCTTTCCGTGTCTCGGAGGCCAGGTCACGATGATCCGGCTCTCCGGCGTAGAATCTATCGACTCAAGGGCTTTGGACAGTTCCCGAAGGTGCGGCGCCCGCTGGTAGTGCCCATACTGGACGTACTGAGCGAACGCAAGCAGGTCATCCTGCAAGGCGCGATACAGGTCGGCGTTCGTTATCCCTGAAGGAGTCGGCAAGAGCTAGAATCGCATCCTTATCGAGAGTGTGGCTGACATTTATGGCTTCCCCATTCGGCCCGGAGTGCTCTATCGCCTGCGCCACCGGCCCCTCGATTCGGTCAAGCAACTCTTTGGCGTTCTTGCCCTTCGAGAATTCCTTTATGAGCCCTTCGGCCACGAGGTCGGCGTACAGCTTGCCGGTCTTGGGTTCCTTCTGCTTGAGTAGCCATTCGATCCGGTCAGTAATAAGCCTTTTCTTCGGACGCCCTCCGGGATTGCCAGATTGCCCCTTGCGAAAGCCCCGCCCTGTGCATCCGCCAGAATCCGTTGATTCCGCGTTGTTCTGAACGGTCTCGTCGCCCATATCGCCCTGCGCTACTCCCCGCCGGGGGCGAGGGTGGGGGTGAGTCCCATGTCCTGCATGCGCTCCAGCGTGACCGCGACGTACTTGGGTTCGATCTCCATGCCGTAACAGACGCGCCCCAACTGCTCCGCCG
>Ga0172381_10006159_pt1 | contig 12053 bp, 13 predicted proteins | sample Leawel6488metaG_FD_119754 | JGI IMG/M metagenome (GOLD analysis project Ga0172381, IMG submission 119754) | Leachate microbial communities from a municipal landfill in Southern Ontario, Canada - Leachate well 64-88 metaG | ecosystem: Engineered > Solid waste > Landfill > Unclassified | place...
ATCAGTTATAAATACATTCACTCCAGCAACGCCGTTATATCCTAAAGGAATCACCACTACGTATTCCTGTGTGAAAGCTGTTGTAAATGTGATATTATGTGTTCCTTTATTTAATGTTGTTTTTCCTGATTTCAGGGTTGATAATCGTTTTGGAAAATATACTAAAGTTGACCCAACATTTGTATAATCAAAATACGGATCATACAACTTACCTGGTGCTCCACTTTCCATTCCAGAATCAGCTAACAAAGAAACTAAACGATCATCAGAGGTAGCCGTTGTTTCTGTTGTAGTATCCCCATTTGCTGAGGTAGATGAACCGGAAGAACTATCATCAGATGCAAAATTTGTGAATAGTTCTATTGAACCTGGTTCGATAATTTCAACAACTTCACAGGAAAATTGATTTATTTTATCCGAATGTGAATAACTAATTATTTGATATTTTTTATTATTATGATCTATTAACCTTATATGTGGTGATATTAATCCCCTACCATTAATTGTCTTAACCCGTACAACTCTTCCATGAGCTTCTAATACAGCAAATAGATGTATTTTTGCTAATGTACCCGAATGATGTGCTGAAACCCATGATGCAGTTGGTGAACCATCTAATAAAGTCATATAATTAGTGAAAAATAAAGAAGCATCTTCAGCATTATCCACAGGGGCATCATTCTGAATAAATTCAACTACATCAGGTATTTCCGTAAATTTATTAAGAACACCATCAACCATTGGTTGTCCTGTTAGTGTTCCTGTAGATGGTGTTTCAGAAACTTCTTTTGAGTAAAATCTAATACAATCAAAAGCAACTCCCGTATATTGTAAACTAAGGGTTTTATGCTCCGAAATAAGTGTTACCCTTAATTGTCCTCCAGGAAATCCTACTATTTCAATTTTTCCCTCAGTCCAATTGAATTCCGTGTTTTCATATAATGATACTTTTTCCGTCTCTATATAAGTAGGTGTTGTTACCCAAGTTTTTGTATCAGCATCTAACCAATGCGTTGTCACACCTACGCTATTAACTACCTCTACATTTATTTTACAACTTTGTTTTGTACCTATTAAAATAGTTGAGGCAATCATAGCATAATAAAAAGAAAAAACATACACTTTTGTTGTACTTGCTTCCAATACCTTAGAATCGGTTAATTTTGTACGAATCCAATAGGAGTCCTCAAATGCTGTTGGTTCTATTATATACACATAATCTCCAGTAGTACCATGAGTTCTTATTTTTACCCCTAAATGTGGCAATGGGTCTAATGAGGGTGAATTTTCCCAACCATTTAATAATAATGAATTACTAAAATTACCAGAATAATCATCTCCAGCACTATATCCGGGATGGTCTGAAAATTCACCATTTAATATAATTCCTTGTGAATCTATTTTTCCAAAATTTTGTTTTACTCGTAATTCTTTCCACCCTTTATTTTTCTGAACTGAACCACCTGTAAGAAGTGTGACATGATCAAAACTCAAAGTACTTTCAATATGCTTTTCACCATCCCCGGTATAAGTATCAACGTAAGCACTGTCGTCAGTGTATTCATAGCCTGAAATACCGCTGTAAAAGCTCTCAACGTTACTCACTACCCATTTCCCATGAACCTGGCTTAAACAGGCTGAATATGTCCTTAAAACGTCCCTCAGCATTTTCTCTAAAGTCCAACGAGTTTTTTCTTCCGTGAAAACGTTAGCATCGAACATCGTTTGAACTAATGGCCCACCTATTGTATGCCCTACCTCAGTAACCCCAATAGCATCCACAATATTCAAACCCAATCCAATAGCATCCATACATTCCTGAATCATATCGAAATGGGTAACCCTACCTGTTAATGCTGTATAACGACCTTTCAGGATTGACATTCCATCGGTAGCAGTAAGATGAACAATGTATTTACCTTGTGCGTATGGTTCTGTGAATACTTCATCATTTATATAGCCTGACCAATCCAGAACAGAATTTAGGTATTTATCAACTCGGTATTCAAAGTTGTCTATTTCGTAGAACTCCTCAAAATTACTTGATTCCTGACCTACTATCCACCCGGCTGTATCTACGAAAATACCTATTTCCATCGAAGTAGGTTTCAAGGGTTCAAAACGATCATCACCTGATTTATCCAGCTTTGTTACAATAGGATTTTCAGAACCAATGAAATTCATCAATGCCCCTGAATACCCATCCTGTGAAATGACAATCTTTATAACGTTCTTATCAAGATCGGTAAATTGTAGTTGATATTTCTGTCCGTATGCCATTATCTTAAGTTTCTATCACGTTTCTCAATCAATTGTAATACTGCCTGTAATTCCCCGTTCTGAACCCGTAATAGGATTTCTGATGGGTAACCACTATTTCCAGAAGATGAATCAAGTTTATTGAATAGGTTTCTTTGCTGTGATTGATTTAAAACCATTTCACCTGAATTCAACCGGGATAAAACACTATCCCCAGAAAAACTATTCCCTGAAACTATACCGCCAGAAGCATAAGCTGGAACGGATGAAAGTTTACCAGCTGAAATACTACTACCTTCATTTTCTCCACCACCTGCTGGTCCTGCCGATAACTTAGCTTTTACAAACCCAGCCAAAGCAATTAAAGCAATACCAGCGCCGATTGCCAAAGCTGGATTTGATATTAATTTTGTGAATGCTTTTGAAGCTAAACCTGCTGCAATTAAAGCCTGTCCGAGGGAATTCATAAAATCTGCAACTACTCCTAAAATACTTTTGAATAGATCCCCAGCATCTGCTGTACCAGCTAACATTTTTCCTAAACCCTCACCAACTGCGGTAAAAGCCTGCCCCAAAGAATCTGCTATTATTTGACCCATATTTACTACAACGCCCGTTAATTCAGATTTCATAGTATTTGCAACAGATACTAATTCAGCACTTTTTGCCCTCAATTTCTCAGTTTCCAAACCAACAGCATCTGCAATTCCAAGATTCAATCCACCGGATAAAGGAGTAATTGATTTACTTGTCATTGCTTGTATGTTCTCACGTGGAGCAGATTTTTTACCTGTTCCTGTTCCTATACCTGTTCCAGTTGAAGTAGCTGTAAAACTATTTTCTAACTGTTTTCTGGTGGCTTCTCCAGTTTCTTTTGCTACTGAAACGGCTTTCTCTTTATCAAGTATTTCCTGCCATGATACGGGTTTAATTTCAGCTAATTGTGCATTGTATTTATCCTTTATTGCTTGTGCTTCATTTCCAACATCTTCAAATGCTTTACTAAACTCTTCCTTTATAACCTCCCCGATGTTTTCCCCTTTCATTACCCGTTTGATAATCTCCCAAACAGCAGCAGCCAATTTTGGAATAGCTGTAAAATAGGTTTTTATTGCCAACCACATTAATTCAGCACCTTCTTTAATCCTGATCCAAGCCTGTTGAAAAAATACAGCTACATTTTGAGCAACATATTTCACAACAGCCCGGAAAGTTTCACAATTTTTCCAAAGGGATACGATAAGGATAGAAAGACCTGCAATTGCAGCAACAATTAACACAATAGGATTTGCAGCAAGGAAACTCATTGCTGTTCCAATAGCTTTAAACCCCATAATTAATTTGGGAATGATATTAGCAATAATAAAACCTAAACCAAAAGTGAGTGGGCCAATAGCAGCTAAAACAGCTCCGATACCAATAACCCACTTCTTTTGTGTTTCTGTTAAACTACTAATCCAAGTCATCAATGAATTTAAAGAAGTGATAACAGAAGTAATAGCAGGTAGAATAATAGTTCCAAATTGAGCACCAATCTGTTTTAGAGATTCACCAAAAATACGCATCTGGTTTGCTGCACCACCTCCTGTACGAATAAAATCACCCTGCGCATTGGTAGTATTTGCCATAACATAAGCATAACGAAGTTGAACTTTTTCTGCTTGTGTCATATCTTTAATGTTCTCTTTTATGCCCTGAGACATTGCAAACTGTTTCAGGTTTTCTTCTGTCATCACAATTCCTAAACCTTTCAATGCTTCTGTTTCCCCTGTGAAAATACCCTTTAATGCCCCGGAAGCCATATCAGTATTGATATTTTTAAAAGATGCTAAATCACCAGCTAAACCAACTAAGGATGTGGACATTTTTGCTGCTTCTGGCCCCGTTAACCCCATTGAGGTTGACATATCCCCAAACAGGGAAGCCATATCCAAAGCTGAACTTTGAGCAATACCAAAAGATTTCAAAGTATTTTCACTCCAGGCAATAACCTCTTCACCAGAACCACGAAAAGCAACTCGAGTTTTATTTAGGTTTTCTTCCAGATCGGATGCTAACTTAAATGAAGCAGCACCAGCAGCAGCCAAAGGTAGCGTTAAACCTAAAGTCATTTTCCCCCCTATATCCTTCATTGAATTACCAATAGTTGATAACCCTCTGAATTGCTGCTTTAATGCTTCTGCATTCTTTTCAGCCTGATCGGAAAACTTATTCAGGGCAGCATTTGCCTGAGCTAATGACCCTTTTAACGGGGTTATATCACCACCAATAGTTGCAATTAATGTTCCTATGCTTAAACTCATTTCTGGTTCCCTTTCTTTTCGTTATACCTTTTCCCAAGACGTAGGAAGAAATTTTTTAAATGTTCTACGGATTGAGGTTTTGCTTTCTCCACCTTATCCCATTCAAATCGTTCTATTTCTTTTCCATCTTTAAACATGAATCCCGTTTTTAGTGTCTTTCCTGCTGAGTTCCAAATGTTCTTTATTATCAATCTTGCTGCTTCAAATTCGACCTCTTTTTGGAACTTATATTGTGCTGTTTCGTTATCATTTTTTGTTCTTATTGCCCAGTCAAATTCTACAGGTGTCATTTCACAAAATTGATATACTGATATACCTAACCGGGCAACTGCTATTCCTGCCAGCTTACTAAAATTTATTTCTTCAATTTTTTTACTGGCAAGTTGTAGTTTTTTGATGCTGCTCCCTCCCCTTGTTTTTGTTCCTGCATTTGTAAAAGAAATTTTGGAACTAATTGGGTAAACTCATAAAAACATTCATCCAATACCCAAACAATATCCTCTTCCAAAATATCTAAAGTCTCTTTTGTAAAATGTGCCCCGGCTTGTAACGCTGCCCAAAGTATAGATTTATATACTTCCATATTATCCTCTGTTATTTCATCAAACCTAATATTTAACTTTGCTTTTAAAGTTTCCAAAACAAAATACGATACCCGAACTGGGTACTTTTTTCCTTGATATGTGATATACTCGACCATGATTTTTATGTTTTTGATTAAACATTTTGTTAAATTATAACTCACTGATACTTAATTAGTAAGACTTTCTCCAACCCACCTATATACTTATATGTTTTTTTAAAAAAACCTTTTAAAACGCCTTAAAATAACCTTAAATAAAAGATGGTGTTTTTGAATAAAATCAAATTCATGATTAGAATTTCATTTACTTAGATTAAATCTAAATACAAATTATGCCCCTAAACTTGTATTTTCAGTAACAAATTTTCCAGTAATTTTGAAAGTAACATCATTTTCGATCACTGCCCCCATGTCAATTGCAAACCCTAATTTGGTACATAACGCTTCAAATTCTACGGTCGTTGTTGCAGTATCAGGAAAAACAATTTTGTAATTTCCGGGAGTGTCTGATTCAAAATCTGTATCAATCAAGTCGTAATTTGTACGGTCAAAATGCATCTTAACTGTAAAATCACCTGACTCTTTCATTCCACCAAGAAACTCCTTGTAGTTGTCATCCGAATCAAAAGTAGTAACCTCAATAGCGTCCCGTGACTTTTCTGGTCCACCCATTTCTGAGATTACGTTTGCTATTTGAATCCATGCTGAACTATTCGTCCATCTCCAGAACGTTGTTCCGATACCTTTTGTGGCTTTTGCTTTGCCCATAATTTAACTCCTTTCTATTTGAAAATTCATAATTAAAATAACTCTATTATTGTCGTCCCACTCCAGAACAAATGGTCCGTTCTGGTGAAAGATTGATAAATACTTTGTACTATTTATCGTTGTGTTTGATATTGGGGAAAGAACATCTTTTATTGAATCTGCTAACGTCCAACCTGTTTGATAGGATTTATTTCTGATACGAATTTGAATTGAATTCTCGTAAATTATTGAATCCCCTTCCATATCTGGTTTGTCTGCCCCTGCTGAGGTATCATAAATTGTTATCGTATTATCAGGTGTTGATGGTTCCCGAGCGATGAATAAGTTTGTGGCAAATACCAATCCTAAACCGGAATTTGCTTCCAACCAATCTTTTATATCTATACTTGGTGCGTTCATCTTACTTTATTTTTACGTTATCTCTGATTGCATTTAAAATCAACCCTTTATTATTGTTTACAGCTTCTTCTAAAAACTTTGGGCCAGCTCCCGGACGTTGAAATTTAGCTTCCATATTCTCATGTACCCAAATAGCATAATTAGCTGAAAAACCTAAAATCAATGTAGGAAATCTTCTTGCTTCTACATCTGACTTGAATTGTGTTATTGCTGAAGCATATTCTGCTGATAATGTCCCGGCATCTTTTCCTTGAAATCTTCCTTTATTATCTGTTGGAAATCCAGTAACAACCCTAAAGAAAGAACCTCTTAAATTACTAGTGTCAACAGGTGTTTTTGGAGATTCTTTTTCCGTAGCCCGTTGAATTATAATACTAGCAGTAATTAATCCAGCAGGAGTCTGGTTAGCAATTTTCTGAATCTCTTTATTAAGATTCTGCATAACCTTGTCTAAACCTTTTAATGATGGATTATCAGCCATTATTATTTATACTTAGATAATGAATAAGTTTTAACGGCAAACGTAGTTTTCTTTGGCATTGCTACTTTCTCAACTTTCAGGATAGAATAAATATTTCCCTCAAAGTTTTTTGGATCAATCAAACCATCTGAACTTGTTACAGATTCATCCCAAAGATCATCCAGAGTGCCAAGAAACAACATCCCTTCTCGGTCCAAATCTTCTGGACTTAATACGGTTGCATCACAATTAATTTCTATCCCTTGTTGATTTAAAACAGCACGTTGTGTGAAATCCCATCTAACCATTATCTCAACAGGATAATTAAATGTCATTCCACCAAATCCATCTGGATGAGGATTGCCCCAATAAACAGCGGTTTGAACGCAAACTTTTCTTATGAATGATTCTATTCCCATATCTAATTAATAAGTTGTAGGAACAGCGTAAATACTTGCTGATTTCCCTGTTAATCCTGCCAATGTTCCTGTTGAATCTAATGCTACAGCTGTCTGTCCGTAAGAAGTAGAACTAAAACCCTCACCCCAATCACCTGTATATTCAATCGAGGCACCACCAGCCCCCTCTTTCTTTGCTGTTCGTTCCCGGGTTATAGCTACCAAATGAGCTGCTAACCAGCGTTCAATCTCTTTCAACATAGCAGTTGATAATCCAGACGTAGCAAGATTGTCTGTCACTATTGTGTTTGCCCCAATTATGTAGCTGTCAATAATAGCATCTGCAAGGGTCACCCCGTCCATAATTGCTTTAACTTCTGTTGCTGTTACTCTATTTGCCATATCCGTTTTACTCCTTTCTATTATTTCTTGCTTTCCATAACATTGGGTCAATTTCTTTTCTTAACATTTCTTCATCGAAAGGCAAACCAACCCAATCCAATATTTCTTTCACACTTTCATAATTACCATCCACCAAATCTTCTGGCCAGATAACCTTTATATCCAATCCGGCTGCAACCATTTCCTGAAACATTAACTCATGTTGCCGAACCCACCATAACCACGCTTCCCGTTCCCCAGTTACACCTATTTCCTGTTGTCTTTCCTTACTTGAAAATCCACACATATAAGTGGTTCTCAAACAAGAATAAACTATGTCAGATGGTTTCCTACGAACGATAATCCAACGTGCATTTGGATAGGCTTGATTCCAAATTTTCCACAACTGGCAAAGGTTTGATGATTTATACATCCATGGTTCTTTTTCAACATACTTTTCATCTTTTAATATGTCATTTATTCCATTTTGAATCTGTAAAATATGTGAGTTTTGTAATGATGGCAAAATATGCCTATCTGGTAGTGGGTATTGCCCTAATGGATCAGCATTAATTGCTTTATAATGATAATAAAATACATTTTTAATCTGCTCATTCTCTAACATAGAATTTGTAACACCTGTAAATGCTCCAGAAAGTTTTAAAATCTTGGCTATAATAGTTCTACCTGAACGCTCTGCCCCGGTTACAAAAATTGGTGTATCGGTATAATTACAATTCATCATTCATATATTTATGAACCCACTCAACTGTTTCAGCAGCTTTTGGGATTCGGGGTTGCCCGTGGAAACAGATCACTGATTTCTCTGCTGGTAATTCTTTCAACCAACCTTTTCCGGCTATCGGCTTAAATGAACCTATTTTAAGGGTGAAATTTTGAAAGAACTCATCAGCAGCGATAATAGACCCTATAAATTGCATATCGCCTTTAAAACGGCTTATATTGGCCTTAGGATTAACAATCCAATTTTCCCAAACCTTTTTTACCTTCTCTGAATCTTTAGGTATCCACATAACTCCAGATGCTAAAACGCCTTTCCGGTAGAAATCTTCTAGGGTTATCAGTTTAGTTTGGTCAATCTCTACAACTAAAGAATCTATTGAACCTACAACAGCAGTATCAAGGTCCATAAACAGGAATGGACGAAGATTTTCCAATTCAGGTGAGAATAGGTTTAGTTTTGACCACCACCCATCCCAGGCAGTAGGTAAAGGTATTAATGTAAGATCAATCAATTCATAACTTTGTATGATAGCATCCGTAAAACAGTAGACATGAACATCTGACCGTTTAGCTAGGTTTGTAGCCAATAGGACTACGTCAGATATTCTAAAGTCGCCCCCTTTTTTATATATCAATACCACGTTTGTCATGATTCTTTCATTGTTAAGGTTTCAAAAATTGCTTTATTCCTTTTGATAAGCTCCCTGTATTTTGGATTTGCGAAATGATCTATCTTTTCATGCCATTGGTGTTTTACGAAAGGATATTCAACACATTCAACAGATAATCCCAAACGTTTTACCCGATGTAAGAATTCATTATCATCGTAAGCCAATCCATCTGAGAACCTTTCATCAAATCCACCCAATATATCCAAGTTCTTTTTTGTAATAGCTGAACAGAAATGTAGATTTGTCGAGTTAATTATAGGATGGTTATACCATTGTTTGAATTGTCCTTTCTGATTATAAGCCTGACAAGCAAAGGATAAGTAATTATGATCTGTCAAATTGTTTTCCACAAATTCAATAATGTTTCCAATATGTTCACATTCTGGGTTCTGGATTATCACTTTATCACCTGTTACTTTATTAAACCCAATATTATAAGGTATACAAGGATTCACCCAGCATTTATCTTTAGGTTCAATTCGAATAAGTTTTACCCAGCTTAAACAGCTTATAATATCTTCTAAGCGTTCTGATTCTTTCGAGGCATCATCAACGATTATCAATTCAATATCTTTTTGTATTGAATATTTCAGGATTGAACCAAACGTTTGTTCGAATTGTTTCCTACGATTATGATATGCCATTACAATTGAAATCATACTAACCACTCTTTTATCATTTCTTTTAATTCTTCCTTACTGGAAACGTTATCATAAGATGCTAAACCATTAATGTCTAGTTTCTCATATAACTTTTCACCTGTCCTAATTCCTGTATAAACTATTTCACCCCCAAAACGTTCCTGTACCAATTCTGCCAAATCCTGAATTTTAAAACACTTCATTGATAGGATTTGAATACCTTGTAAATTCACAGAAGTAGAGAGGAAACGAACAGCATCATCCAAACGAACCATAAACCTTGTCATTTCCGGGTGTGTGACAGTTATTTTTCCAGTTTCTTTAGCCTGACCAATCATTTTAGGAAGGATTGAACCATTCGTCCCTATCACATTTCCTGCCCGAACAATTACGAAATCAGTTGCAGATGGTTTCTGTGCTGCTGATTGAACCAGTTTCTCTGCTATTGCTTTTGTCATTCCATAAGAGTTTATCGGTTCAACAGCTTTATCCGTAGAAAGGTAAACGAAAAATGAAACCTCATTCTGAATAGCGCATTCAATTGAATTCTGCAATCCATTTATATTTGTCTTAATTGCTTCAATAGGGTTGTATTCACAAATTGGAACGTGCTTCAATGCTGCCAGATGTAATACAATATCAACACCAGCCATCACTTCATTTAATCTTTCTTTATCCCGAACATCTCCAATCTCAAACCGCAATCTTTTATCTTGAAACTTTTCAGACATTTCAAACTGGGTTCTTTCTGCCCGTGAGTAAATAACGATTTCAGCTGGTTGATCTTCTGTGAGCAGCAATCGGGTTAAAGCTTGTCCCCAAGAACCTGTTCCACCAATTATCAGTATTCGTGTGTTATTAATATTCATCGTGGCCCATCCTTTCTGGTTTGTGGTTTTGCCCCATTAATAATCTTACTACCGTATCCGATACGTTTAATTTATCGTAATCTTCCAAACCTTCCCAGGGTTTTACTTTCTCATTTCCCATTTCCTTTTTCAGGAAGAAATTGTAAGCATTTAGGATTGATTCTGTTTCTGTTCCTGCAAGAATCAGGGTTCCATTTTCCATTAATTCTTGTCTTTCAGTAGTATTTCTAAGTACTACTGTATTCGTTCCAAATAGGCTTGTTTCTTCTGGAACTGTTCCTGAATCGGTGAATACTATTGTTGCTAATTTTTCCAGCTTTACAAAATCAAATAATCCGATAGGTTCAATGCAAGTTATTCCAGATAAATCAACACCCTGTTTCTCGAATTGATCTTTAGAACGTGGATGGAGTGGATAAATAACAGGCATTTTCTTTGCTACTTCTTTCATTGCAGCAATTACCTTTTTCACCCGTTTAGGATTATCTACATTTTCTGTTCTGTGGAAAGTGAGCAAAGTAAATGGGGTGGCTATTACTCCTATTCTTTGTGTTATATCACTTGCATTAATCTTATCCATAAAATAGTAAAGAACTTCTGCAATAGGGTTCCCGATTTTAAATACAAAATTCTTGTGAAACCTTTCATTAATCAGGTTCTGTTTCGAGTTTTCCGTATAAGGTAGATTAAACATTGAACAGGAATCAATTACCCGACGGTTTGTTTCTTCTGGTACGTCTCCATCATAACAGCGGTTACCAGCTTCCATGTGATAAACTGGAATTCCTTTTTTTGCTGCAAGTATAGTAAGCAACCCGGAATTAGTATCACCTAAAACTAAAACTTTATCTGGTTTTTCTTTTGTTAGGATTTCTCCAAATTCAATAAAACTAAATCCTAAAAAATTATCAACCCCACAATGTTGTTCTAAAGTGTAATCTGGTTTACGTATACCAAGTTCATCAAAAAACAAAGTAGATAAATTTGGGTCATAATTCTGATTCGTGTAAACCAACACGTGATCACATACCTGATCTAATTTCTGGATGATCAGACATAACCGAATCAACTCCGGTCTCGTTCCTGCAATTGTTAATACTTTCATAATACTTTTCGTTTGATTAACGTTATTATACTTGACATTGAACACTTTTTATTTACTATTTTATCTGTCACAAATTTCTTGCTTAATGCGTGCCCATTAAACCAATGAATTCCTAAACAATCATCTGCAATAGGCGTTAGATCATGTCCCATATACAGTTTAGGCATCTCAAATATTGAATATGGAAAGAAAGTTTTGTACTGAAATGCGACTGCATCCATGAACTGATTTGATGTGTCCTGAAACGTGGGCCAAAGTCTATCCCAAAGGTTTGTCCCGAATACTTGGTGTTCCAACAAATTACGATCTTTATTTATATCCAGAATTTCCTGACATTTTCCAAGCAAGAAACTGAACAACTCATGTTTTGGTTGTGCAATTATCACTGAGATATTGTTATGCCCAGTGATAAACTTGTATCTACAAATTGAAACCCCCATTTTCAATACTGAAACCTTTCCTAAAGTTGGAA
>Ga0172381_10006160_pt1 | contig 12052 bp, 15 predicted proteins | sample Leawel6488metaG_FD_119754 | JGI IMG/M metagenome (GOLD analysis project Ga0172381, IMG submission 119754) | Leachate microbial communities from a municipal landfill in Southern Ontario, Canada - Leachate well 64-88 metaG | ecosystem: Engineered > Solid waste > Landfill > Unclassified | place...
ACATAAACACTAACTCCCTTTATTTCATTTGACAATAACTTGATCCACCATCCGTGACGCGGCCACGTTGCGGAAGCGGTGTTACCTGCGGCAGTCCGGTGCCGGAATCATCGGGCTGCCGTTTTTTTATGGGTAAAGCGAAGCGAACAAAAAAGCAAATAGCGGCTGACGCGGTCAAGACGGAGTCGCAAGCTCGGGCCCATCGCAACCTGATGGCGCGAAAGTCTCGCGCCCAGACTGAATCTGTTTCCGAAATTGGCCCGATTCCTGCTGTGGTCAACCATCGCCGTAAGTCCCGCTGCCGAAAAAATCTCTTCGCATTCCTCACCACGTACTTCCCCCACTCGACTGGACTCAGCCCGTTTTCTGATGACCACAAGCGATTCATCGCAGCGATGCAGGATTGCATTCTTAGGGGCGGCCGGCGGATAAATGTCGTTTATCGGGAGTTTGCCAAAACCACTATTGCAGAGAACTCGATTATCTGGGCGGCGCTGTACGGGCATCGCGTGTTTGGCCTGCTGACCGGCGTCAACACCGACGCCTCGACGGCCAATATCGAAAGTATCAAGTCGGAGTTGTCAACGAATGAGTTGCTGCTGGCTGACTTCCCCGAGGTGTGCTTTCCGGTGTGGGAGTTGGACGGCAAGCCCCAACGCTGCCCGAGCCAGACTTGCGGCGGCGAACACACGCTGATGACCTGGCGGGCAGATGTGCTGGTGTTGCCTACCGTCAAGGGTTCGCCGGCGTCCGGCAACATCATCATAGCCAAGCCCTACGCCAAGGCCCGTGGCGTGAAGTTTAAGCGTCCCGACGGCACCAACGCCCGGCCTGACTTAATCCTGGCCGATGACATTCAAGACGACGAATCGGCTGCCAACCCCAATCAGGTCAAAAAGAATCTGAACATTCTGAAAAAGAATCTGATCCACACGGCAGCCCACAACCGCCAAGCGGCCATCATCGTCAACGGCACGGTGATCGCCAAAAACGACATGATGGAGGTGCTGCTTGATGATCCGGCATGGGATGGTGTGCGGATCAGCTTTATGCAATGTAAGTCGGCCGTGCATGATTCTTTCTGGCTGAAAGAGTATGCGGCAGTTCGGCGCAGCTTTGACCGATCAATCGTCGGCGACAAAGAGCGGGCATGGCGAGAGGCAACAGCCCTCTATGCCTCCAAACGTGGCGAGGCCGACGCTGGCTGCGTTGTGTCGTGGGTACATCGGTACAACAAGCCCATCGAGCTATCGGCAATTCAGCACGCCTACAATGTGATAATCGACGATGGCCCCGAGGTATTCGCTTCAGAATATCAAAACCAGCCCTTGGACGAACGGGCCACGTCGCAGCGGCTTACGGCAGCCTGGGTGGCTGCGAAAACAAACAATCTCGCTCGGGCGACATCCCCAAAGGCCGGCGAGTTCGTGACGGCCTACATCGACGTGCATATGCGGCTGCTCTATTACGTCGTGGTAGCGTGGTCAAGGGATTTTACTGGCAGCATCATCGACTACGGTACGTACCCGCGGCAACCACTCGGATACTTCGCCCAGCAGTCAGCCCCAATCTCAATGGCCGATCTATCGCCGGGGACGACTGAGGATGCGTGGATTCTGGCCGGGCTCACAGTTCTGACCAATACGCTACTCGGGGCGGCGTTCGTCCGCGAGGGCGGCGGAGAAATGCACGTTGGCCAACTGCTGATCGACGCCAAATGGGGAGAGAAAAATAAGCTCGTCAAACAGTTTTGCCGTCGCCATCCGCAAGCTGGTACGCGACTGTGGGCCGCTCAGGGGTATGGTGTGGGACCAGCCCAGAAAGACTTTGCCGAATACCGCCCCGAGCCTGGAAGCCGCAACGGGTTTGGCTGGCGTATTGCACCACCAACCGATGGCGACCGTTGGGTGACGATTGACACAAACTTGATGAAGACATTTGTGGCGGCACGTCTGGCGCTGCCGCTCGGCACTCCTGGCGGGATAGACATCTTTGGAATGGACCCGCGCGAGCACGCTCTATTTGCCGACCACTGCGTATCGGAAGCCCCAATTGAAATGACGGCTAAACGTGGTATCGGCCAAATGCGAACTAAGGAAGTTTGGGAATGGCTGATGCCGCACAACGATAACCACTGGTGGGACTGCCTCTGTGGCTGTGCTGTCGGGGCTTCAATGCTGGGATGTTGCGTGCCCGGACAAGAGGGCAGAGAACGTAAACGCCGCATGACCGCGGCTGAGATGATGGCGAAGGCAAGAGGGTAAACAGCAGGAGAACAGCAATGTTGGCATTGCCTGAATGTGTGAATAGTGTCGATGCGTCCGGCTACGATTACGAAAGTGGCAAGCTGATAACTTATGTGCGTCACGAAGAACAGGAGCGGTGGCGTGGTGTGTTTGGGTGGAATCAATTAACGGAGCTTCCAACCGGCGCGTCGATTTGTCTCACTGACGAGAAGATCACAATCACAGTGAATGGAAAGAAAATAACCATGTCTTGGCCAGCAGAGGATGGTAAATAATGAGGTGCGATGAATGCAGGTTTTGGAAGCCTTGCCATTCGATAGCAAAGGGCGACTGTCGCAGGGGATTGCCGGTCATTCTTGGCAGTCGCGTCCGCCAGATATACAATTCGGGCAATCCAACTGCCGGAGAGTGGCCGACGACCAAGCCAGCCGATTGGTGCGGCGAGTTCCAAGCAAAGTCGGCACCTTGCGATCCGTATTGCAAGCGTTCGGACAACCTGACCGATCTACAGCACGCCCAGATAGACGAACACGAGGCGGTATTGGCAGAACGTGAGGCGTGTGCTCTCGTCTCCTACTATATTGCCAGCCAGGCCCAAAACAAGACGGTGATTTTTCCGAGTCCAGAATCCGTCGCGTTCCAGATTGCGTCCATGATCCGCGAGAGAACATGACCGACCCAAAGCACCGCATGACCCGCGAAGAGATGCAAGCCGCCTGCGATGGAGGCTCTGGCCGGCTCACGATCTGCCCGCGGTGCGGCGCGCCGAGATTCTACGCAAGCAACAGTAGGGAACGGCGAAGCGATGGGCTACGTCACAGAAATCGAATCTGTTTTAGTTGTGGCCACGTTAAGGAAGAAATAGTGCCCAATCCCATAGACGTGACCTCACTACAAACCGGATTTGGTAATTCCTGACAGGTCGCTATTTACAAATCAAGATGCTGATGTAATTTAGTATTCGTTCGGATGACGGGCGGGAGTAATTACCCCGGCCGAAACTAGCGCAATACAAACGGCCATTGGCGGCCAATCGCCTCTGGCCGTTTTTTATTGCGCTCGTCCGATGACGCGGGTGGGCATAGGCCCGGCACGGCCCCATAAGCCGAGCATGAGTGGTGCAAGTCCGCTACCCGCCATTTATGGCCGACACAATCGAAACGCGAATCGAAGAGGACGCCATTGCTGGCATTCAGCGGGTGGCCGCCGATGGCGTGTCCGTTGACGCGATGAGCGTTGCCGACCGGATCAAGGCCGCCGAGTTTCTGGCCGCCCAAACCGGCAAAGACAAAAACCACTGCGGCCTGACGTTTCGCCAACTCACCCCAGGGGGCTGCGGATGAGCTATTACACGCAAGTCGTGGCCGGCTGCTTTGAGGCGTCTGCCCCTGCGCCTCGCCCGTCAATTGAATCGGATGGCCGTCCGATTCACGGCCGGTATGACGCTGCCCAGGACTCCAACGAAACAAAGAATATCTGGTCGGCGGCGGATTCCCTCGATGCTGATGCGTCCAACTCGCTGACCGTCCGCACCAAGCTCCGCAAGCGATCCCGCTATGAGCGAAGCAACAACGGGCACAACAGCGGCATCTTGCGAACGCATGGCAATTATGTCGTTGGCACGGGGCCGAAGCTGCGCCTGCAAACGCTATCGCCCGGGTTCAACCAGATGGTTGAAGCTGCGTTTGGCCGCTGGGCCAAGACCGTCGGCCTGGCCCGCAAGCTGCGCACGATGTGCCGGGCCAAAGTTGGCGACGGCGAAGCGTTCTGCCTGATAGCCCTCAATGCCAACGCCTCCGATCCAGTAAAGCTAGACATCCGTCTGATTGAATGCGACCAGGTAACGGCCCCCACGCTCAAAAGCGACGAGGAAAACTACGTTGACGGCATCCGTTTCGATGCCTTCGGGAATCCACTTTCCTACGACGTTTTGCGGCGGCACCCCGGAGCCAACTGGCATTGGCGTTCGGCCGTGGTCAGCGAATATGACACCTACCCCGCCAAGTTCGTCTGCCACTGGTTCGGTGGCGATGAGCGGCCGGGCCAACACCGGGGAACGCCTGAACTGGCCCCCACGCTCAATCTCTTTGCAACCGGCCGGCGATACCGAGAGGCGGTTGTGGCCGCCGCTGAAACGGCAGCCGACTTCGCCGTGATGATCCAGATGGGGACGCCCAGTGATGGTCCCGATCTGGCCGATCCATTCGTGGCGCTCCCGATTCAGAAGCGGATGATGACCACGCTGCCGGCCGGGGCCACGTCGACGCCGATGAAAGCCGAACAACCAACGACCACTTACGACGGCTTCACCCGTTCGATGGTGTCGGAAGAGTCCCGGCCGCTCTGCATGTCCTACAACATCGCCGCTTGCGATTCCAGCAACTACAGCTACAGCGGTGGCCAACTCGACAAGCAAGGCTACTTTGCATCCGTGACAATCGAGCGAAGCGATTGCGAGGCTGCCGTCCTCGACAAGATTTTCTCGCTCTGGTTTGAGGAGGCGGTACGCATCTACGGTTGGAACGTCGAAGCAACACCCGAACCGAAGCACGCATGGGACTGGCCTGGCGAACCGCAAAACGACCCCGAAAAGACCGCCAATTCCCGCAAGACGCGATTGTCTTGCGGCGATGCGGCTCCCAGTGAGTTCGCGGCAGAGGATGGCGTGGATTACGAAGATCGTGTTGCTGCTATGGCCGCCGATTACGGCGTTTCGGTGGACGAGATCAAAGCCAAGCTCTTCGACGCCAATTTCCAGAAGTCAGGCGGCGCACCAAATCAGCCGGGGCAAGAGAAGCCGCCTGCGAAGCCGCCAATCGCACCGGCTGCAAACGGGACCAACGGACACAACCGACTAGCGGAGGTGCTGAGATGAGCAAGCAGAGCAAGCGGCGAATCGCCGCGAAGATGATTCAGGCGGGCGAAAGCGAAACCTCTGGATTGCTTTCGCTCAGCGGCACGCTGGCCATTCAAGCTGCATCAGAAGGCGATCAGAAAAAGGGGCCGCGTCGGTTTTCTATGAACGCCTACGGTGGTGGCGAGTTGGTGGTGGGGAATTATCCGCTGCCTATCGTGGTCGCCCTGGATGGCATGACGGCGCGTTCCAAACAAACGCCGATTTACTTTGGCCACCACGACGGCAGCGATGGCAGCAAGCTCGTGGGGCACGCCGACCAGCAAGACAAGAGCACCGGCAGGCTGATCCTTAATGGCGTTGTGTCGGCGGCCAATCAGTGCGCCCGCGAAGTCGTCGAAGCAGCAGACAACGGCTATGAGTGGCAGACCTCAATCGGTGCACTGCCTATTCGCAAACACCTCCAGGAAGTGCCCGCCGGAAAGACCGTTACTGTCAACGGCCAGCAGTTCACTGGCCCTATCTTTGTCGCTCGCAAGAGCGAACTGCGTCACGTCGCCATTCTTCCCGAAGGCGCGGACAAAAACACTTCAGTATCCATCGCGGCGAGTGCCGCTCATTCACAGAAGGAGATTAGCATGGAGTTTGCACAGTGGATTGAGGCACTCGGATTTGTTGCCGAAGACCTCACTGAAAAGCAAGAGGCGTCCCTCAAGTCGAAGTACGACGCCGAAGTGAAGGCCGCCGCGGCACTGCCCGTCGTTGAAGGCAAGGCGGCTTCGGCCGTAGAGGCTCCTAAGTTCGATCTGTCGGCCTGCATTCTGGCCCACCAGAAGCACGTCGCCAACATCGAAGCGAAGGCGTCCAGCTACGTCGGCAAAATCGAGGCCGGCAAGCTGGCCGAGATTCAAGCCGCCTGCGCTCAAAAGGCGGCCGAGTTGAAGGCCCAGGCCCTCAATGAGGAAAAGGCGGCCGCGTGGCTGGAGGTGCAGCTCATAAAGGCCCAGGCCGATGTCGAAGTTGCCTTGATCCGCGCCGAGCGCCCTGTAGGCCCGGACATCCACGGCAGCCGACGGGACACTGAGCCGGCCTCGATCGAGGCCGGATTGTGCATGGCCGCCGGCCTACGCGACCTCGACAAGCATTTCAAGCCGGAAGTGCTCGAAGCCGGCCATCGCTACAACCGCAGCGAAGGTGGGAGCATCCAGGGTCTCGTCCTGGCCGCTGCTTTCGACAATGGATATGCCGGCAGCCATCGCATCCATCGCGGCAATTACGATGAAGTGATGCAGGCGGCATTCATTCAGGCGTCGGCGCCGTCCACCCACGCGCTGACCACGCTGTTGACCACCGTGGGCAACAAGTTTTTGCTGCAAGGCTTCGACAGCGTTGAGCAGGTGTACCGCGAGTTCGCCGCGACCCGTCCCGTCAACGACTTCAAGCAGATCACCAGCTACCGGATGCTGGACGATATGGTTTTCGAGGAAGTTGGGCCGGCCGGCGAAATCAAGCACGGCACGGCTTCGCAGGAGTCGTTCACCAATCAAGCCAAGACCTACGCGAAGATGTTTGCGTTGACTCGGCAAGACATCATCAACGACGACCTCGGGGCGTTCGATACGATTCGCAATCGCATCGGCCGAGGAAGCGGCATCAAGCTGAACCAGATTTTCTGGGCGAAGTTCTTGGATGACGCTGTGTTTTTCAACTCGACAGCCGAATCGACAGCCGGCGGCCACAACAACCTGTTGACGGCTGTTCTCGGCGAAGCCGGGCTTGCTGCAGCCAATGTTCTGCTTAAAAGCAAGACCGACGGCTACGGCAACCCAATCGACATCGGCGGCCAGCACATCCTGCTGACCGGAGCAACGTTGGCACCGACGGCGAAAAAGTGGTACGTGTCGCAAGAAATCCGCGACACCACGGCGAGCACCAAGACGCCGACGACAAACATCTACTTCAACCAGTATCGGCCGGTCGAGAGCCGCTACATCACCGACACCTCCGACTGGTATCTCTTGCCGGTTGGCGGGACTGACATGGAGCCGATGGAGATTTGCTACCTCGACGGCGTGCAAGCCCCGACCATCGAATCGGCCAACGCGGACTTCAACACGCTGGGCGTGCAATTCCGTGGCTATTTCGACTTCGGCGTCAACCAGAAGGAATGGCGGGCCTCGATCAAGTCCACCGGAGCCGGCTGATAATCACAACCAACAGCCGGCGGGTTTCGCCGGCTTTCAACTAAAAAAATCTCTCTGAAAGGATATTAACATGGCTCAGGTTCCTTGTGTGAAGAAAGCTGAAGGCGTGGTAGTCGATTACTACGCCGCGTCCGCCGTTGCGGCTGGCGCTGTGGTCGAGTACGGCACGGTTCCCCTGGTCGCGCCGGTGGCGATTGCCGCCGGCACCTGGGGCGTGCTGTGCTGCGAGGGCGTGTTCGACGTTCCGAAGACGAGCGACACGTTCAACCAGGGCGACACCGTGTACTGGAATTCGGTTGGCAATCCGGTCGGCGGCGATACCGGCACGGGTGCCGCCGACAGCGCGACCGGCTACCCGATGGGCAAGGCCGTGGCTGCTGCGGACTACGACGATGGCTCCTACTCGGCGGCGACTGCTGCGGCCGAGTATGTCCGCGTTCGCGTGGACGCCATCAAGGTCGTAGCCACGCTAGGCGGTGCGGTAATCGCCTCTGGCATTACCGGCGATGACGCCCAACTCGGAATCACTGGCATTGCCGGCGATTCTGGTGCCGGCGGAACCGTTGAGATTGCTGGCGGTGCCGGTGACACTGGAGCCGGCGGAGCCGTAAGTTTGATCGGCGGTGCCGGCAGTGCGGCGGCTGGCGGGGCTGCCTCTCTCGGCGGCGGTGCCGGCGGCGCAGCTTCGGCCGGCGGTGCGGTCAGCATTTACGGTGGCGTGCCTGCCTCGGGCGACGGCGCTGGTGGTGCTGCCAGTCTGGCCGGCGGCGCCGGAAGCGGCAGTGGCGCTGGTGGCGCATGCGCTATCGTGTCTGGAGCAGGCGGCGCGACTGGAGCCGGCGGTGCACTCACTGTTACGGCCGGCGCTGGTGGCGCGACCAGCGGCAACGCTGGCACGGTTGCCATCGTCGGCGGGGCCGGAAACGGGACCACCAACGGAGCCGGCGGGGCCGCGAGTCTCGTGGGCGGCGCTGGAAAGGGAACTGGAGCCGGCGGTGCCGTGGCTATCACTGGTGGTGCTGCTGGAGCCGGAGCGACTGGCACAGGCGGTGCCGTCACGATTGCCGGTGGTGCTGGTACTCTCGCAACCGCTGGCACTGGCGGTGCTGTGAACATCACGGGCGGCGTCAAAAACGGCGCTGGAGCTAATGGTGCCGTGAACATCGGGGCCGACAAGGCAACGGTGGTCACGGTTGGCTACGCTTCGGGTTCGCTGGTGCTGGTCGGCATCCCGGCCACCGATCCGCATGTCGTCGGGCAGGTGTGGGCGAACAGTAGCGTTCTCACGCTTTCCGCAGGCTGATTATGAATCAGCTTGAACATATCGGCACGCTGTACGTCGAGACCCAGCGGCTTCTGGGCGAATACCAGAAGCTGCTGGGTCTCGTGCAGCAGATCAAAAACGGAGAGGTTCAGCCGGATCGAATTCGCGTTGACCTCGAACGAGCTTCATGGGCAATCGAAATCACTGGGCCGGAATTGGCGAAAGCGATGGCTGATGGCAACGCTACTTGAACGCGGGATGACGATGCTTGGCCGTGCGGCTTCGCAAGGAGCCGGTGGCGATGTCGTATACACGCGAGGTGCCTACAGCGTGACCATCGCGGCCACATTTGGCAGCACGGAGTTTCAGGTGGATACCGGCGATGGAGTGCGCATCGAGCACAGCGACCGCGACTTCATCGTTACGGCATCTGCGCTGATTCTCAATTCCGTTGTCGCGCTTCCCGCGAAGGGTGACACAGTGACTGTCGGCGGCGAGACATATGAGGTATTGGCACCCGGCGGGGCACAGGTCTACCGCCGCTGTGACCCGGCTGGCACGCTGATTCGGATTCACACGAAACGAGTTGCCGCCTGAGCGGCGAATAACCAAACGAGGTGCAATGTGTCTACATTTACGGATCAAGGTTCCAAGACGATTGGAGCGATGCGAGTCAATGCGAACGTCACGCGAACGGGCGTCGGCGACGAGGTCCACGAACCGCCTATGGCGGCCGGAGTGACGGGGACAGTGACCACTGGAACTGGGGCAACCACCGGGACAATCACGATGGCGGCCGGCCACGGATTGGTAGATGGCGACATCGTCGCCGTCTTCTTCACTTCTGCCGCTGGTGTGCCGTCAGTCATCTACGGGCTTCTGGTGGATATGACCGGCGATGTCATGTCTGTGGCCCTGGATGCCGGTGAGTACAATGGAGTTTCTCCGGCGGGAGCGGTTTTGCCCGCCGCATCTACGCCGGTTGTTGTCTCGAAAAAAACGGTAAGCACCGTTTCGGCCGACAAAGACGATATTACTGCCATTCTGGTCGGCTGCGATCAACCAGCCATCGGCATATTTGGCGGCGCGGCGGAGATTTATCCGGTCCACATCGCCGTAGGGGCCTCGCCAATTAGCTGGGACGCAGCAGCCGGTAGCGCCTGCCCCATCGACGACGATCCGACAGCCCTGGTTTGTTACAACGGAAGCGCCGTGGCCGTCAATTTCCAATACGGATTTTTGTTGGCAACATGATCTACGCCCACGTACTCGCCGACGCGATAGTCACCTTCCTTGGTACGTTGCACCTGGGAATCGACGTGACGATTGCGCGCCGGCGGATAGTGACGGCAACGCTGGACGGTATAACTGGCAAACAGGTTTCGGTGATTCCTTACGGCCCAAGCCTAGCACTAGAGGCCGTTGGAGAACATCAAAACGACCTGGACATCCGCATCGTGGTGCAGTGCAAACTGGACAACGATCCTGATGGAGCCTTGGCCGATGCGGCGGCGGTCCTATCCGAAAACATAGCCGCGGCTCTGGTCGGTCACTCGCTTTTGGATGTGGAGTGCCAGTCGGCCAAACTGACGCCGGCCTATGATCCCACCAAACTCGCTACCCTCGACATGTTCGATGCCATGATTCACACTATTTGGAGAACGTTCGAGGATGGAACTGTTTCTTAGGACAAACTGCGAAGAGGTCGCAAACCTCTTGAAGCAACTTCCCCAGCAGCTTCAAGACAAGTACGGCGCTCGTGCACTGCAAGCGTCTGCGGCCATCACGGTTATGGCCGTGAAAGGACGGATGCCATCCGCTACTGGCTTAGCTAAAGAGTCGATCGGGGCAACGCAAGTCAAGTTCTATCGTTCGTCTGGAACACTGTTTACGGCCATCGAACCACTTAAGGGTTTTCGGCGTATCGTGACGGCAACGGCCAGCGGAAAGACCCGCATTCGAAGCAGAAAGACGACCACCACGACTGCGGCATTCAGCCGTGTGCAAGACCCGCGAAAGTACATGCACCTGATCGAGGGTGGGCGTAAGGCCGTATCGGCGAAAGCAGGCAGTGCCCTCCACTCTGCCCTCGATCCGCAAAACCGCTTTTTCATGCACGCCGGGCCGGTGGCAGCGCATCCGATATTCGGCCCAGCGGTGGCGTCTGTTACAGACGCGGCCCGGATCATGGTAGAGGTAGAACTAGAAAAGGGAATCACGGAATTCAACCAGACGCAGGCCGCATCTGCGGAATAACAAACCAACCAAAAGGAGCTTATTATGGCCTATCGTTTTGCCGGAACAGGAAGCATTTGCGGGACCACTTACGCCAAAAAATTGCGGAAGACGGACGAAGATTCGTCGGCTGCCGAAATCGACACCACCGGAGGTGGCGACACGACCAAGACCTACGAGGCTGGATTGTCAGACGAAACGATTGCCTTCGAGGCCCTCGGCTCATGTCCTGCCGTTGGGGCCACCGGATCGGTCAGCGTCGTCTGGGGCGATGGAACCACAACCACCTGGGCCAGCGCCGTCGTCACGAAGCGCAAGAAGAGCGGCTCTGTCGGCCAGGCCGTGGTCTACAGTGGCACCGTTCGCCGGGCTGATTAGCAGCACACAGCAATAATCGCGGTCAAGGTGACTGCCAAACAAGGAGAAGTGATGGGACTTTCTGATCTGATTTTGCAAGCGGAAGACCTACCCCGCCAACCGTTCCCATGCCCGGAATGGCCAGCGGCGAATGGCAAGCTGTTCGTTCGCGGGCTAACCGGTCTGGAGCGTGTGGAATGGGAGCAAATCTTTGCCGACCCGCTGAAACGAACTGTCGTTGTCGTGGGCAACGATCCGAGGGCCCTGACAGCAGGAAAGGCTATCGTCGATGAGTTCGGCGGCCGAGTCTTCGCGGATGAGCAAATCGAGTTGCTCTCTAAAAAGAATTCAGACGTGTTGGATCGAGCCTATGACGCCATCCTTCGCTTGAGTGGAATCCGGGCCAGCGCCAAAGATGTGGGGGACGAACGAAAAAACTCCGAGAAAACTCCTGGCAAAGATTCCTCCACCGATTAGCGCTGGGGATGCGATGTTCGATCCGCGAGTTGCTAGCGCGGTTCGACAGCCGGGAGTTGTCCGACTGGCAACTGTATTACTCAATCGAACCGTGGGGCTGGGAGATTGAGAATAAACGATTTGGTACTCTGGCTACGCTGTTGGCTCCAAAGGCGGCCGACGAACTGGCTGGACCGGAGAACTGGTTTACGGACGAATTGCCCGAGGTGTCGCTGGATGATGGGCGCAAAGAGGATTGAGAGCCATGCCAGAAATCGCCATCAAGCAGACGCTGAGCAATCAATCCTTCAAGGATCGACTCGACGAGAGCGGCCAGTATATGCGCCGCTGGGGACAGAACGCCGTCAAATATTTTGAGGCGGTAAAACAAGCTGCTTCCGATGCGGCGAAGTGGGATTCGGGGTCGCAAAAATGG
>Ga0172381_10006162_pt1 | contig 12051 bp, 6 predicted proteins | sample Leawel6488metaG_FD_119754 | JGI IMG/M metagenome (GOLD analysis project Ga0172381, IMG submission 119754) | Leachate microbial communities from a municipal landfill in Southern Ontario, Canada - Leachate well 64-88 metaG | ecosystem: Engineered > Solid waste > Landfill > Unclassified | place...
AAAGAAATCATTCACGGCCAGAAGCGGGCGAAGCTCCTGTTTTGACTTGCTCTCGTCAGACATATTGAGCGCGGACTGGATATAATACTTTTTCGCGCCCCGGTTTACTACAAAATCGATCTCACATGACTTTTGACGCCGCTTTCCGTTATCGTCCGTTTCCTCTATCTTGACTACGCCCACATCAACGGAGTAGCCCCGCGTTACCAGCTCGTTATAAATGATGTTCTCCATGACGTGCGTTTCTTCCTGCTGAAGCAGATTCAGCCTAATATTGCGGAGACCAATGTCCGCACAATAATATTTGGAGGGATACTCGAAATACTTCTTCCCCTTGATGTCATAGCGCTTTGCACACTTGAACAGAAAAGAATCCGTTAAATATTCAAGATAGGCAGCTATGGTCTCGCTTCTCACCTTGACACCCTTTACACTGCCAAGGGTGTTCGCAATCTTGGTGGCATTCGTAAGCGACCCCACCGAGGAGCACAGGTCGCTGGTAAGCTCAGAAAGCACATCGGGAAGTTCTATCTTGTATCGTTCGATGATGTCCTTAAAATAGACCTCTTCAAAGAGGCCGGACAGGTACTTGTACTTTTCGTCGTCGGTTTTCTTACCCGGCACCAGAGGCATCCCGCCGTATAGAGCGTATTCCTCAAAGGCTTCCGATTTGTCGCCGCCGGCATAATCGTAATACTCCTTAAAGGTCAGGGGATATATCTCGACAACGTCACCTCGCCCCCGAAATTCGGTCATTACGTCCTTTGAGAACATTTTTGTATTGCGGCCCGTCACATAAACGTCCACGTTGTTCAGGTGTAGCAGTCCATTGAGGACGCTGTACAGCTTGACGGGAACGTCGTGATTCTTCAGTTCCTCCTTGAATATGGCATACTGCACCTCATCGAGAAGAACATAGTAGGTCTTGTCTGCGTCAATGATCCGGGAGCGAACATAGGCAGACAGCTCCTCCGGCACTCTGAACTTCTCATTGATGTCATCATCTAGCGCAATAGATATGATCTGTTCCTCCGTTACGCCCGTGGATTTAAGATAATCACAGAAAATATTAAACAGAAGAAAGCTCTTTCCGCATCGCCTCACGCCGGTGATGATTTTGATCTGTCCATTGCCCTGTCTGCTGATGAGTTGGTTCAGATACCTGTCGCGCTTAATATACATATGCTTCCTCCATCCGAAACTTAGTCGTATTTACGGCTAACTATCGGTTAAATTGTACTCAGCTTTGCGCTCTCCGTCAATAGTATAATCAAAACTTAGTCGTTATTACAGCAAATATTTGGAAATTGGATAGATGGAGGGCAATAGTCCTCGCACTTCCCATTGCACCGTACATATCGGTCAGGTATACGGCGCTACATAACTGCAGATGCTACTGCAAACCACTCAAATAATATGCTAGAGGCTCGATCAGTCCAGGTCGGCCTTCTTTCTTGTTTGCTCTATTTATCGACAGGTGTGCGTGTCAGGTAATTTTAGTTTATCCCACTCTGCCTTTATTTTCCTTCATCATTATGTATTCTGTAATACCTTCGCGGTATAATCCGGGAATTTCCCCGACCTGACGATATCCGATATTCTCGTAAAATCGTTTTGCATCCGGATTAAAGTCAGCTACTACTAAGAAGAACTTGTCTCTATCTGATATTTTTTCGAAATACTCAACAAGCTGTTTTCCTATTCCTTTGTCTCTATATTCATCTTTAACGGCAACAAGATGCAGATAAGGGTAACTATGAAATGCACCATTTGTAATATAGAACATGAATCCGGTGCATATATCCTGTACGATCGCAACAAAAAGAGTACCTTGTTCCAATCCCTCTTCAATCGCTTTATGCGCACTTCCTTCACTCTGGAAATAATGCTCTCCAAGGGATGATTTCAAAAGTGCTTCTTCACAATCTTTCAGATGCTCATAATTCCCTTTTATGATTTTTATGTTCAAGAATTCACCTCCAAAAAACAGATAATGAGAAATCCTTTCTTAATTCTATTCTTCAAATAAAAGAAGTCAATCCCTTCCAGTACCGACTTCTTCCGATAGAATAATTTGAGAAGTTAGGTAAAAAAAGATACCGGACGGAACTGCTTATGCTTAAGCCATGTAGTTTCTTATCAGTGACAACATTCTTTCACCGCACTCTAAAAAATTAGGATGGTTATGTGAATAGACATTGTATATATCTGCAAGTACCATTTTACACTTAAAATTTTCATTTTTTCTTTTATAACAGCATCATTCAGCAAACTATATCCTTCAAAAAAAGCTTCTCTCAGAATCGTTCCGTCAAAGGTGTATCGCTCAATAATGACACCAAAACTATCGAGAGCCAAACCCCAGAGAGTGTTTTCAGAATCGATAAAGCAAGTAAATTTTCCGTTATCATCAACCATTCTGTTGTTCTGTGATAGATCCTAATTTAAAAAGCAGGAACTACATCACAAATTATTGTAAAATTTCTCATATATTGTTCTGCCAATGAATTATCAGAACTTGTAAAAAGCCTATCCCAATATTTTTTTATCAACATTTCTTCACAATTATTGCATATTATTTTCGTGTCATATATACTATCTGCATATATATTATTTACATAGACTGATATTAGTCTGTATTCATATTATTTAATCGCATCATCCCTTAGTGCCGTTTAACTGTTCGGTTTGATTTAAAAATAGAGTATTGCTATCAATGAGGAGGATTACAATATGACAAAAGTAATACGAAGGAAAATATTTGCAATGTTAATAGCCTTTGCTATGGTGATAAGTCTTCTGCCAGCATTTTTAATCACAGCGAGGGCGGCTTCCACTACAGCTCCCACGGCCAATGGTGCAAAAGGAACAGCCCTAAAGCCATATATTATTGATGAGTATGATGATCTGGTGTGGATTGCTGATCAGGTAAATACAGGCGCAACCAAATATAGCGGTATGTATTTTTTACAGACTGCTGACATTGATATGTCTGGAAAAAGCTGGACGCCTATCGGTGGCCAAGTAATAAGTTCTTCCCTATGCACATTCTGCGGGAATTATAACGGAAACGGGTATACTATATCGAATCTGACCTGCACAAGCTCCTTAGCTTATGTGGGCTTATTTGGTTATATAAACGGCGGTTCAATAAACAATCTTAAGCTGTATAATGTCCAGATAACAAATACAGATGTATCCATCACGAGCAAGTGCATCGGAGCTTTAGCGGGAACTTGCATTGCTTCAGTGACAAATTGCCATGTTACAGGTACTATCTCATTGGTCTCAGATGTCGAATGTTCGACGGTTATGGGCGGATTAATAGGCAGCGGAAGCGGTACAGTCACCAGATGCTCTGTTGACGCGACGGTTACCAGCAGTAACTCTTTGGCTGGTTTGGGTGGTATTATCGGAAAACATAGTGGCAATATCGAAAACTGCATGTTTAAAGGTACAGTCACGAACTCAAGTGCAGTCGCAAAAAACGAGTTAGGAGGTATAGCCGGATGGATAACTGGTGGCAACATCAGGCACTGCTATTCAACAGGAACATTAACTACCGTAAGTCCCGCAAAAGGCGGGATTGCCGGTCACAACTATAACTACAGTACCTCTTACATTTCGGAGAGCGACAACAATTATTTTCTAACCGGTACAGCGGCTTACGGATATGGCAAATATACAGTTGTTACCGTTAACCCAGATAGTGCACCCTCTAATGTTGGAGCAATATCAAAAACGGCAGGAGAGTTGAAAACCAATTCGACATATACAGATAACGGATGGGATTTTGCAGTCATATGGAATAATGATACAAACGGAACGACTTATCCATACCTTAGAGCATTAGCTAAGATATCAATAATTAATATTGACACAAGCAATCCTGACTCAGCCATCGTAAACGCAAATTTAGCCTCAAACGGCGGGGATACCATTTCTGTAATGGGAGTGGAATACCGTTTGTATGGCACATCAGCATTCACTCAAGCTGTTGCGGCATCAACCGCGATAGGGAACTTTTCGGTAAGCCTTAACGGATTGCCAATGGGGGTATACGACGTAAGGGCATATGCCACCAACAATGTCGGTACCACATACGGGGCAGTGCAGCAGCTTACAGAACATGCACCCTCCGGAGCAGGTACGGAAATTTCTCCCTATATCATCGATACCGCGGAAAAACTGAATTTTGTCCGGTACGATCCTGACGCTTTTTATCAACTTAACTGCGATCTTAACCTAGCGAGTACGTCATATGCGACATGGCAGCCAATCGGAAGCTATGATATCCCCTTTACAGGTGCTTTTGACGGACAGGGACATAAGATCAGCGGGTATACCGCCAGTTATGTAACAAGTGCCCCTGATGGTGCCGATTTAAAATACTCCGGTCTGTTTGCATACATAGGTACCGCGGGAAGCGTCAAAAGGCTAGGCGTTAGCGGAGCGCTTACAAGCAGTGCCTTTTATATCGGAGGAATCGCTGCATACAATTTGGGCGTAATTTCTGAATGTTTTAACAGCGGTACTCTATCTGCCACCATTGATGGCAATGTGGGTGGAATTGCAGGATGCAACGGAGGCACTATTATAAACTGTTACAATACGGGTAATATATCCGCCGGAAATACTGTATCTAATTGGCCGAATGCAGGCGGCATTGCAGCTATCGATGCGGATGTGACAGGAGTAAATGTTACGAACTGTTATAACACCGGCGCTATAACTTGTGGCATAAACGTATATGGTGCAGGCATTGTCGGATGCGCCAGTTGCAGCGCTGTAACCGGATGCTTCAATACCGGAACCGTAACAATAACCGGTACTGTTGTAGGTGATGCCCTTATTGGCGGTGTTATTGTTGATTATGAAGCTATCTTTGGTAAGAGTCCGACTTTGACCTATTGTGATTTCGTTGCTCAAGATGAATTGACAATTGACAGTGTGTCCAGCTCGGCAACGGGGCAGGCGACAGCAGGTTATTTCACAGACGGTTCTTCAGGCACTTATTCGGCAGCATTCTATACGGCAATGGTAACCGACTGGGATTTTACAGATATTTGGCAGTATAAAAGTGCCTCTTATCCGGAATTAAAAGTGTTTACTCCTTTGCCGGCAGTTGCGCTGAGCGTTAACAATGCAAACATTGCAGAAAACGCTGGAGTTGCGACTGTGACAGCGACACTGTCTGCAGTTACGACAAAAGATGTGACAGTAACGCTTGGGCATACCGGCACAGCTACCGGGAGCGGAACGGACTACACCGCTTCAGCTGCCACAATCACGATTGCAGCGGGAAGCACCACGGGAACTGTAACAATCACCGCTGTCAACGATACGCTCGATGAAGCGGATGAAACCGTTATTATTGACATCACCGGCGTGACAAACGGCACCGAAAGCGCAGCGCAACAGGTGACAACGACGATCACAGATGATGACGATGCGCCGGCGATCAGCGCAAATGACCCGTCAGTTACAGAGGGCAATGCCGACACTGTGACGCTGGCCTTTACTGTCTCACTATCCACACCTAGCGGTAAGGCTGTAACAGTTGATTACGCTACTGCAAACGGTACAGCAACAGCAGGAACTGACTACACGGCAAAGAGCGGTACTCTCACCTTCGCTCCCGGGGAAACAAGTAGGACAGTCAGTGTGACAGTTGAAGGCGACACAGTCACGGAGCCGGATGAGACAGTTCTGCTCAACCTGTCAAATGCAATAAACTCTTCGATTTCTGATGCTCAGGGCAGCGGTACGATAACGAACGATGATGCTGTACCTGCGATATCTGTAGATAATGTCTCGGTCGCGGAAGGCAATGCCGGGACATCGACCATGACATTCACCGTTTCCCTTGACCATGCCAGTGCCTCCGCAATTACGGTGGATTATGCTACAGCGGATAACACAGCAACGGCAGGAACGGACTATACGGCAAAGAACGGTACTCTCGCCTTCGCTGCCGGTGATACGAGCAAGATGGTCAGCGTGACAATCTCCGGTGATCTGGGATACGAAACGAATGAGAGCTTCTACATAAACCTTACTAACCAGTCGAATGCTTCGATTTTTGATGCCCGGGGCATCGGAACGATAACGAATGATGATGCCGCACCCACGGTAACACTGAGCATCAACAACACAAGTATTACGGAAAATGGGACAGCTACAGTAACAGCGACACTGTCTGCCGTCTCGAGTGAAGATGTGACAGTAACGCTTGGGTATACCGGCACAGCTACCGGGAGCGGAACGGACTACACCGCTTCAGCTGCCGCAATCACGATTGCAGCGGGAAGCACCACGGGAACTGTAACGATCACCGCTGTCAACGATACGCTCGATGAAGCGGATGAAACCGTTATTATTGACATCACCGGCGTGACAAACGGCACCGAAAGCGGAGCACAACAGGTGACAACGACGATCACGGACAACGATGACGCGCCGACGATCAGTGCAAATGACCCGTCAGTTACAGAGGGCAATACCGACACTGTGACGCTGGCCTTTACTGTCTCACTATCCACACCTAGCGGTAAGGCTGTAACAGTTGATTACGCTACAGCAAACGGTACAGCAACAGCCGGAACTGACTACACGGCAAAGAGCGGTACTCTCACCTTCGCTCCCGGGGAAACAAGTAAAACGGTCAGTGTAACAGTTGCCGGCGACACGGTCACGGAGCCGGATGAGACAGTTCTACATAAACCTTACAAACCAGTCGAATGCTTCAATTTTTGATGCTCAGGGCATCGGCACGATAACAAACGATGATGCCGATCCCATCGTAACGCTCAGCGTTAACAACACAAGCATTACAGAAAACGGGACAGCTACAGTAACAGCGACACTGTCTGCCGTTTCGACTAAAGATGTGACAGTAACGCTTGAGTATACAGGCACCGCAACAGGGAGCGGAACGGACTACACCGCTTCAGCTGCCACGATCACGATTGCAGCGGGAAGCACCACAGGGACTGTAACGATCACCGCTGTAAGCGATACCCTTGACGAGATAGACGAAACAGTTATAACAGACATCGCCAGCGTTACAAACGGCACAGAGAGCGTAGAACAACAGGTGACGACGACGATCACAGATGACGATGACGCGCCGACGATCAGCGTAAATGACCGGTCAGCAGCTGAGGGCAATACCGGCACAACGACGCTGGCCTTTACGGTCTCACTTTCAGCACCTAGCGGCAAGGCCATAACAGTTGATTACACTACTGCAAACGGTACGGGAACAGCAGGAACAGACTACACTGCAATAAGCACGATGACGCTCACCTTTGCTATCGGCGAAACAAGCAAAACAGTCAATGTGACGATTTCCGGCGACATCGGTTACGAGCCGGACGAGAACTTCTATATAAACCTTACAGCTCCAACGAATTCTTCGATTTCAGATGCTCAGGGCATCGGAACGATAGCGAACGATGATGCCGATCCCACCGTAACGCTCAGCGTTAACAATGCAAACATTGCTGAAAACGCAGGAGTTGCAACTGTAACAGCGACACTGTCTGCAGCTTCGACAAAAGATGTGACAGTAACACTTGGGTATACCGGCACCGCAACAGGGAGCGGAACGGACTACACCGCTTCAGCTGTCACAATCACAATTGTAGCGGGAAGCACCACAGGAACTGTAACGATAGCCGCTGTAAGCGATACCCTTGATGAGATAGACGAAACCGTTATAACAGACATCACCAGTGTGACAAACGGCACAGAGAGCGTAGAACAACAGGTGACGACAACGATCACCGACGATGATGACGCACCGGCGATCAGTGTTAATGACCGGTCAGCAGATGAAGGCAATGCCGGCACAACGACTCTGACCTTTACGGTCACGCTGTCGGCACCGAGCAGTAAAACAATCACAGTTGATTACGCTACTGCAAACGGTACGGGAACAGCCGGAACTGACTATACTGCTATAGGCACGATGACACTCACCTTTACCGCAGGGGAAACAAGTAAAACGATCAGTGTGACGATTTCCGGCGACATCGGTTACGAACCGGATGAGAACTTCTACATTAACCTTACAAACCAGTCGAATGCTTCGATTTCCGATACTCAAGGCATCGGAACGATAACGAATGATGATGCCGCACCCACGGTTACAATGAGTATTAACAACACAAGCATTACGGAAAATGGGACAGCTACAGTAACAGCGACACTGTCTGCTGTCTCGAGTGAGGATGTGACTGTAACACTTGGGTATACGGGTACAGCAACAGGAAGCGGAGCGGACTACACAGCGTCTTCGATCACAATCATAATTACGGCTGCGAATACAACCGGAACAGCGACTATTACCGCAGTAAACGATGCGCTTGACGAAATAGACGAAACTGTAATAGTAGACATTAACAGCGTAACAAACGGCACCGAGAGCGGAGCACAACAGGTGACAACGACGATCACAGACGATGATATTGCACCGACGATCAGCGTAAATGACACATCAGTAGCTGAGGGCGATACCGGTACAACGGCACTGGCATTTACAGTCATGCTGTCGGCACCAAGCAGTAAAATAATCACAGTTGATTATGCAACGGCAAACGGTACGGCAACGGCTGGAACTGACTACACTGCCATAAGCACGACGATGCTCACATTTGCAGCTGGGGAAACCAGCAAAACGGTCAATGTTATGGTTACAGGTGACACAGACACGGAGTCGGATGTGACAATTCTTCTTAACCTTTTAAATGCAACAAACTCTTCAATATCAGATACTCAGGGCAGCGGCACGATATCAGATGATGATACGCCTGATCCTCCGACACCGCCAACAAATGATGCTGTAGTCGAAGTAAACGGGGAGAAGCAGAATGCGGGGCAAAGCTCCACAGAGACAACAGGAGATACTACCACCACCACAATTACAGTAGACGATACTAAGCTCAACACCATACTGGAAAAGGAGGGCAATAACGCCACTGTAACACTACCGGCAAGCGGGACCCCTGATGTTGTGGTTGGAGAGCTGAACGGCCAAACGGTCAAGAACATGGAAAACAAAGAAGCAACTCTCGAAATCAAGACCGAAACCGTGACATATACGCTACCGGCTTCGCAAATCAATATAGACGCTGTTTCGTCACTACTTGGTTCTCAGGTCGGGCTTAAGGACATCAAGGTAAGTGTCAGGATAGCCGATCCTCCTGCTGACACAGTTAAAATCGTCGAGGATGCGGCGAACAGTGGAAACTACCAGCTTGTAGTTAAGCCTGTTGAGTTTCAAATCACATGCACAAGCGGGTCTCAGACAATCGAGGTAAGCCAATTCAACGGTTACGTCGAGAGAACGATCGAGATACCCGAGGGAGTTGACCCGAGCAAGATTACAACAGGTATCGTGCTCAACGACGACGGTACTTTCCGTCATGTACCAACGCAAATCGTTTTGATTAACGGCAAGTATTATGCAAAGATCAACAGTCTTACCAATAGCACCTACTCAGTTATGTACAATCCAGTGATATTTGCAGACGTAGAAACCCATTGGGCAAAGGATGCTATTAACGACATGGGCTCGAGGATGGTTGTTAAGGGAGTTGGAAACGGTATCTATGAACCGGAAAGAAGCATTACTAGGGCAGAATTTGCAACCATTATCGTCAGGGCGTTAGGCCTTGCAGAGGATACTACCGCAAGTGCTTTTGGTGATGTAAAGCTTACAGACTGGTTTAACGGTTATGTTGTTACTGCAACCGCCTACAACCTGATTACAGGTTATGACAGCACGCACTTCGGCCCGAATGATACGATTACTCGCGAGCAGGCGATGACGATACTGGCGAGAGCGATGAAGCTTACCGGGATAAGCATAAGCCTGACCGATAGCGAAGCGTCGGCGTTACTTTCAAACTATACTGACAAAGGCTTGGTTTCGGACTACGCTAAGGCTAGTGCTGCAGCCTGCATCAAGAGGGGTATTGTATATGGCACGACAACGAGCACGCTTTCTCCTAAGGACATCTTGACGAGGGCAGAGGCTGCTGCAATTATCCAGAGACTGCTGCAGAAGTCAGGGCTGATCTAAATAAAGTTGAATACACACCGCAAAGGTAAGCCTTGCGGTGCGTACTTTATACATGTATAGGATCGCGTAAGTTTACTGTCGGTAAAAGTAAATCAGTCTTGCCCCAGGATATGCTATCGGCATATCCTTCTGGTGTTTTTGGCACCTTTATCTCTTTATTATGTATCAAAGCTTAGGTTCTTTACTGGCAAGTGCTGATAATTATGATACGGTGAACACCCTTGCCGACTAATCGTTAGCAAAGGTATCCCTTTCGTAATCGAGCGTATCAATCGTAAACGAAGGTGTTAACCCATGATAAGCCGTAATCTGTCATCATGCAGACTATGCTTATTTTGTGCGGTTTATTTCCGGCATACGCAGTGAATGATAGTACCGTCCTCGGGTTTATAAACCTGCCCTTGCTGACAGTTCAGAACCTTTAGACCCGCATTTTCTGCGAAAGAGGAAAGTTCATCCATTGAGAGTACTTCCCAATAACATTCCTTGTAAGCCCAGAATTTATTACCGTCCAGATACTGTGGATAGTTTTTTTCTTCAAATTCTCTTTCATGGGCAGAAAAACTGAGTATACCGTTTGTTTTAAGCACCCTTTTACACTCGTTTAGCATGTGCTTCTTGTTCTTTTCGCCATATAAAAGGCCGAAGGTCTGTGCCCAGATGATCACAGCATCAAATGTATTGTTATTAAACGGTAGATCCAATCCATTTATTATGGAAAAGTCAATTTTTCTTCCGGATTGGACGGCTAATTTAATAGCATTCATGATGATGGGTTCAGAGATATCCACGGCAGCAATTTTATGACCCATATCATACAATGCAAAAGCTTCTCTTCCCATGCCGCAGCCGATGTCAAGAATGTATGACTTATCCTGGAAGTGTTCTTGCACAACCTCTTTTTCCCATAATTTCAATCCGTTATTTGTAGCCTCCGGCATATATGCGTAACTTTCTTCTGTTGAATACCAGTCAATCACACCTTTAATCTTGTTTTCCACTGCTAAGACCTCACTTAAATCATACAAATAATCTCACCTACATAATACCACAAATACAAGACACCTCAGCTTCAATATCTTGTATCAAAGCTGAGGTGCTAATTTGGTGGAGACGAAGAGGATCGAACTCTCGACCTTACGGATGCGAACCGTACGCTCTCCCAACTGAGCTACGCCCCCAGGTTCATTAAATATACTATTTTAGAAGTACCGTGTCAATTCAAAGAATGTCATTTCATCAATATAACATAAGCTTATTTCTGCTATCGTTCCTGATTTCAGGTTTTATGTCATGGCAGCCTGGAAAAAATGACAAGCAATACAGGGATATCGGTCCCTGCATGAAAAAGGACAGAACCCAGAAGGCTGTCGGTATCCTGTGTTATATATCCCCATGCAAGTGATAAAGGAAGAAGATATGCAAGGAACATCAGCGCATCGTTTGTGTAGGTGATCCCTGTGTGGTGAAGCACAAAGGGAATGGAGATCGCCAGGTTTGACAGGAATCTTCCTGAAAGGTTTGATACTTTTTCCAGAAAAAGCCCACGAAAAAGCAGTTCCTCATTCAGAGCGTTACCTGCAATAAATATCAATATATAGGGGATCCAGGACAGGATCCTGGCAAGTGTAAGATCCTGCGCACCGAATAACTGCGCGACAAAGAAAGAACCGGATATGCATATGATGAAGGCAATGATCCCGATGGTCAGGCCTTTCTTGAGATTCCCTTTTTTAAGATACAGGGAACCGGTTTTTCACCAAAGAGCCTGTTAAGTAAAATGATGCTCAGTATGATAATGAGACTGCTGTCAAGTTTGTCCAATGCGATCCCTAGCGGGGTCTGGATGCTTACATCCAGAAAGTCTAGCAGTAAACGCACAGTCGGAAGATAGTAATCGAGCGATATAGCAAATAGGGCAATGAAAAATGCGCAGAATATCCTGCTGTAAAGCTTAAAATGTT
>Ga0172381_10006163_pt1 | contig 12051 bp, 12 predicted proteins | sample Leawel6488metaG_FD_119754 | JGI IMG/M metagenome (GOLD analysis project Ga0172381, IMG submission 119754) | Leachate microbial communities from a municipal landfill in Southern Ontario, Canada - Leachate well 64-88 metaG | ecosystem: Engineered > Solid waste > Landfill > Unclassified | place...
ACCAAGACGTTGTCCTGGGGCAGCATCACGAGATTGCGGGTCGCCGCACTGGATCATAAATCCCTCAATAACCCTGTGGAACAGTATATTGTCGTAAAATTTTGCAGAAGCTAATTTTACAAAATTATCCCGGTGAAGCGGCGTGTCGCTGTAAAGACGAATGGTCATGGTTCCTTCGGTAGTTTTCAATGCAAAGACGGGTTCCTCCGGAAGACTGGCCGGATCAAATGCCGGTGCTTTCACGGTTTGAGAAGGTTCATCACTTTTAACGGCAGCCTGGTCTTTTGCCTTTTTACCCGCGTTGTTGCAGGATCCCATAAATAATGCACTCATACAGATCAATAAAAAAATGGCGGTTTGTTTCATAAGACTAAGGTAGTGTTTTTTTTTTACATTTGTATATTATGAAAGTCAGGATAATCAACCGTTCCCGGTATCCTTTGCCGGAATATGCAACACCTTCCTCTGCCGGAATGGACCTGCGCGCAGATCTGCCGGAAACTATCGTGTTAAAACCCCTGGAAAGGACACTTGTTCCTACGGGTCTTTATATTGCCCTTCCTCCAGGCTACGAGGCTCAGGTAAGGCCCCGCAGTGGAATGGCCGTAAAAAAAGGACTCGGCATATTGAACAGTCCGGGGACTGTAGATGCCGATTACCGGGGAGAGATCAGGATCATCCTGGTAAACCTTTCCAATGTGCCGGTAGAGATCGAACCCGGTGAGCGGGTGGCACAAATGATTGTGGCTTCTCACGAAAGGGTTGAATGGGCGCCGGTCAAAGAACTGGAAAAAACCGAACGCGGAGAAGGAGGGTTCGGTTCTACGGGAAGAAAATAATGCAGGCATGAAGGAAAAGCTTTATTCGTTGTTTATAAAACACCCCGATGTTTGCACCGATACCAGGCAGATTCGTCCGGGTTGTCTTTTTTTCGCACTTCGCGGTGAACGTTTTGACGGGAATCTTTTTGCCCGCGAAGCACTTGGTAAAGGAGCCGCATACGCTGTTGTAGATAACTGTTCCGGTGATGATCCCCGGTTGATCAGGGTGCCGGACGTGTTGAATGCTTTGCAGCAGCTTTCTGTCACCCACAGGAAGTCGTTCAATATTCCCGTGATAGCCCTAACCGGATCCAACGGGAAGACCACCACCAAGGAACTGATCCATGCCGTACTAGCCACCCGTTACCGGGTATCGGCTACAAAAGGAAATCTAAATAACCACATAGGAGTGCCGTTGAGCCTTCTGGCAATGAACCGGGAAACACAAGCCGGGTTGTTTGAAATGGGAGCCAGTCATCCCGGAGAAATTGCTTTTCTTACGGAAATGGTCATGCCCAAGGCGGGTCTGATAACCAATATCTCGGGAGCGCATATGGAAGGATTTGAAACGATAGAAGGGGTCAAAAAATGCAAGGGTGCGTTGTACGATTACCTGGCATCTTCCGGGGGTATGGTGTTTTATAATGCAGACGATCCTGTATTATGCAACATGCTGGAGGAAAGGAATATTAAAGAAAAAGCAATAGCATACGGGAAGGACGTACAGGGGGTGAAAACGGAGATTTCCGAAGGTGTACTTCAATTGAAGGTGGACGGGTACCCGTTGATCAAAACAAATCTGGCAGGGCATTACAACACGCCCAATGTTCTGGCGGCTTTGGCTGTAGGGAAATATTACGGGACCGACCCCTTGGAAACAGCTGGTGCTTTGACTTCTTATAAGCCATCAAATTATCGCTCTCAGTGGATACAGACATCCCGGAACAGGATCCTGGCCGATGCCTATAACGCCAACCCGGTAAGTATGATGGTATCACTGGAAAGTTTTTCTGCGGCCGAAGGAACCCGGAAATGTCTTGTTTTGGGTGATATGCTGGAATTGGGAGCAGACGCGCGCCGGGAACATCTGAAGGTTGTAGACCGGGTGGCAAAAATGAACACGGATAAAGTATACTGGGTAGGACCTTTGTTTTCAGAGGCGGTCAAAGAAAGAGGGGCGGAAGGTCTGTGCTTTCCTCATGTGGAAGCGTTGATCACGTACCTGGAAAATGACCCTCCTGAAGGATTGGTGATCCTGATCAAAGGATCCAACGGCATCCGTCTTACAAAACTTATTGCATCCGGAGTTTTTGGAAAGTAAGTTTTTTGCCTGACACAAAGAAACGCCACACAATACTTCCCCGGTACATAACCGGGCTGAGGGCCGGTTTTATTCCCTTCGCGCGTGACGTAAGACGGTACATCCTCCAGAAATGCAGGTGCGCTTTGTAAACGGACAGGGCAAAATTCCATTTCCCCTGGAAACAATAAGCCACAGCCGATAGATGATCCGCCAGTATACGTAGCAATAACACGGGGATCATTTCCCGTCTTCCCAGGTTCTTGTACATCATCAGCAGGTTATTCCTGTAATTCAGGTATAGTTTACGGGGAGAATCATTTGGAAGTGTGCCGCCTCCCACGTGCAAAATCTTTGACTGCGGAACAACACGTACTGAATAACCTGCCCAGTGGGCCCTCCAGCAAAAGTCGATCTCTTCCATATGCGCAAAAAAAAGATCGTCCAATCCACCAAGCCGGTGGTACAGATCGGAGCGGACAACCATACAGGTTCCGCTGGCCCAGAAGACTTGTGCCGGCTGTTCGTACTGGCCGTTATCTTTTTCTATGTATGTCAGGATCCTGCCGCGACAAAACGGAAATCCCAGCCGGTCAATATAACCCCCGCAGGCCCCGGCATATTCAAATGTATCTGGATGTGTCCGGGACAGGATTTTTGGCATGCAAACGCCACATTCAGGCATGCTGTCCATCATCCGGGCAAGGGGAGTCAGCCAGCCGGGTGTTACTTCCACATCGGAATTCAGAAGTATGTAATACGTTGCTTCTATTTGCTCCAAGGCACGGTTGTATCCCCCCGTGTACCCCAGATTGCTTTGAAAGACGATAACAGGAAGGTCCGGAAAATGTTCGGTAAGCCAGAGCACCGAACCGTCTGTAGAGCCGTTATCTGCCACATAGATCCGGGCCCAGGGTTCTGGAGTCCGCTCCAGCAACAGAGGCAGGAACTGTTCCAGGAAGTGTTTGCCGTTCCAATTCAGGATTACTATGGCCACTTTCGGCTTCATAAGACAAATGTAAGTGTTTTTAGTAAATTCGCACCATGAAAAAAACGGTAGAATTGCTGGCTCCGGCCAAAGACCTGATGTGTGCCATTGAAGCCGTCAACCACGGGGCGGATGCTGTTTATATGGGGGCTGCCCGCTTTGGGGCACGTTCTTCTACCGGGAATACAATAGAAGATGTGGGAAAGGCGGTCAGATATGCCCACCGTTACGGTGCATCTGTCTATATTACCCTGAATACATTGTTGTATGACCATGAGCTTTCAGATACCCTTATTATTCAGGATATCAGGTTGTTGTACCTCAAAAAGCAACACGTTCTGCCTCCGGTTCCTATACATGCCAGTACACAAATGGACAATGCCACTTTGGAAAAAATCCTTTTCCTTGAAAAAGAAGGTTTTGACAGGGGAGATTGCGCGCATTATTGCCGTTTGTCTTACGATTTGGAAGATGCTTAGGGGAACGTGCTAATCAGGAACAAACACCTGTTGTCTCTCAAAGATATGGACCGTTCCGCCGTCTTACCCCAATTATTGGATATGGGGATGAATTCGTTGAAAATTGAGGGCCGGCTGAAAGGGGTGGATTACGTCAAAAACATAACGGCTTATTATCGCCGACTGCTGGATGCACTGGGAGGACAAAAAACGTCCCTGGGTTCGTGTACCTTTTTCTTTACGCCTGATTCCCGGAAAACATTCCACAGGGACCGAACCGAATACCTTCCCGTCAACAGACGTTTCACGGAAGATGTCCATCAGTGGAATACGCCCAAATCAACGGGAGAATTGTTGGGCAAACCCGTTCGTGTTTTCAGGGACGGGTTTTAGATCGATTCCCGGATCCGCACAGGTGACGGACTTTGCTTTACACTTGAGGACGGGACTTTCACCGGTTTTTCCTGCTTTATCCCTGCATCAGCCATAGCTGCGGCAAGACGTCATGCCCTTACGCTTTTGGAAGAAAGATCCCGGCAGGATCTAATGACCGGCAGAATAACCGGAACAAAAGATCTTTCCGAGGAAGATCCGCTGAATATCCTGGAAAATGATTATCCCGGAAAAAAATTTATTACGGCAGCCACTCCGTTATCTGAAGACACCCCGCTGATGACTTGCCGTTACTGTCTGAAACAGGCTTTGGGCTATTGTTCGCCGGAACCCTTGTATTTAGTGAGAGGAAAGAAAAAATTCCCGGTTTATTTTGATTGTCAGGCTTGTCTTATGTTCGTGGGCAATGCGGTTTCCAGTAAACGGGCAAGTCCCCAGGCCAGAACAAAATAAATTACAGAGATCACTATCAAGGGGAAGAATGCATCAAATGTACGGCTCCGGATAAGATCGCTGGCTTTTGTAAGGTCTTGTACGGCAATATATCCTACAATGGAAGTGAGTTTGGTCAGAGCAATTAGTTCGCCTTTAAAAACAGGATAAACCCGTCGTATTGCCTGGGGAAGGACAATGTAAACAAAAGTGTGTATGCGGGAGAAACCCAGGGCAATTCCGGCTTCCGACTGCCCTTTAGGTACCGATTGAATGGAAGAGCGAAACATTTCCGATACATAGGCTCCAAAGATCAGGGAAAAAGTGATTACAGACACACTTACCCCGTTCATGCCGGTAGAAGCAAAAACCACATAATACATAAGCATCAGCATGACTACCTGTGGAATACCCCTGAAGAAGGCAATGTATATACGTGCTAAAAGAGAGACTGCTCTCCACCGGCTCATGCGCATAAAACAAATTAAACCGCCTGTTAGTGTGCCTCCCAGGGCGGAAAGCAATGCTGTCAGCAAGGTGATCAAAAGCCCATCCAACAAAAGCATATACCGCTTATCCCTGATCAGGTTGTTGTAAAAACGCTGTCCGATGTTCTGCCGTGATTTTTCCGCTTTAACTGTGTCTTGGATACGGGTTTGCAGGGTGATCATTGACGACCATGTGGTCAGGTACGAGTCCGAGAAAGAAAATTTTTTGCTTCTCTCTTCGGTGACCATAATATAATTGATCATCATATCGATTTTCCCGGCAGACATTCCGGCCAGCATCCCGCTGAAATCGGAAATGACAAATTCGGGTTTTTTGTTCATCCGTGCGGCAAATCGCCGGGCCATTTCAACATCAAATCCGGCAGGGTGGTTATCCTGGTAAAAAGTAAACGGCACATCCATACATGTTGTGCCAATTCTTATTATTTCGTTGATTTTATTGGATTCCGGGAAATCCGGCATGGTCCCGTCGGTTCTTTCCAGCCACCGGTCCACCATTTGTGTATGTATTCCGTTTTGGATGAGTTCTTTTAGAAATTGATTGAATTTTGGACGCAACAGGGTGTCTTCCGGGCTAAATCCCACAGATACAGATGTGGAGGCGGCTTGTTCACTTAAAAAAGCCAGATCGGGTGATTCTTCCAGAATATAAAGGCATACAGGACGTGCCAGAAACACCACATCACAATCACGGTTCCTTAACAAAGCAATCAGGTCTGTTGTGTTAGTCAGGGGAATGATCCGGGCTTGGGGAAAATGTTCGCGGGCATAATTTTCCTGCCACGTAGCGATCAATACGCCAATGCGAATATCTTTATGGTTCAGATCTTCCAGGGAACGCAGTGGTTTTTGACCGTAAAGTGATATAGATGTGAGCGACACAAAAATCAGGCATGCAATTATTATAATACAACGTAACCGGTTTTTCATTTCAAAAAGAGACGTTTTTTTCAGGAGCTTTTTTGGCCGGGGAAAAACGGGACAACAATATGCCTCCCACAATAAGGACCAGGCCCGTTACCGTGGAGGGGAACACCGGTTCGCCCAATATGTAATGAATCAGGATCAGCGACAAAAACGGGAATATGTAGATCAGGGAACTGACTACAGCAGTGTTTCTGGCTAATTTCAGGGCTTTGAGCCATATAATAAAAGGGACTGCCATTTCAAAGATCCCGATATAAACGCCGGATAATATACTGCGAAGAGAAACCCCCGGGGGAATCAACTCCGAATCCTCCGCTCCGGCCAGGTGTTTTACGAGTAAGAACAAAACCAAATATACCCAGGCGAAAAGAAAGTTTAGAAAAAGAGATATGTCATCCGGCAATTTGTTTTTCATGTTGAACAGAAAATACACAGCCCACAGAAAGGCACTACCCATAGCCAGAACGACACCCCAGGGATTTTTAATATGCAGGCCTTCCCGGAACAACGCCAGCGGATCACCCTGTATGGCTATAAACAAAGCTCCGGCAAAACTGACAAACATAGCCAGAATACCCATCCATCCGATTTTTTGTCCCAGAACGGGTATGGACAGTAAAACCAACACAAGGGGCCAGATCATGTTGAGTGCCTGTGCCACCTGTGCAGGCAACATGCTATAGGCTTTGAACAGGATCAAGTAGTAGAGAAAAGGATTGATAAAACCCAACAGGGCTGCTCTTGGCAGGGTTTTCAGCGGAATGGAAAAAAGATCGCCACGTTTTCCCGCTGCCATCAGAAGCAGGAATAACGTGGCGATAGCCGATGTGGTGGCAATAAAAAGCAATACGGCAGGTGTCAGATCGGCAAGCGCCCATTTGAAAGCGGTGGCTACGGTAGCCCAGCATGCTATGGCAATGGCGGCATAAAAGCCGGCTGACCTGCGTAATTTATCTGCTATTTTGCTACCCGTTCCAACCATTTAACCATAGACAGCATAGTAATCATAGATATGAGACATACTACGACAAATACGGTCCAGGTTGCCCATAAAGGAATATGGGAATACATCAAACCTCCAATAAACAACAACTGGTTCCCAACAGCAGTGGCCGCAAGCCATCCTCCCTGCATCAATCCCTGCATGTGTGGCGGGGCAACCTTGGACACAAACGAAAGACCGAGTGGGCTGATAAACAACTCGGCGACGGTCAACACAAAATACGTGGATATAAGGATGAAGGGCCCTACTTTGGCGGATAGCTCCAGCCCTCCGGCTGCTTTTACGTCACTTAAAAGCGGAAGGTTGACGGAAGCAAAGGTCATGATCATGTATGCGGCTGCAGCAATTCCCATACCGATGGCGATCTTTTTAGGGGTTGAGGGTTCTATTCCTTTTTTGTTCAGCCAGGAGAAGAACGGTACAATCAAAAAGGTCAGTAATACAACAAACAAAGGATTAACGGACTGGAACATTTCTGCACCTACAATGCGCGTAAATCCAAGATCAATATCGATCATGCTCAGATCTGTGTAGTCCCTGGCAAAGAATGTCAGCGAAAGGCCGTTCTGGTGAAAAGAGAACCAGAAAAAGATCACGACTCCGAAGACGGCAAACAAAGCCAACAGGCGGCGTTTAACCTCGGCAACGTCCATTTTGGTGACCTTGGGAGCAGGATTGTCATCGGTAGCAATGCCCTCTTTCTTGACGTCCGGCAACCTGTTCCTGGTTGCAAGAAAAATAACCAGCGAAATGGCCATAGCTATAATGGCAACGAAGAACGCATAATGGAAACCGGTACTAAATACATCCAGGTACCTGTCGGCAAATGCAGCCAGATCGGTAATAGGACCCTGATTGGCCTCGGCAGCGGTAAGGGAGAATTTCTCCAAAGCCTCACCGGTCATTCCACCTGCACGGAATTGATGGCACAGGGCGGGTAATTCGGCATTGTATACCAGGTTGTGTGATTGCAGCCACCAGTTTCTTACGGCGATGGCAAAGAACGGGGCAAAAATGGCTCCGATGTTGATGAACATGTAGAAGAGCTGGAATCCGGTGTCGCGTTTTTCGGAGTACTTGGGATTATCATACATTTGTCCCACTACGGCCTGCAGATTCCCTTTGAACAAACCGTTTCCGAAAGCGATGGTAAACAGACCAATACAGGTAATGGTCAGGTAAAGTGCCAGGTTTGGGACAGGTGTCGGTGTGGGAAACCCAACGATCAGATATCCTACAGCCATCATGACAATACCTGTAAGAATGGTTCCCTTGTAATTTTTTGTTCTATCGGCAATAATACCTCCTACCAGTGCCAACACATAGATAAGGGCATAAAAAATGGCGTAAATAACTCCGGTCGTTGTTTCATTCAGGCCGAATTTTGCCGATATAAACAGAGACAGGATTGCCATCATGGTATAAAAACCGAAGCGTTCGCCCATATTGGCGAGTGCAGCGGCAATCAATCCTTTGGGTTGTCCTTTGAACATAAGTGGTTATATTTTTTTGGTTTATACCCGGCAAAAATACAATAAATTTGGTAACTTTGTTCGCTTATGAAGGCCATATTTTCGCGGATTTGTTTTTTAGTCGTTTACACGATCATCTGCCTGTTCAGTTTGTTACCCCTGCCCCTTTTGTACGGCCGTTCGTTCATTTTTGTGGTATTGCCGTTGAGTATAGCAGGTTATCGCAAAACGGTCGTGACAATAAATATGGCCCGTTCTTTTCCTGACAAATCCTACGGGGAAATACAACGAATGGTCAGGGATTTTTACCGTTACCTGGGAAGGTTGTTTGCCGAGTCCATCTGGCTGTTTACCGCGTCGGGAAAAAGCGTGATGAAGCGTTTTTCCATTAAAAACTGCCGGGTATTGGAAAGCCTGCGGGAAAAAGAAAAAAGCGTTGTGGTCATGCTTCCTCACATGGGAAACTGGGAGTTTTTAAGGGCTTGCAGCTGTCCGGAGCAGAAAACCGTATGCGGGTATGATGTACGACAGCTTCATATGGTTTACCAGCGAGTTAATTCTCCCTTGTTTGACAGATTGATGTACACCCTGCGCAACAGGTATAAAACGGGCTGGAAGATCCTGGAAAGCAGAAAAGTAGCCCGCTATATGGCTAGTCACCGGGAAGTCCCGGGAATATATGCCATGATCTCTGATCAGTGTCCCGGCCCTACCGGAAAAAGTGTTTCCGGAATGTTTTTGAATCAGCCAACTCTTATGATTGAAGGTCCTGAGGCTCTGGCACGAAAATTCGGTTTTGCCGTAGTATACGGGGTCTTGAAGCAAACCGGGAAAGGCCGGTATTCCATACAGTTTTCGCTTATCACGGAAAATGCGGCTGAAACGGAAGAAGGGGAGATTAGTAAGAAATTTGCCGGATTACTGGAAAAGGATATTGAACGAACCCCTCACCTGTGGCTATGGAGTCACAAACGATGGAAAAGGGTTCCTTCATCAAGGGCTTGATATTTGCACTAGACTTAAAAAATTAGGATATGAAAAAACTGATGATCTTATTACTGGCATTAAGTCTATGGATACCCATCCAGGGACAGCCGGTGCCGGAAGGGCAACAGATACCCCAGGGGGCTGTTGTTTACAGTCTTCCCAGGACATGTATAAGAATAGTGGCTGAAGCACACTATACACAGTTTGTTCCCGGCCCCTATGCCCGTTATGCCAGGAAATTCCTGGGAATAGATGCCGGGCAGAACAGGACGACTACCTACGAGCTGTCGCGCATTGAAATGACTCCTATGCTGGAAACCGATCCGCATCAGCTTTATATGGCGCAAATGACCAAAGAGAATCCGGAACCCTGGTTTTTACAGCTGACCTCCCAGGGGCTTGTCCTGCTTTCCGATGCTTATCGGGCCAAAGAAACCAAATGGAGATTTCCTGCCCCGGACGGACCTGAAGATGTATCAGATGCCGGGATCATTGAAAACCTGAAGGAAGAACGCACAACTTTGTACCGGTCGCAGGTAGAAGGTCGGGAAGTGTATGCCATACCCGTTCAACAAACACAATTGGTAGAGAAAACGTTGGAACAGAGAGCCGAGGAAGCGGCACGGAAAATATTCCGTTTGCGGGACATGCGCTATGCCATCATAACCGGTGATACGGATGCCATATACAGCGGAGAGGCCATGGGTGCAGCCGTTGAGGAAATGAGGCGTATGGAAGAAGAATACCTGAGGCTTTTTTTGGGAGAAACAACCACCGGCAAAACACATATCTCAACGGATGTGCTTCCCGATCTGGAGCGGACCCGTTACGTTGCATTCCGTTTTTCTGAAACAGAAGGATTATTGCCTGCAGACAATGTGGGTGGACGGCCCATTGTTCTGGAAATGGATGTCACGGGAGAGGAGCCGTTCCCAGGGATAATTACAGATGAAACCAGGATGCGTTCGGGAACGAGGCTTTTTTACCGTCAACCAGTCATCACGCTGGTACGTTTGTCAGACGGTCAGAGAGAATTGTTGCAGGCACGGATCCCTGTTTATCAGAAAGGTCCTGTATTGAATTTTATTATTAATTAAAACATATTTTATGGACATTATCGATCTCAAACCACAAAGAGTCTGGAAACATTTTTATTCATTGACCCGTATACCGCGACCTTCTAAAAAAGAGGAAAAGATTCGTGCTTTTCTGGCAGAATACGGAAAAAAACTAGGGTTGGAAACCATTGTAGACGAAATAGGGAATGTCATTATCCGTAAGCCGGCCACTCAGGGAATGGAAAACCGCAAGGGAATCATTCTGCAGGCACATATGGATATGGTCCCTCAAAAAAATAAAGCCACCCGGCATGATTTTGAAAAAGATCCCATTATTCCCCGCATAGAAGGGGAATGGGTATATGCCACAGGGACTACACTGGGAGCCGATAACGGTATGGGTGTTGCTGCTGCAATGGCCGTTCTGGAAGCCGGTGATATGGAACATGGTCCCGTGGAGGTGCTGATCACAACAGACGAAGAAACCGGTATGACAGGTGCTAGAGGGCTTAAACCCGGCGTGCTCAAAGGCGATATTTTGCTGAACCTGGATTCGGAAGATGAAGGGGAACTGTACGTGGGTTGTGCAGGAGGAGAAGACGGCTCGTTTGAAATGGAATACAAACCCGGACCCGTTCCCGCCGGTTGGAAAGCAGCGCACATTAATGTTACAGGACTGAAAGGAGGACATTCCGGAATGGATATCATTCTGGGCCGCGGGAATGCCAACAAGATCATGGTTCGCATTCTTTACCATTTAATGGAAAAATCAGGTATTGTCATTACTTCTGTTGAAGGGGGAAATCTGCGTAATGCCATACCCAGGGAAGCAGATGCAGTCATTTGTTACGATCCGGCAAACAAAGACCGGGTTAAGTTACTTACAGACGAAATGGCCGACATCATAGCGACGGAATTAAAACTGGTGGATCCCGGTCTGAAAGTCACCCTGGCAGCCTGTGACACACCTACTGAAATTGTTCCACGGGACGTAGCCTTAAAGACTATTCGTGCCGTGTATGCAGCCCCCAACGGAGTATGGGCCATGAGTAACTCTATGCCCGGATTGGTGGAAACATCTTCCAACATGGCAATTTTTAAAGCGAAAGAAGGACATATAGCCGTACATTGTCTGATCCGCAGTTTAGTAGACACGGCTAAAGAAGATATGGGAACGGCATTGGCCTGTTCCTTTACCAATATTGGAGCACGCGCCACTTTTTCAGGTTCTTACCCGGGGTGGAAACCCAACATGGATTCCCCCATATTGCAGGTTATGCTTGACACCTACAAAAGTATGTTCGGTCAGGAGGCAAAGGTAAAAGCCATTCATGCAGGGCTGGAATGCGGCATACTGGGAGGTACTTATCCCCATTGGGACATGATCTCATTCGGACCCACACTCCGCTCTCCCCATTCACCCGATGAACGATGTCTGATTCCTACTGTACAGAAATTCTGGGATTTGCTGGTGGAAACACTTAAAAATGCCCCCGTAAAATAAGAGGGCGTAGAATACCTAAAAAAAAAAATTTGCCGGGCTGCAGGAATTTCCTATCTTTGCAGCCCTTTTACAATTAAAATAATAAACAATCACTATGTTAAAACAGTACGAAACCGTTTTCATTTTAACTCCCGTTTTGTCTGAAGTTCAGATGAAGGAAGCGGTTGCCAAATTTCGTGATCTGATAGTAGCCAATCAG
>Ga0172381_10006165_pt1 | contig 12050 bp, 10 predicted proteins | sample Leawel6488metaG_FD_119754 | JGI IMG/M metagenome (GOLD analysis project Ga0172381, IMG submission 119754) | Leachate microbial communities from a municipal landfill in Southern Ontario, Canada - Leachate well 64-88 metaG | ecosystem: Engineered > Solid waste > Landfill > Unclassified | place...
ATCCCCGGACGCTGGGACGGTGCCAGTGATATAAGCGCCGTATTTGTGTTCTATCTTTCCGGTGCTGAGGATGCCGGGGATAATTTCCGCTTCCAATTGTCCTGGGCCAACAAAGCTACTGCCGGCGGGGTTATCTCCAACGCCACACAAGACGTCAATTTCGATCAGGCGGTAATAGCTGGGAGAACGGCACAATATTCTATCTATACCGTCACGATGCCAATTGATTGGGATATCGTCAATCCAGACATATTGATTAGCGATCACTTCGGGGGGCGGATTCGCCGTGTGGCCGCCGATGCTCCACAGGTCTCTAACGAAATCGTGATGCTTGATTTTTACATGACCTACACGGTAGACAAGATATTCAAAAAGTGAGGTGCGGATGGCACAAGCGGCGGTAGAATGGAAACTAATCCAGCCGGGGCGGATTAATATCACCGGCTACATCGACAAGCTCAAAGCGGCGCTTACCGCAGAGGTAGACACGATAGACGGCGAGTTTCACAAGACTACCGCGACCTGGAATCACCAACCCGCCTTCGAGAAAAAGGTGGACATGGCGAATGCGATGGACTTACGCGGCAGCGTGATGACTACCGACAAGATTTATACCTACATCACGCGGGGCACGCGGATTAGATACGCCACTATGACGCCTAACTTCATGGCGAAAACGTCACCGGGGCATATCGGCAGCGGGCCAGGGCGCGGTGGGGTGCTATTTATCAGCCGCAAGCATCCGCGACCGGGGATTAAGGCGCGTAACTTCGATATTGTGATAGCCCGGCGTGCCCACACGCGGCTAAACCGATCAATGAAAGCCGCCATGAAAGAAGCCTCAAACGGGACATGGACTAAATGAGCGTAACCGACAACGTCAAAAGCGGTTGGTTGAATATCGTTAGGCGCTTGCAGGGGTGCGGCAAAACGCAAGGTATGAGCGTGCTTACTATTCGGGTATTGGTAGACGCTGAGGGTGATCCGGTCTTGTGGACACAGCCGGAGCGTGTGCTATTGGAACCCAAGAGCGCCTGTGGTACACCGGAACAACTGGCGGCGCTCATTGTATCCCTAACGAAATAAGGGTGTATAATAAGAAGTAAGTAAACCAAACTTTACTTGCTCAAACAGGGCAAACCGTGAGACATTCACGGCTTGCCCTGTTTTTTGTTGTGGAGGTTCTATGCCCTGGAAGATCAGAAAGCACAAGGGGAAGTTCGCTGTCTATACCAGCGATGGTGAATTGGTAGCCGAACACGCCGATTATCGCCGTGCAGTACGGCACTTGCGGGCGTTGTATGCCAGTGAGAAGCGAGAGAAGGAAGGCGAGGAGAAAGCCGCTAACTGGAGAGCGCGGGCTGGGCAGACGATAGCCGGGCGCTTGCGCCGCGGGTCTGGCGGTAAGTTCGAATCCAGCGAAGGGCAAGCGAAGAAGATCACCGTCACCTTAGAGAGCGTAGGACTAAGCAAGAGTGCGGTGGAGGCGCTAAGTGCGCTAAAATCAGGCGGCGAATTATCCCGGGAGGACGCGGACTCCCTGGTGGGTAAGGGCCTGGCGTCAATGCGGCAAGATGGTACGTATGCTATTACCACGAAGGGCCGCGGTGTACTGGCGGCGGTGCGTTCTGGCGATTTAGCGAAGGTCCAAGAACTTATGGAAGCGCAGCCAGAAGAGAAGAAACCGAAGGCGGGCGCGGCCAAGAAACCGAAGGCCGGAGAGGACAAGCCCAGCCAGGAAGAAACCGAGACCGCCAATCAGACGCTTGTCTCTGAGGCATTAGCGAAAGCCGACGGCGGTATGAGCAAAGAGCACTTCATGGCGCTATCCTCATTCGCTACCGGCGGGGATGTAGACGACGCCACACTGCAAGCCCTGGGAGAGATGGGACTAGCCGAGCAGGACACCGGCGGTTTTTGGCGTATGACGTTACCGGGGAATGCGGTGTTGTCGGCGGCTAAGAATGGAGAATTGCGGGACGCGCTGGATGCACTGAGCGCGGGTCGGGATGCCTACGCCGCCGCGATTGACAAGGTAAACCGCGCGCTCAGATCGGGGGCGCGCTTAGGAAAAGTCAAAGAATGCAACAAGCCCAAGAAGGAGGGCAATATGGAAGGATTCGAGAGAGAGGATGGAGAAAGTCCCGTCTTGGGCTTCGGCGGGGCGACATCGTTTGAAGAGTTGGAGGCGTCCGAGATGGCCCAGGAAGCCGCCGAAGAGGTGCACGCATTGACGGCGCAATTTGAGACGTTGGCTCGTAACATCATGCGTGCTGAAGAAGTCACCGACAAGGCCGCCGCTATGCAGAAGTTGGCAGCCGAGTTCTCCGACCGTGTAGGCATGGCGATGCAGGGCAAAGAGGAAAGCAAGGAGGCGGAAGTCGAAGACGAGAAAGCCGTCTGGACTACGGCCTATATCAATGACCTACCCGACAGCGCATTCCTCTACATTGCCCCCGGTGGCGAAAAAGATGCAGACGGCAAGACCACCTCGCGTTCTTTGCGTAACCTGCCAGTACGGGATGCCGAGGGTAAGATTGATCTGCCGCACCTACGGAACGCCATTGCCCGCTTGCCGCAAACCAAAGCCGAGGGCCTGACGCCGGAGAAGATTACCGCCCTGCAAGACAAGGCGCGAAAGATGCTCCAAGAGGCGCAAGGCGAAAAGAGCTTGTTCGGTAAGATCATTGACGCGGTCAAGAGCGTGTTCGGACATGCGGAAGCCGAACCAGAAGCGGAACCCGAAGACGGTGCGGGTATGACGCTATGGAAGGATACCGATAGCGGCGCGTGGCGTTGGTTTGCGGTCTATTCTAACCACTTCCGCGACCGGGACAGCCCGCCGGAAATCCTGGCAAGTGAAGCCCATAAGGAGTTTATCGACGCCGTGGATGACGGAAAAGCGCCCTACCCCGAACTGTGGCACTGGCACGTTAAAGGGAGTGCTTGGGGGCGTGCGGATTGGTTGGCCTATGATGACGAAACCGGTATGGCGATGGCAGCGGGGTATGTGCTGCCGGGCCATGAGAAAGAAGCCGCAGCCCTGAGCGAGTTTGGCGGCGGCGTCAAGGTGTCGCACGGCATGAACCGCATCACCCGCGACACCAAAGACCGCAGCGTTATTACTGGCTACCGCACGGTAGAGATTAGCGACTTGCCCGACTATGCCGCAGCCAATGAGCTAACGGCATTCGAGCTGAAAAACAAGGACAAGGAGGAAGACATGATCCCTGAGCATAAGAAGGCTTACCTCAAGGCTGTAGGCCTGACGGAGGAGAAGATTATGGAGATCGAGGAAGTTTCACGCCAGAAGGCTTTGCGAGCTGAGGCTGACGGCCTGGAGTTCAAGGAGACGGAACCGGAAGCCGCCGCACCCGTTGAGGCTACGCCCGCCCAGGAGTACCCGACGCGGCAAGAAGTCGCCGAGGCCCTGGAAGGCATGGTGCACAGCTTCGAGGAGGCTATTGCCGGACTGACCAAAGAGATTAACTCGCTCAAAGAGTCAGAAGAGGCCCGTATTGCCGAGAAGGCCGCCAATATCCCGCGTGCTTCACTGGCGGAATTGATCAGCCAGCGGGTCATCGGCAGCAAGGAAGCCCAGGTGGACGGACGTTCGGAGTTAGCCAAGAACGGCCCCGAAGAGACGAAGGCGGGACGCGGTTTGTTTTTCGATCAATGGACACACTAACCGAGTGAGAAAGCATAAGGAGGATTCAAATGAGTGACGAAGTACTCAAGCAGATTGCGGACACTATGGCGCAACAGACCGCGCTTCTAAGTGCCATGCAAGAGAAGGAGCTGCACACCAAAGCTCCGGCCAACTACAACACCGCAACGATGTTGCATGGCAATGCCGGTATTTTTGGTGTGCCTGGCATTGACCGCGATGTGATCACGGCCCACGTGCGACCCTATGGCCTGGCCTCGGCCTTGCCGATGATCCCAACGCGCTACGAAAGCCCGCGCTATGCTACCTTGACCGGCTATACTGACGTGGTAGGCAGCGAGCCAACGTACCCCTGCGAAGATGCACCCGCCGGTTACGTCAAGGGCTGTAACCTGACGGCGCAGTTTGGGCGTGTGGCCCGCCAGACGCAGACCATCGAGATCGACAAGGTGATCTTGCAGCGCAATCGCGGCGACATGACCGATCTGGTCTTGCGTGGTGCGGTACTTGACCCCACTTCGCCTTTCCATCCTGCCGACCTATCGGATATGGACATCCTGAATCTGGTTGTGAAGTCGGAGATGGTGGGCGTGGGCGTCCAGATGGAGCGCCGCTTGAACACCATGATGTGGCAGGGTACACCTACTAGTAACACGGCTGGCGGCGGCTACAAGGAGTTCCCCGGCCTGGATCTGCAAATCGCCACCGGTCAAAAAGACGCCGATACCGGGACGACCTGCCCCGCGCTGGATAGCGACGTGAAAGACTTCAACTACTCGTTGGTTGACGGGTCAGACAAGGACATCGTGGAGTACATGAGTATGGTGGAGTTTTATCTCCGCAACAACGCCATGCGCATGGGCCTGATGCCCGCGTCTTGGGTGTGGGTGATGCGGCCTGAGTTGTGGTTCGAGCTGTCCGCCGTGTGGCCTTGCCGCTACAATACCAACAAGTGCAACGTCATCGACACCGCCGGTATCGATACCGTCCCGATGTACGACGCGGCAGATGGTACTCGCACCCGCGACGCGATGCGTAACGGCATGTACATTGACGTCAATGGCAACCGTTACCCCGTGGTGGTCGATGATGGGATCTATGAGCACAATAACATCAACAACGCCCATCTTGCCGCCGGGGAGTATGCTTCCAGTGTCTACATGGTACCCATGACCATTACGGGTAACTTCCGCGTGGCCTACATGGAATACCTCGACTACCGCGCCGCGATGCCCGAAATCGCCCTGTTGCGTGGTAAGGAGATGTTCTGGACTGACGACGGTCGCTTCATGTGGGCTATGGACGACAACAAGTTCTGCTTCACTCTGACCGCCAAGACGGAGCCGCGTGTGATCTTGCGCACCCCGCAGCTTGCCGGGAAGATTCAGAACGTGAAGTACACCCCGCTCCAGCACCTGCGGTCTTCTGACCCGGATTCTGAGTACTTCAAGGACGGTGGTGTGAGTCTGCGTAGCGCGTCTACCCTGTACGCCGCATGGCGGCAGTAGTAGCGTAGCTGCTCCTTTCCTGTGCCGGGTGGGGGTCGGGTGCATCTGGCCCCCACCACAGGCACAAGAGAGGTAATTGGTAAACAGGAAAGGCACAGGAAAGACGATGGACTGGAATGGGCAAAAAGTGGTAGTGACAGGCGGGGCCGGTTTCATTGGCTCGCACCTGGTAGAGTTGTTGGTCGAGCGCGGCGCGGACGTTATGGTTATCGATAATCTGAGCCGCGGGAATCTGGATAACTTGCGGGCGGTCGCGCGTGACATCACCTTAGCCAAGATCGACTTGGAGAACCGCGTCCCGACATTTGACCGTGACGCCGTGGTATTTCACTTGGCGGCCAAGGTGGCGGGGATTCAATACAACCGTACTCATCAACTCGATATGCTAAACTCAAATATGCGGATCAATAATCACGTACTCAGAGCGGCGGAAGCCTTCCCGCCCAAGCTGTTAGTCGTGGCGTCTACCGCGTGTGTTTATGGGCACGATGCGCCCGTCCCGACGCCGGAAAGCGCCGCCAATGGGGACATCGAGCCGACCAACTACGGATACGGCCTGGCGAAATGGGTCATGGAGAAGCAAGCGACATTCCTACATCAAGAGCAGGGAATACCCGTGGCTATCCCGCGATTTTTCAATGCTATCGGCACACGGGATTACTACGACGAAACCGCGCACGTTGTCCCAGCACTCATCAAGCGCGCCGTGGATGGGGAGAATCCCTTTGTTGTGTGGGGTACGGGGAAGCAAACGCGTACTTTTGTTGACGCCGCCGATATTGCGAAGGCGCTGGTACTTCTGGCGGAATGCGAAGCGGCCCACGATGCGCAGCCGGTCAATATTAGCAGTTCAGTGGAAAGTAGCGGAGCAATTAGCACGATAAGCATTGACGAATTAGCAGGGAAGATTCTGTGGCTATGTGGGTATGGATATACCGAGATCGAGCATGACCTCACGAAACCAGACGGCCACAGCGAACGCCGGGCAGATGTAACCCGCTTACGTGAGCTTGTGGGCTGGATTCCTGACACGCCGCTTATTGAAACGCTCGATGACATGATCAAGGATTACCGAGGCTGCCATGCTCAAACATGCTAGGATCGTAGTTCCTACCTGTGACAAGTACCTTCCGGCACTCAGGATATTCTTGCACCAACTGCGGAAATACTACCAGCCGACACCGGAGGTAATTGTGGGCGGGTTCTCTGAGCCAGACTTTGACTTGGGGCCGGGCGTGGAGTTTATGAGCCTGGGCCGCATGGAAGATTACCCGGTTGCGCGCTGGTCGGAGCAATTGGCGCAAATCCTGACCGCGATCCCTGACGACGTAGTGCATATTGCCCTAGAAGACTACTGGCTGACGCGGCCTGTCAATGCCGATGCGGTGGACATCCTCTATCGCTATATGTTGCAATTCGAGTACGTGGCGAAAATCGACCTATGCACCGACCGGCTCTATGCTTACGGGGCAGATTTGAACTATGACACCGTGAGCTACCTTGACTTGATCAAGTCTATGCCGGGCAGCCCCTACCACCTGTCACTCTATTGGGGGCTGTGGCGTAAAGAGCACCTACTGAGGAACATCGAGCCGGGCTGGACTCCCTGGGATGTAGAGATTAACGGCACGCAACACCTGAGCCATGATCAAAACGTCATCGTTCTGGGAACCCGTAACTACCCGCTCCGGCTCTGTTTGGGCCTGCGGGGCGGTGATAGTTCCTCCATTGTGGCAGAAGGCATGAAGCCAGAGGACATGGCAGAACTACGGGAATTGGGCTACCTGAAAGCGTGGGAGAAATAGCATGATCGGTGTGGGGACGTGGGAACCGACAGAGAAGACGTGGCAACTGTTGAAGCAAGTCCTGGATAGCGGGCGGATTAGTTACGGCCCGCTATGCAAGGAACTGGAAGCGCGTTTTGCCAAACTCCACGGTTGCAAATATGCCGTGCTCTCCAACAGCGGTACCGACGCCCTGCGGGTAGCCCTCCAGGCGCTAAAAGAGCACTACGGCTGGCAAAATGGTGATGAGGTCATTGTCCCGGCGGTGACGTTTGTCGCCACGGTCAACATTGTCATTCAGTGCGGTATGACGCCGGTCTTGGTGGATATCGATCCTGTTTACTACGAGCTTGACCCTGAGAAGATCGTGGCTGCTATCACGCCTCACACCCGCGCTATTATCCCGGTGCATCTATTCGGGCAGCCGTGCGATATGACCGCCATCATGCAGATAGCCCAAGCGCATGACTTGCGGGTGCTGGAAGATTCCTGCGAGTGCATGTTTGCCACCCACGCCGGACAAAGTACGGGGAGCTTCGGGGATGTGGCAGGCTTTAGCATGTACGTAGCGCACCTCTTGACGGCGGGTATCGGGGGCATTAGCACCACGAATGACCCCACCTTGGCAGCGCGGATGCGTTCATTGATCAATCACGGGCGCGACGGGATCTATATCAGCATTGACGATAACAAGGCGGAACTCGAACAGATTAGCCGCCGCTTCCACTTCGAGAGCATCGGGTACAGCGCCCGCATTACAGAATTAGAGGCCGCCGTAGCCTTGCCGCAACTGGACACCTGGCCGGAGATGATAGCTACCCGCCAGATGAACGCGGCCTATTTGACATTAGGCTTGGAGCAAGTGGCAGATGTATTGCAACTCCCGACAATCAGACCGCAAACGGAGCACGTCTTTATGATGTACCCGCTGGTACTGAAACAGGGGGATAAGTTCGCGCTATGCCAATACCTGGAAGAACACGGTGTAGAAACACGGGAAATGCTCCCACTCACTAACCAGCCTGCATATAGCACATGGTGCAACGAGGACGACTATCCCGTGGCTAAGTGGATCAATCAGCAAGGCTTTTACGTGGGTTGCCATCAAGGGCTTAAAGTTGAAGATTTAGACCAGATAATTGACGCGCTCTATTCTTGGGTAAAAACGAAAGGATTATAACATGCCACATTATGACGTGACACCACCAGAAGGCAGACCGGCAACGCAGATCAAGCCGCTGGGGGAATTGTACGACAAATACCTCGGCTATAAAACAGATGGCTACTTTGTAGAGGTCGGGGCCTTCGATGGCGTCAATTGGAGCAATACCTACCCGTTAGCCCGCATTGGCTGGAGGGGACTGCTTGTCGAGCCGCAGCCCGAATACGTCAAGCTGTGTCGTGAGGCACACGCCCAACACCCCGGCATTAAGGTCTTGCAGTGCGCTATCGGGGATCACGAAGGCACAGCGGAACTCTATACCGGTGGCTCCATCTCCACGATCGTGCCGGAGATGGTAGACACCTACAATGCTACCTCCTGGGGGAAGTTTGCCGGGCTACGGCATGATAAAAGCATCACCGTCAAATTGCACACGCTGGACAACGCCCTGACTAACACCGGGGCGGACGCGGGCTTTGACGTGTTAGTGATTGACATCGAAGGGGCGGAGCTGGAAGCGCTGGCCGGCTTCTCGATTGACAAATGGCGGCCCCGTATGGTGCTTATCGAGGCGCATGAATTGCACCCTGACAAAGCTTTAAGCAAGAACGCCGCGGCCATCAATGCCTACTTCGCAAAGGCGAGTTATGAGCGGGTACATGTCGATGAGATCAATTCTGTATTTGTGCGCAAGGCAGAAGCGGCAGTCACGCCGGAGCCAGTTAAGGCAGAAAAGGCCGCCAAACGCCGCACTAAGTAGCGGCGCGTCATGCACGACACACGGCCTTAAAACAAGAGAGGTGAAATGATGACAGCACAGGAAATAGAGCAACTGCAACAAGAGAACGCACTACTAAAGCGCGCCAATGAAGGCTTGGCCCAGGCGCTGGGGGCTTCCCTGGCCCTACTGAGTCTTATCGTAAAGGTGCATAATTGGTACGAATTTGAGCTTAAGCGACAGCAAGTACTGGCGACTTTGGGGCAAACGTTGAAGGCGATGGAAGAGCGGCCAAGTATACCGACGGTGGAGGCGGCATGAGCAAACTGCGGGTATGGATGGAGCCGCTGTTAAGCCGCTTTGCCAAGAACGACGAGTCGGGGATTCGCCGCGTAGCCGAGGCGTACTATAAGTACTTGCCGGAGTTCGATATAGAATTTGTGGGGCCGTCTGATAGCTGTGACGTCAAAGCGATTCACGCCGGGATGGCGGGGCCAGAGTGTGACGTCAGTCACCTGCACGGCCTATACTGGACTGCGGATTACCCCGCGCAATCCTGGGAATGGAAAGCCAACCGCAACGTAATCCAGACGCTCTACTATGCCAAGCAAGTCACCGTACCGAGCGCCTGGGTAGCCGAGACGCTACAAAGAGATATGCGCTTTACGCCGCATGTGGTCGGGCATGGTATCGACTGGCAAGCCTGGCAGCACCAGGATGGCTACCAAAAGTACGTACTGTGGAATAAGAACCGCTCGGCGGATGTGTGCTCCCCGGAGCCAGTATCGCGCCTAGCTGAACGCTTCCCGGATATTAACTTTGTCGCTACTTTCGCCAGTAACGGCGCGCCGCAGAATGTCCAGACAACCGGCGTCATGCCGCACCCGCAAATGAAGCACCTGATCCAACAAGCGGGTGTGTATCTGGCTACCACCAAAGAAACCTTTGGCATTGGAACTCTGGAAGCGATGGCCTCCGGTGTGCCGGTGCTTGGCTTCCGCTGGGGTGGCACGGCGGAACTCGTACAGCACGGCGTTAATGGGTATCTGGCGGATCCATTGGATTACGACGACTTAGCCGAGGGCCTGGCCTACTGCATACAGTACCGTGACACCCTGGGCCAGAACGGCGCACTGTTAGCCCGGCGGTATAGCTGGCGGGAAGTCGCTGCGCAACTGGCAGATATTTACCGCCTCGCTGCCGTCACTGAGCCGCCTACGGTTAGCATCATTATCCCGGTTTACAACAAATCCGAAGCGGCGTTATTGCGGGCGGTCAAAAGTGCGCTCTCTCAGACCTACGACAAGCTCACCCGTATCATCGTTATAGATGACGGGTCAACCAACGGCGTGAATTACGAGAAAGCCTTACGTGAGTTACACGACAGCCGCGTGACCTACCAGAAGAAGCACAATGGCGGGGTGGCCGAGGCGCGTAACTTCGGGATAGGACTTACCGATACGAAATATATTTGCTGCCTGGATGCTGACGACGCCATAGAACCGGCGTTCATTGAAACATGTGTCAAGGCGCTGGAAAAAGACCACACGTTGGGGATTGCTTATACCGCCCTCAAATGGGTGAAACCTGACGGCTCCGAGGGCATAAGCGCCTGGCCGGGGGAGTATGACTACAATGAGCAGCTCAAGCGCAAGAATCAAGTCCCCTGCTGCTGTGTCTACAAGCGGGAGATGTGGTCACGTTTAGGGGGCTACAAGGGGCGCTATTGTCCACGTGGGGCGGGGACTGAGGATGCTGAGTTTTGGACCCGTGCCGGGGCCTACGGTTACCGCGCCGAGCGTGTCACCGCCGAGCCGCTCTTTGTCTATTCCTGGCAGAATCCAGAAAGCACCACGCGACAAGAGGGCTACTACGAGGTAGACTGGCTGGCGTGGCATCCCTGGGTAAACGACGGATTACACCCGCTGGCCTCAGTTGCCACGCCGTCACGCTTTGCGCATCCTGTGCGGGAATATGACCAACCGGAAATAAGCGTGATTATCCCCGTAGGGCCGGGGCATGAAACACATGTCAGGTCGGCACTCGATAGCCTGGAAGCGCAGACCTTCCGCAATTGGGAGGTCATCGTGGTCTATGACGGGGCACGGGTGGATAGTTTTACGGCTACTGCCTACCCCTATGTGCACCTCATCGCCCTAGATGAGAACCACGGGGCCGGATATGCCCGCAACCGGGGAGCAGAGAAGGCCCGCGCCAAGCTCTTGCTGTTCTTGGACGCCGATGACATCCTGCTTCCGGGGGCCTTGCGGGCTATGCTGGATGCCTGGGACGTGACACAGAATGCCGTGTATACCGACCACCTGGGGGCGGCAATCATTGACGATATTTCGGCACTCACTGAGGGCGAGCGGGGCAACGTCACCTTCTGGGATAACAAGACGGGCGAAATTCTGTTCAAGCGGCGGGCGCTGGATTTTGATTGTGACCGCGCCGCTCTACAACCCGACACTAAAGCGCCGTACATTTGGTGCAACATCACCACGCTACACCCGCGTAAATGGTGGAAAGAACTCGGCGGCTTCGATGAAAAGATGCCCTCCTGGGAGGATTGGGACTACTGGCTTAGGATGGCCTGGGCGGGGCATTGCTTTACCCGTGTCACTGAGCCGCTTATGACCTACCGCTATTACACCGGAGAGCGGCGACAGTGGGCCTGCCCGGATACCGAAGAGGGCCTACAGAATGCTCAGCAGCTTTTTGCGTACATCACCGAGAAACGGGAAGGGAGTGACATTATGTGTGGAAGTTGCGGAAAACGTGCAGCGCAGAATTTGCGGACTATGCCCGCCCCCAGCGCAGTGAGCGCCACGGCGTCTTATGCCGTGAACGGGGCGATAGATCAGAATGACGAGAACTACATCCTTATTGAGTACATGAGCGGCAACATCGGGCAGGTGCCCGTAGTCGGAGCCGACACGCGGCAAAAATACGGCTATCGTTCGCACGGCGAGCGGTTCCTAGTGCATCGCTTTGACATTGAACGCCAGCCGGATTTATTCATTCCGGTGATTCTGCGCAAGCCCGCCGAACACGAAGCCGAGCCGGAAGTCAAGGCCGAGACACCCGCGCCGCATTACATCGACGTGGGGGCCATTACCTTCACCGAGAACCCGGCACCTAAACGCACAAGAGCCAGCCGTCAGGCGGCTGCTATTTGAATATGGACAAGATAAAGTTACTTGACCTTGTA
>Ga0172381_10006166_pt1 | contig 12049 bp, 17 predicted proteins | sample Leawel6488metaG_FD_119754 | JGI IMG/M metagenome (GOLD analysis project Ga0172381, IMG submission 119754) | Leachate microbial communities from a municipal landfill in Southern Ontario, Canada - Leachate well 64-88 metaG | ecosystem: Engineered > Solid waste > Landfill > Unclassified | place...
GTATAAACTTCGCGAGTTTATACGTTTCGCAGGTGTACGTCGCTTCATCAGCTTGAGTAATTATCTCTTTTGATTTTTCACGGCGTGATACCTTGTTATCGTACATACGGAAATTGTCTTTCCCATATACAAGATATTTATAAGATTGTTTATTAACTTTGAACGGCGGCGCAATAAAGTCCGCTACGTTATCTTCAACACGGTACGCTGTAGCAAAATTGCTAAGGTAGGTTGAAGGTTTTACAAGATGTAAATCAGTAGCCATTGGTTACCTCCTTAGGCGTTCTTTTGATAGAAACGTATTTCCATCGACACTAATTGATTAGCCGCACCTGCAGCCTCGCGCGCAATCCCGATAACGTAATCAGCAGCAGAAGCCGCCTCTACTTTACCAGTCGTGGCCGCAATCGTGAGTTCAACGCCACTGTTGAACGTGCTGTTTGCTTTTACAAGCGTAATACCTTGCGTCATCACTTCCGCAACTTCACCGCTAGCAGGTGTATTTTGTACAACACCGAAAGGCAACACGCCTTGCCCTGAAGGCAATCCTACTTTTACTTTACCAGTTGAAGCCCCAGCGGGCACTACAACGCAGTATTGTGAAGTGGCTAAAGTTTCGTTTGCCAAATATCCGCTAGTGGAGATATTCTCAATTTTCGCAACATCTGTTACTATAGACATTTTTATACCTCCTTACATGTCTTTACCACGTACAGCCTTGTACGCAGTTTTGTAATCACATGAATTCTTTTTCATGTATGCTTGAATCTGTTTATCAAGTTCGTCTTCGCCTTCTGCTTGTTTGAATTCAGAAATATTATCTGATTCAATCTCTGAAGGTATAACGTTAGGTCGAGATTCTATTTCTTCTTTGAACATGTCGACGGTACCGTTTTTATGCTTTAACACATAATCCCCAATGTAAGAGTCTTTGTATTTAGGCAATAACTTTTTATTGTTTATTTGCCCGTCGATGTATTCCGTCGCTTCTTTAAGCAACGACGCTTCTTTGTCTTTTTCTGCGGACGCTTTGAACGCTTCAAGTTCTGCTGTTATCTTTTCTACTTCAGCAGACTTAGATTCATAATCTGCTTTGTACTTTTCGAGTTCAGTAACTTTTGCTTCTGCATCCGATTTGAAAGACACGAGAGCGTCATATTCATTTTTGGATACTTCAATAGTTTCCATGCTTATGGTCTCCTTGTCTTCGTTTTTAAGGACTACTATTTCACCCTCACAGTTAGTAGCGTCCTTATGATATAGAGATACAAAATCGTTGAGATTGTTTAATGCAGGCTCACCATTCGCGCCGAAAAACGCAACAGCACGCAGTACCTTGTCATAGACCTTACCGCTAGCCGCTTTGTAACTATTAAATAACTCAACTGATTTTTTCTTTAACGCCCCTTTCTCAATCAACTCACCTATTATTTTAGGGACCTGTTTAAAGTCCGCTATAAGTTTCCCGCCACTGCGGTATAAATTATCTACCCACCCTAGTGAAAACTCTTTCAGTAACGGCTGGTCTTCATCATGCCCTATTTTGACGTATGGTTCTATTACTCCGTCTTTGAAGTTCGATATAACTACGTCAAGGTCTTTATCGTCATACTTGATCCCCTTCCACGTTCCGATAGAAAATATCTCTACACCTTTCACACTTACCGTTTCTAGCTCTTGTTTTTCATTATCCATCATTAACCCCCAAAGTTTTTAGACGGCTGCTGCGCGTTGAACGGCACCCCATCTTGAAATTCTTTTAACTTGCTTTTATAGTCATAAAAATAATTGTCTTTGCTTTCGTTGTCTTCAACAAATATAGGGACCAATACGGAACGGCAATTGAAGTGATTCGGTGGCGTTATGCGCTGCAGTTCAGGGTCACTCGCGTATATAACATGTCCGTCATGCTCACGGCAAAAGTCTGTTGTCGCTTCGTCAAGTACAGCGGAGTACATATACGCCTCGATAAGAGGCTTCACAGTTTCCCCGTTGTACATGTTTGTAGCGGCATCGTTGAACGCAGATGATTGAGTAGTACGGGCGGTAGTTTCAGCGTATTTTTTCCTATCCTCTGTGAGTAAGTCGCGCACTTGTGATGTTATCGTTTCAAGAGTTAATCCATTGCGTGTACCGTTTACTACCGTATCTTTTACAATCTTTGTCATACGTGACTCTATATCACCGACGTATAGATACGCAGTATCACGCAATTTTTTTAGAGCTGCCTTATCTGTTTTGTTTATCGTAGCACCATATTTTTTTAAGTACTTATCAATGAATGACTTATCAAGGAATTCATATTCGTCTTCGTCTATTTGGTATTTATCAATCTTCATCTTTGATAAGTCCGTACGCTTTGATATCGTGTCGAGCGCATACACTTTCCCTTCAAGGTACAACTTTGTATAGTATATGCTTAATAAGTCTTTCAACTCCGTCTTCTTTATCTTCAGCGCGTCGAGTTGCTTGATGTTGGTTGCTAGTTCTTTCTTGTTTACTTGCGATATTAGATATTCACTATTATCTTTGTGTATTGCGTCGTATTGACGCACAAAGTCTGCTTCAGCCCTATCGTATATATCCTGCACTTTCTGAAGGTCTTTTATAGGGTCGTCATTCTTGAACGGCGATACGCCATCTTTTTTTTTCTCATCTTCAGATGCTAGTTCTTCTTCAACATCAGGTTGCGCAATGTCGAGTTCCAATTCTTTCTCACCGTTTTTTCTTTCGTCTATTTCATCTTGCTCTTTTTCTGTCAACTCTGGTATTCCTACATACTTGCGTATCCACGTTTCAGTTTTATCAACAACTCCCTTGTCTATAAGTATAGCAAGCGTTTCTGCTTTTATCTTATCTGTCATCTTAGCAAATTTAAGTACGGGGTATTCCTCAACGTCAAAGTTGTAGTCTACTAGCATTTTAACTATAGGGTTAAATACGTCTTCTAAACGCCCATGTAGATCTTCGATTATTTTGAAAAGTGTATCCGTTTGCGTTTCGCCTAGAGCATATGAACCGCCATCACTTTCACTAAAGCCTATCTTGTCCGCTATAAGTAGCCCGCGTGCTATTTGTTTATCTATCTGGTCTATCGCGTCTTGATACTCTGTAGTAGACGCATTCCCTGTCGTCTCAAGTAGTTGTATGTCAAACTTTCCGTTCAATTGTCCATCAACCCCGCGGGTAGACGGTACCACTACGTACATGTTATCTTGTAAGTGGTCGAGCATATCCACTAAGTCGTCTAGCTCCGCTTGCGATGTTTTATTCGTGTCGTACTTCACTACAGGTATAGGACTGCCCCAATTTTGAAGCCGTATATTGCGCCATTTGAAGATATGGTCTTTGGCGTACCATTGCGGATATATACTTTTTAGATCGCTATCGCCGTACATGTTCCCGTCTTTGGCGTATGGGTAAGTGAATATAACAAACTTTCTTTTTATATCATCGCCTTCGATTTCTATCCGCTTTCCGTATCTATATCCAACAAAAAGTTTCGTGAAGTTTCCATACTCGTCATAATCGAAGTCGTAAAATATGCTATGCTTGACTTTAATATTTTTTAGTGTTACTTTCCCGTCTATAATATCGAATACTAATTCACCTACTTTGAATCCGTATATCATAGAGTCAAGCATGTTATCCATGACGTTTGAAAACTTCACGTCCATGTTCTCGAGCATCTGTGATATTACAGTTGAGATTTCTGTATCTTTAGGGTCGTTTGATGCCGGTTGTATGTCGTATGGGATTGATAGTGTGAGGCGTTTTTTTAGTTCTATTGTGGACTTTATTTTATCGTCGGATAGCATTTTATCGTATAGAGTTAGGTCTGTATTTTTATCGCTTATAAGTGTGTCGGGATTTTCAAGTTTATATTTTAGGCCTGCGTGTAGTTCAAGGTCTTCTTTAAATATCTGCTCTTTGTCTTGCGGTAAGAACGCGTTTTTAAATGCGTCAAAAATAAACAATGGCACCTCCGTGTGCCTTTTCTTTTACGACGCTTATACATCCGTGTATGCGTCAATATATATAATATATACTTATTTTGTAATAAGTCAATATGTGAATGTTAAATTAACGCATTTTTCTTATAATTTTTGACGTGTTCTCTTGATACGAAAAGATGTTGCGCATGGTGTATGTATAGTATCTTATAGCATCGCATAGGTGGTCCTTTTCTTTTATTGGCTCATCTTTAGAGCCGCGCTCTTTCCATTTATATCCCTCTATCTCTTCTATCGAGTGTACGCACTCTTTAGACACGTATAGACTTCTTTCGCCATTACCTTTGTCTTGCATCAATCTTTGTACGTATTGTATCCCCTCGACTACTTCATTGTGTCCAGCGTAGACGGTTGCTTGCGGAATCATTTGACTTAGTATGTGTAGATACTCTGGTCGTGATGGGTCCCCTACAACGTACTCTATCTTTTTATCTATCCACCCTCGATTCGTTATCATCTCAATTAATGACTGGTCTATTATTTGGCGGTCTAAATATAACTCGTCTATTATGTAGTGTGTACAGTCTCCGTCTGTCCCTATAAGTACAAGTGCCAACGGATTGGGGTGGTATCCCCAGTCAATACCTATGCCGTATGTCGTTATCCTTTCGTATGGTATAGTATCTATACAATGTGTAGATCTAGAGAATTTGTCATACACTGCACCTTCTGCTGCCGCCCATATCCCACGAACGTATCTATCATAAAAAGCACCGCTAAATGAGTTGCGTATATTTTCTTTCATTTCTTCTGTAAGCGTAGGGTTGTCTTCAAAAGTGAAGTCCCATACTCGCTTATTTATCAGAGGGTTATCTATATACCTTTTCTTTATATAGTGTGATGGATTATCAGGGTTAAGTGCCCATAACCTGTATGACTTGCCGGCGTTGCATTGTGAATTTGCCATGTCTACAAACGTTTCCGGATGTAGTGTCATCTCGTCACCACTCCACCCCTGTAGTGTTATGCCCTGTATGCGGGCAAAATCATTAACGTTATCTGCGCCTACACACAATAGCGGGATATCTCTTGATGATACACAATAATCTCTTCTACCGTCTTTAAGTATATCCGACGGGTTAAGTTCTCTTAGCGGGTCTATTATATTATACCGTAACGTATCGTATGTTTTTGCGCTTAACAAATAAGGCTTTTTTTTTACACTTTCGTTGTATAACACGTCGTATGTGCGTATCACTTGTGAGTGAGTTTTACCGCTTCTCTTTTGACCGACGCTTACGTTAAGAGGGAAATTCGAGTTTACTATATAGTCTATCTGTTTTTCTGATAGTGCCATTATTCTTTTTTATCGTTGTTTTGTAATTGTTCGCGCATCGCCTTTAGTTCATCGGCAAGCGGATTAGACACAACTTGCTTTTGCTCTATCTTATCAGGTAATGCTTTACGCAGGATTATATCTGCAGCAGATATGGCGTTCCTCGTCGGTAGGTTTGCTTCGCTTTTGTCTTTCATAGCGTCTTTAAGTACCTTTAGCGCGTCAGGTACAAGTTCTGTTATCTCACCAATACCTTTTTCTATTTGAGGTACGAATTTCTCATTGGCTATTTTTGATATAACATCATTTACGTGAGGCATATACATCCTGTCAAAAGTCAACCAAGTTATGCCAAACTTTTTACAATATTTTTTAGCAACGTCTTTAGCCGCCAAATTATTAGAAGAAATATCTGCCGCTATTTCAAGAACCCTTGCTTCTTTCATTGCAGTACATCTTTGATTTTTTGCCATTTCTATTATCCGTTATTATATTGCAAGTCATCGACGGTGTAATTTCACCCTTCGGATCTAAACTGTCATTATCATGACGATCCAAGTTTACCAGATTCTCGCGTATATAATATAGTCTTTTTTCAGTTATAAGTCAAGTTGTTTTTTAATCTTTTTACCAACAACTTGTTTTTATCTGTTTTTTTAGGCGTGTCTAATTGATACCCTACAAAATATTTCTTTAATATATCTCTGTTTTTTTTATCCGCATGCAACGATTTATTTAAGTGTACTATTTTAGCACCAAAATTGTCATAAACAAAATTTACTGTTCTAGTATTCATTCTTGATGTGCTTTTACCGCTACGGTGTGTGCTAATGTCATTGTAAACAACACCGTCTCTAATAAGTCCAGAAATTGTGTTTATCATTCTCATTGTAGGATTACTCATTTTTTAAGCCTTCTTATTTCATCGTTATAATATTCAGATTCCCACTCTGTCCTTCCTATACCATTCCCGTGTATATCTCCAATTTCAGCTACTCGTATATAATTCCTATCCCATCTACCTCCGCCAAGCATCGCGTAATTCGGATGTACCGGCAAATCGTACTTATAAAGATATGCAAAAACATCACTAGTCCCCCAGTATCCGATCGGAGCGCATGTATTTTCCGTGGATATTCCCCACCTTTTCATGCGTATATTTCTAACGGTTGATTCAGCACCGCGCACACCAGATACGTGATATCTAGAAACTTCTTTAGACACCTTATTCCAGCACGCATACCATACTTTATCTGTCTCTTTATCTTGTACGTTATCAGGTAACAACCTTGAGTATATATCAGAATAATCGCATGCATATTCTTTGTAGTCGCAATCTTTATATATACCTAAAAATCTATCCCTTACATAATCGCAATTAATGTTGTGTGATGGGCTACACATTAGATGTACCACGGGTAATTTTATTCCGTTTCTATATGCGATATCCGCAACTACTACTGAATCTTTTCCCCATGATACTCCTATGTATGCCGAATGATTAGACACAAAGTTTGATATAGCGTCTGCCGCTTTTTTTTCTTTATACTCAAGTTTTTTATTGAGTGAATTGATTTTATCAATCACTAAATATTCGTTCCAATACTCAATATCTTTTTTTGTGTGCTTATCTGTTTGTATCAACATGGGATCGCTATCTCCATATAATTTGATGGGTGCCAATATGGCGTTATTACTGAACCGTATCCCTTTCGATAACCTGTTATTCCATTAGAAACACAATATCTTATCGGAAGTGTGCGCATAATAACTTTCTTATTTTCTCTTTGCGCAACTACCGAAAAGTCATCTTCCATTTCTGTATAAACCCAAGAAGAAACTACACCGTAACCGATATTTCGATGTTTACCGATTGCGTATATTTTCTTTAATATTTTATTCATTTCTACACGGTCTCCACGCACGAACCATGACACACTATCAACTGTAGTCACCCTAGCGGGCGCATATTTCATTTTATACTGCCCTGCTGCGACAAGAATACTTTTGCGCTCTCGCTCCTCAAGCATAAGCGCAACTTCTGATGTGTCAAATCTCCTTGCTATACGGTCAACGCATTCATTTTTTATCTCACTAATAATCGGAGTAGAGCAAGAAAATATATCTATTCCATCTACTGTTTTTTTTGCTATAGGGATAGGCACATCTTCTATCTCTTCAATGGGCGTGTCGCGTTTCATTTTCTTAGAATGTTTTGTGCCAATCCTGCAAGCCATTTCCCATTGCATCATAGCCTCTAACGATAACCCACTTTCTATTAATGGGCTATTCAAATAGGCCGTTACTTTCCAGTTCTTTAACATCTTCTACCTCCTCTTCTTTATCCGACTTTTTAACTTTTTGCTTTACCACTTTGCTATTTTCTCGTTTCTTAAATGCTTCATTAAGCCATTGTACCGATTCTTCTTTATGTGTTACTACATGCTCTTCATACTCGTTAATCACATTTTCTATAGTACTTTTATCATCAAATAAATCTTCTACGTCATCATATATAAGCATCGTTTTTACTTTACCATGTCCTATACGAGAATAGCCTCCAATGCACGCTCCGTCTGTTTGCCATTGCGCTATTGAATGCAATAACGCACCGACTTCTAATCGAGATACACCATGAAGGATAAAACCTCCTATAAAAATAGCTCCAGAAACGACGGCTTCACCAGAATAAATCATTAGGTTTGATTTCTCTTTTTGTTCTGTCTCAACCTTTTCTGCAATTATCTCGTTTTTTTCTCTTGTAATATCACCTCTTGTGTACTGGTAATTAGAAATAAAATTGTCTGCAGTTTTTAGTTTGTTATTTCCAACGGAGTATTCATCGCGTAAAAAATAATTTAGTCTATCTCTATTCTCTTCACATAATAATATCGCACGATTGACTATCAATGATCCGCTTATTATCTGATTGGTGAGTGCCCCGCCAAGTAATCTAAACAATGGGAAGAGCAATTGCATATCCGCTATTTTTTTTGTGTTGTCTGTGGTACTACCTTCCATCAAATTCCCACCGTTGAAAAGAAAAAAAGCTTGATCGACGTTTAATTTTCCATATAACCCAAGTGTATCTACAAGATATTTTGCGCCATAATAACGTATAATTTTATGGCGTATCGCGTTCCCTGAAACAACAGGAACGGTACATTTTTTACCAGAGTTAAAAACTACTTCCCTATTTATCATTGCTTCGTTCCCCTCTGTACCCATCATGTGTGTTAATGGGGAAACCGTTTCAAACAGAATTGATATTTTTGCATTTCCTATTTCTTTCATTTTACTACTCCGTTAAGTTCTTTTTTGTTATTCCATTTCTCACGTGCCAATACAAGTATGACAAACAATTTTTTTTCTAAAACATCAATAAATGAATCGCGCCATTCCTTGCCCCTAGCACTTGAAATTAATAAAAAATCTTTCAATTCTGTATTCGAGGCTACTTTTGAAGGATCGGCTTTTATGTGCTCTAAAATCGCGCTTATAAATTCTTCAATATCTCCATTAGACTTTTGTATTGAAGTCTTAACGCCGGATGATATTCTATCCCATAGTTTCATGCGCTCAAGTTCATCGCCGTATAGAGTAGGCAAAATAGACAAGAAAAAAACAGCCTCATGTTTTATACTTTGGTCTCCTACTTCGTCATGTTTTTGTGACGGATTTATATAACCAGCTAACTTTTTACGGAAATCCTCTGCGCTAAGTTCTATCATTTTTTTTCTCCTTTTGGCTTCGCTAGCCACGCGGCTAATGTTGCCAATTTTTTATTTTTTATGTTTAACCACTTTTCGTAGTTTTCCATACCGTCGTTATACTTTGAACATGCCATAGCATAAGAAAAATTGTCACAATTTAATAGTGCAGTTTTACCTATCATTAAACTTACTGCATCCGCAAGTAATAAATAATTTTTTAGTTCTTCAATGTTGACTATTATTTTTTCTTCTTCTAGCAGTATCGGATAATTATCTTTATCAAAAGAAACGTGCGCACGGAATATCAATTGTTTTTTTCCTGAATCTGATATTATTATAGAGAACGGCGGGTCAGGAGGCGATAATATTATATCTCGTATTTGCGGTATATGGCTTTTAGTCGCCGCTATATTTTTTTCTTTTGTTATTATCCATGAATATAATCTTACCCACTGATTTTTTCGTTCTTCGCCATTTATCATTGTTATATCATAACTAGAGCTAGTAGACTTCAAACATCCTTCACAAACGTATGAAGACATTGGTCTTAATATCTCATCGTGATTACTGAATGTTTTTGATACATATTCTTTTGTTGTATATTCTTTCCCGCATTCTGTCCCACAATAAAAACAATGTTCTTCGCCGAATGCGTTTGTTTTACCAAACAACATTGAAGCAGTTATTATCATTTTTTTACCTCAACCTTTTTTTACGTCTATGGAATATTTGCGCGCCACGTGTCCGATGGTACTCCTCCATACATCCAGTGAGTTTGCTATAGAACCATAACGATTTACATATTGGGCATTTATATCCGATAGTAAATCTTTTCAACACTTCATTCCCGCAACATTTTTGCATATTTATACTCCTATTGTTTACAGTAAATAACAATTTTAGTTACTTACTGTGGATCTTTTACATTACATTCTACAACCGATAACAGTAGCGCGACTATAATCAGAGCGATAAAAAACAATATGTTTCTCATTGTATAACCTCATTGTAATCACATTCTACGTCTTGTATATCATATCTTACTGCGCACGAATCAGCACCTACGCTTTTCCACTCACAAAAACAATAGATTGCTTTAATAAAGTGGCCACACTCGACGCACTTTTTACTACCGACATACGTATCTTCTACGTGTGAACATTGTTTTGTCAACTCGTATTCTTTATCCCTTGTGATTATTATTCTCATTACATCACCTCATCGCTTATAGTTTCGCGCGTTATATCTTCAATGCTTTGTGTGCGCATTGACTTCCTTAAAGAGCGGGTAATCTCTCCGCTTCTTATATACTTGTCAATCGAATATATATTTATGTTTATCGTTTTTGACAGCGTCGCTATACCCGTAGCAGTTATTGTACTTCCATTTTTATAATGGACTGTATATAAATATTTTATACGCGGGTTATCTTCGAAAAACTCCTCGCATAAACCGTAGTTTATAACTTTTGTACGTATCCGTTTTAAACGCGTACTGGATAATATTTTATCTCTGTCTTTACTGTGGTATGGTATTGTTAACATGTTATTTTACTCCTTTTTTATGTCTATAATTTCATTTTGATACTATTATAATTATTATTGTTACTATCGATATCGCCACAGAGATGATATAAAACATCGAAGTGAACGGCTGCTTGCGCAATAACTTCGCGAATATATTTTTAGATATACTGTGATTTATTTTATCAATCGTTTCCCGTTTCCACTTATATTGCTCATGTAGAAATTTATAATAGTTATCATCGTGATTTTTTATAATTTTAACACCTTTTTTTATTGATTTTAATATATCTTTTTCGGTTTTAAATTTCCATGTTCTGTTTGTCTTAATCCAATTTATAAAATTGATCTTACACCATAACGATTTTAGTAGTTTACGCATCACTCCACCTCCACTAAATATTGACGCATCATTATGCGATTAAGACGGTTTGCGTATGCGATTGCATTGCCAACACAATCATAGGTAACACCAAATCTGACGCATAGTGGTGTTGCCAAATTGTTATTCTTTTCAAAAATTAAGAAAACGCCACCTGTATAATTTCTGACTTCCCATGTACCATAAAACGTTCCCGCATAACAATAAGTATATTCTTCAGATGCCCTTTCCAATTTGGAAAACTTTAACGGCTTAATTTCGAACTTACTCATGATTTACCTCTCTATTTATACATTCGCCACACATAATTACATTCACCTTCTTTTACGTCGCAGTCTTCATAATCGCGCGTTTGGCAATCGTCTGAATCTGCTTTACGTATGCATCTGTGTAAATAACCTGCAACACATTCGTTAGGCGGGTACCATGAATAACCGTATTCATAATATGCACATATATTATCGTAACAATTACAAAATAGTTCGTCTATAGTGCAAGAACAGTTATCGCAATATAGCCCGTCGTATCCATTTTTTACTAAGTGTCCTTTTACAACTTCTTCTACATTCATTGTTTACCTCTCTATAATAATCAGGCTTTACTTCACGTATAATTATTGCATCCAAAACTTGTACAATATACCGCTTTTATGTTGATGAAAAGAATCTGAACAAAGTTTAGAACAAAAAGATTTTTTGCTTTCAATTATCCATCCGTTTTTTATCGATTTTTTTAATACTTTCATCTTGTCGCCATATCCAAAATATTTTTTACCGCATTTATCACATGTAATTTCGTACGCTTTTTTAATACACATATTTATTCCTTAAAGTATTTTTTGCCCGCCGAGTATTCGGTAGGCAATGATGTCAAACCCTTCATTCGCATGTATCCATCCATCGGAATATCCAAATTTTCCTCTATCTTTTCTCCCGTCGCGATATATAACTTCTACCTTAATCCATGGAGATACAGGGCATTCTCCGCCTGCCCAGTACGTAAACTTTGACGTGCCGTCTGGATTTTTTTCTTCTACTGTTTTTGCGGAATCAACGTGAATAAAATCGTTAGTAGTTTCGTAACTTCCTCCGTCAATCCAACACTAAACGATCCCATCTTTATCAAACGCATATCTCATTTTA
>Ga0172381_10006167_pt1 | contig 12048 bp, 10 predicted proteins | sample Leawel6488metaG_FD_119754 | JGI IMG/M metagenome (GOLD analysis project Ga0172381, IMG submission 119754) | Leachate microbial communities from a municipal landfill in Southern Ontario, Canada - Leachate well 64-88 metaG | ecosystem: Engineered > Solid waste > Landfill > Unclassified | place...
ATAAAAGTTTTTGCCAGCACTCTGCTAACTATTTGGCGTTTACCGCGTTATGTCTCGGCCGTCAAAAAAATAAAAAAAATCGTCGCCGACCTTAACCCCGATACTTTGGTTAACTTTTATGAGCCGCTCGCCGGAACTTATTATCGCTTATATAAAAATAAACGACCAATGTTCTGTATTGCCCATCATTATTTTATCAGACATCAAGTTTTTAAATTTCCCAAGATAAATAAATTAGAACTTTGGTCTTTTCAGTTTTATAATTGGCTAACCGCACCGAGTCAGGCCGGAAAAATTGCCTTATCATTCACCGCCGAAGCTGACGAACCGCAAAAAAAATTATTTATTTGTCCGCCATTAATCCGCTCGGCCGTTAAACAGCAACCAGCAACGGCCAGTAATTTTATTTTAGTTTATCTGCTTAATGCCGGTTATAGCCGAGAAATCATCAACTGGGGGCAGACACATCACGACGTTAACGTGGAAGCTTTTTGGAATAGGCCGGATAAAGAAGAAGAGACTTATTACGGACAAAATTTAGTTTTTCATCGTCTCAGCGGCCCTAAATTTATTAATTGTTTAGCAAACTGCCATACCTATGTCGCTACGGCCGGTTTCGACTCTATCGCTGAAGCCGCTTATTTACAAAAGAAAATCTTAATGATTCCGACTAAAAATCATTTTGAGCAAAGATGCAATGCGGCCGATGCCGAACGAGCGCAGGTATCGGCTAGCGCAAAACACTTTGATCTCTCTTTAATAACTGATAATAAAATAAAAGCTCATCCTCCGGAAGCTTTAGACCGTTTTAAAGAATGGGTGGATAATTATGATGATAAAATAGTAAATCTCTTAGAGAAACAATAGAAAAAATTATTTTTCTGAATTAAAAAAACCCTGCTTCGGCAGGGTCTTTTAAATATATTTTGATTATTTACTATTTAAACAATGTCTCGGCAATCTGCCAATATTCCGGGTTGCCATATTTCTTTTCCCAGTACCACCATTCCACGCCCCAAATATAATTACGAGAGAAATTAAGGTTAATAGTATATTGCAGATTTTTCTTAAATTGCTCAATGCTCATCGTTTTATCTATTTCCGCACGCGTTAAATCAGTGATTACGCCTTTTGGCGCCCATGGTTCGGCCTGTAGCTCCATAATCATCAAACGTTCCGGGGTCAACCCGACCAACCAGCCTTTCAAGCGATAATAGGCGGTCGGTAAAGGATATTTTAAATAACCAAGCCGGCGATCATAGACTACCCGGTATAAAGTACTGCCAAAAATATCACCGATTTTAGCTTCTTTTTTCCAGAAACCTAATTCGCCCGAACCGGTAATAATAATCTGACGATTATCCAGGGAGCGAACTAAAGCAAATTCTTTTTTCAAAAATTCTTGATCAAGTGGCGGACAAACTCCAAAAGTGCCCAAGAAGGCTTCATTTTCTATTTGCCAATATTCAATACTCCCGCGGTTCTTATAGCGCTCGACAACGGTTTTAATCATTTCTAAAGTCGCCGCCTGAACATCGGCCGAACTCTTTTCGTTAATCCATTCCGGCGCATGGCATTCCGGCCAACGCGGTGAACGCCGCCCGACGACCACGACGAACTTCGCACCCTGCTGTTCGCCGATATCTAAGAGATAATCATTATCGGTAAAATCAAAGGTACCTTCATTTTTTTCAATCTCATCCCAATAAACCGGGATGCGGATATATTTTACTTTTAACTCATCCAACATCGCCTGATAAGTTTCCCGCCAATCAATCCCTAACAGGTCGCAAAACTTTTTAGAAAAAGTAACGCCGAAAAAATCCGGCCGATGTTTTAAATCGCGTTTCACGGGATAATAATTAGCGATAAAAAATAGATAGCCAAATAAAATCAAAGCGATAAGTAAGCCTAAAATTATTTTCCAGGATTTTTTAATTTTCATGTTTTTAATTTAAAAAGCGATAAAATAAAGACCGACGATAATCACGACGACCGCCGCTGTTTTCTGAATAATTATCCGCCAAGAAAAAGTTTCTTTTAATAATTTAGGTTTCATTAAAGCTAAAATGGCGCCAATGATTAATAAGAAGGCATATTGTGCTCCCTGCAAAGAATTTACTAGAACGACCGAACCTAAAAAGATGGCGTAATTCTGCAAAACGAAACCGATTGAACCCATTACTTGATTAAAGATAACTAAAAATTTATTTTTATTCGGACTGGATTTATGGAAAAGAGCGATAATCGCTTGGCGATCCGTCCGTTTAATCAAGAAGAAAAGGACAAAAATCGCTGCCCCCAGACGTGTCCAAATAAAAGCGCTGAAAAAAGGCTGATAGCCGTAAGCCTGCTTAGTGCCAATAAAATAAAGCGAGTAGGCGAACGCGGAAAGCAAGGCAATCCATATCCCGCCTCTTTTTTCTTCTTGGGTTAATCTTAATTTTTTAAAAACGCGCGCCGAAAAACTGCGCGCTACCGGTAAAAAAGCAATAATGAAAACTCCGACAAGTAAAGCCAAAATTCCTAACCATTGATTATTAGTGAAATGTTCTTTGAAAAATACCAGAGAAAAAATCAGGGAAAAAATTGGTGTCGTGCCGCCGATGAGAACTAAAATCTGCGCCACTTCGCCGCGGCGCAAAGCTTCGTATAAGGACCAGAGAGCGATGGCAAAAATAAAACCATTAAGGAGATTAAATAAAAATAACGGCCAACCCGGCCAATGCAAAAACCAGGGGGCCGCCAAAAAAATTACCGACCCTAAAAGACAAGCAATGAAGGCATACGCCCGGCTATTCTTTAAAACGTTAGCAACTAAAAATTTATCTAATAGATTAGCTATCGCCAACAAGAGGTAGGCGATAAGAGCAACCGCAATCCAGGACATAAATTAAGATTATATTTCTGCCAATAAAAATTAACTTTTTGTGAACAATTTTTCAATATTATAAACACCCAGCTGTTCCGCGTTTAAGAAACCATCAACAGCCGCTCGCGCTAAGCGCCCTGAGGCTAGTAAGTCAGGCAGCCATTGCGCCACATATTCCGGTTCCGGACTATCAACGCCCGCCCCCTTAGCTAACAGCCATTCCCGATTAAAATCCTCTTGGCTGCCAATCGGGCTGGACATGATAATCGGCAGTCCTAAAGCGCAATAAAAAGACAGCTCCGAGGGTTTAGTCCAAAGGATGTCTGTGTCATGCAAACAAGCATTGAATTTTTTAAAATACTCGACTTTATCCAGATCAAAAATAATATTAACATTACCCTTAGCTTTCAGGCCAGCTAGAAAAATTTCTTGTTCAAAATAGCTCTTAAGCTCGGGGCGATTACCGATTGATAAATTAACTCTGATTTTTTTATTTTTAATTTCCGGCGCCAGCTTATTTAAAATCAAAGCACCGATTTCTTTTTGCGCCCCGGCACCACCGACCGCGTAAGTAATCGTGAGCGGCTTTTCTGACTTGGATGAACTAGGAGATGGTTCGGCTAAAAAAGATTTGTAATAATCATAGCAAGCCCCTTGCGGATCAAGCGCCATAACGCGGCGCGCTAAATCAAGTTTAGCGACTTCTTTATCCTGCCCGATGTTTTCTTTTGGCAAAGGAAAGCCAGTAACAATAATATTCTCCGGCCTGACACCATACATTAAAAATCTCTCTCGAACCTTAGCGCTCGGCAATAAATATTTTATCCGGCTGGCCGACGGATTAAGTGGCGCCCAAGCGCGTGAAGCATCGGTATCACAAATAATACAATAAATTTCCCCTTGGAAATTCTGATACTCGGCAATATAAGCAGCCACAAAAAAAGTGGTTACGAAGGGTAGGCCGGTATTATTTAATTTTTTTATTAAGGCCTCACCCAGGCCTTTCTTAACAAAATGATAAAAATATTTTTGCTGGGTAGTCGGCGCCGATAAATCACGCCAAGGATAAAGCGGTTCAATTTTTTGAAAAGCATCCATTACCGCAAAAACTAATTTACCTAAAACCGGAATTTTTTTTAATCGAGAAACGCGTTCATAAGAGCGCAAACTATTCAACCAATATTTTTTTTCCCAATCAGGAATTCCCGGATAATCATTAATAGTGATGATTTCTCCCCCGCCCAAATCTAATAAGGGATACGCGGCTCGTTGATGCCCGTAGCCCATATCCACGGCTACTAAATTTATTTTTTTAACGGCTTTTTTAACATTCATACCCTACATTATAGCAAAAACTAGTAAAATTAGTAATTTTTTACTATCACTGGCCCGGCGCCTTTTTTAAGTTGTAAATATTGATAGGCGCTTAAGGCGGCAACAGTTGCTTGGCCCATAGCGACGGTAATCTGTTTAAATTCACAATTAGTCACATCGCCGGCCGCAAATAAGCCAGGAGTATTAGTTTCTCCTTTAATACTGGTAATAATCTGATGTTTTTCATCACGTTCTACAAATTCTCCGACTAAATCCGTGCTGGCAATTCTACCAACCTCAACAAAAACACCGTCAATCTTAATCTCTTTTTCCGTTTCTATTTTTGTGTTTTTTACTTTTATTCTTTCAACTTTACCGTTGCCTTCAATACTCTTAACCTCAGAATCAAGCAATATTTCGATATTAGGACGAGTTTTAACTTCATCAAGCAAAGTGTCAAACCCTTTAAAATTTTCACTACGATGGATAAGAAAAACTTTACTAGCTATTTTAGACATCATCTCAGCCGCATCTAAGGCCGAATTACCGCCGCCGATAATCGCTACGGTTTTATTTCGATAAAGCGGCCCGTCGCAATTAGCGCAATAAGAAACTCCTTTACCATTAAATTCAATTTCTCCAGGAACAACTAAACGCCGTGGCGATAAACCAATCGCCATAATCACAGATTTTGCTTCAAAAGTTTCGCGGCTAGTATAAAGCAAGAAGTTACCCTCCGCCGTCATTTTTATTTCCTTTATCTCATCCTCTTTTATTTCTACGCCAAGATCGGTTGTTTGCTTCTTAATTTTATCAATCAATTCAAAACTAGCTATTTTAGAAAAACCGGGATAATTTTCAATTTCACTAGCCCAAACCATCTGACCGCCGACTTCCCTGCCAATAATTAAAGTTTTCATTTCTCGCCGGACGGCATAGATTCCGGCAGTCATTCCGGCTGGCCCGGAACCAATAATAATCAAATCATACATAAATTTAAATCATTAATGAGTCGTTTAAGATCTCGATTTTATTTTAATTTCATCTTAATTATAGTCACTTTTTTTACTTAAAGCAAATTAGTATTTTTATATTTTTTTCATGATACTTAGATTTAATTTTAGCCAAATTTTTTCTCAATGATAACAACTTTTCCCCAATTTGTCTAAACATGTTATTTGTTTAATATTAGCTAAATTTAAAAGAAAAGTCTACATTATTGTGGACTTATCACTAAAGCATGTGTATTAAAATAAATATAAAATCTACATAATTTTTTTTTAAATAATTTCTAAATATTCTGGTCCAAAAAAATCTTAAGCGCATTTAAATCCTGCTGCTCAGAATTATAATGATAGGTGTTTATTCCAACCGATCTAGCGGCTTCTACTGATTTTAAATCATGCTCAAAATATAACAACTCTTCTGCTTCAAGGCTTAACTCTTTTATCATTATCTTATAATAATTCGGATTGGTCTTATCTGGATTATGTTTTAGTGTAAAAACGCGATATGGTAAATTACTTAAACCAAAAATATCCATTTGCTTATCGTCAGCATTAGTAAGTATTATTTTAGTATTGGGATATTCTTCTAATAGAGAGCACATTTCTTTAAAAATACCCTGCCCTTTTATAATAAAGGTGTGCAATGCATCGACTAGGATTGTTTTCATATAAATAGGGGTTTATTTGTAATATAAATAATAAATTTTCGGATTACATTACATATTATATCATAATTAGAACATTATTAAACAATGCCTAGATAAACTAAGCACTAGAAAGAGCTACATCCACTCGTCCTGGGTCAGCGCATAATTTATATCAGGACTTGGTCACGCCTGCCGGCAGGCAGGCAGGCTCCGCACATCGCTCCGGCTTTCAAGTCCCTTATGTTTCCAATATTAACAAACAACCCAAAGCAGTTTGGGTTGTTTTTGTTAGTGGACCATAAGGGACTATCTCGCTCTCTCGGCGCCAGAAAGCGCCTCGTTCACTCGTCCTGGGTCAGCGCTGAAGCTCCCCCGGAGCTTCAGCGGCGCTCGTCCGCTCGTTTCAGCTCCCGCCTCAACTCGCGTCTCGCTTCTGACCTGTTCAAGTCCCTCTCCTCTATCACAAATAAAATACCCCAACTTAGTTGGGGTATTTTATTTGTGGACCATAAGGGACTTGAACCCTTGACCTCTTCCATGCCATGGAAGCGCTCTAGCCAACTGAGCTAATGGCCCTTTATAAATTGTTCTACGAAGAACATTCTAAGTTAAACTATTTAAGGTTTTATATTGTTCCTCAAGGAACAATAGCTATTTTATAGCTAAATCTACTTAAAAACTATGCTTATATGATACTAAAACTAAAATAAAAGTCAAGAGGGGAGACAATGTAATAAATATCATTTTCTGTCAACTAATTGACAATAATAAACTTTTATTTCATAAATAATATCTCTTAGTGTTCTATAAATCGCCATCACGGCCAGACCACGGAGATGATCTATTTATTAAAAATAAACCTCGAAAAATCATTAATACTAAATTGTGTCCCCGCCAGGAATTGAACCTGGATTTAGAACTTAGGAGATTCTCGTTCTATCCGTTGAACTACGAGGACATTTTAAAACAACTTAACTGCCCTTATTCTATAATAATCCCACTATTTTTACAATAAAAATACAGGAATTTCTCTTTGACAAACGGCTAAAATTAGACTAAGATAAAAACAGAATTAAGCGCAAACTAAAGCTCAAAAATAAAAAATACGACTTTAAAATAAAAAATTGTTTTTATTTAATACCTAAATATATGTTTGAAAAAGACAACAAATTAGAAAAATTTAAAGACGCGGAAACTGTCATCGGCGCTTCTATCAAAGTTAAAGGCAATTTCCAAGGGCAGGGGAATATTATCGTCGAAGGAGCTTTAGAAGGATCTCTTAAAACCGATGCTAATCTCTTTATCGGCGACCGAGCTAAAATTACCGCTAATATTGAATCAAAGGACGCGATAATTAACGGCGAAGTTCGCGGTAATATCAAAGCTAAAAGTTATTTAGCTATCGGCGGTACCGCGAAGATTTATGGCGATATCCAATATGGAGAAATTTCCATCGCCAAGGGTGCAATCGTTAATGGCCAGTTATTAATGATTAGCGAGGATAATAAACGAACTGAAAAAACAAAAACTGAAGACAAGGAAGTTATAATGGAAAAATAAACGGCCGAAAAATATTATGTACGTCTACATCTACGACGACTATTTAAACAAAGGAAAATATAATAAAGTCATTAATCGCGTGGAAATACGCCTAACTGACCTAGGATTAAACGGGAAAATCATTCGGCTAGGTGGTATTAAAAATATTAAAGGAGCGATTCAAAATGAAATAAAATTAGGAGCAAAAACGATTATTGCCGTAGGAAATAATCAAACAGTAAACAAAATAATCGGTGCGATTATTGACGCGGATATCTACGGCGACTTTCAGAAAAAAACTTTATTAGGGATTATTCCTGTCGGCGATGATAATTCCATTGCTGCCTCTTTCGGCATTAAAAATGAAGATGACGCCTGTAATATTTTACTCGCCAGACGCGTAGAAAAAATAGATTTGGGAATGGTTAATAATTATTATTTCCTCAATCAATGTGCAATCCAGAGTTTAGGTGCTATTTTAGAAATTGATAAATACTCCTTAGAAATAATGGAACGCGGAGAAGTAAGGATAATTAATTTACTGAGTGACAATAACAAAAACATTAAATCCAGCCCGCATGACGGCAAGCTAGATGTCTATATTAAAACCCGAAAAAAAGACCAAAGCTATTTAAGCGTTAAAAAAATCAAGATTAGTAATCCGAATAATAAATTAATAGTTGATGGCGTAATGGAAATAAATACGCCGGTAGAGATCGGGGTCGCAACTGATAAGATAAACGTCATCGTCGGGAAGGAAAGAATGTTTACTTAAAATTTTTCGTGAAATAAAAAAAGACCGACTTAAACGGATAGGCAAGAAAATTTCTTCTAGGCACTTTCGAGCGCGAAGCCGGAAAAACCCTAGCAAGAAAATCCCCATGCTTGTCGTGCCTGATCCGTTTAAAGCGGTCTTTTCTGTTATTAAGCAACTTGTAAATATATCATAATACATAAACGTTGTCAATACTTTTATCCACAACTTAAGCACAATAAAAAAGCCCTTAATCATTAGGGCTTTTTTTATTAAATATTAGCTAATATAGTAGCGGGGTAATAATAGGCTACACTTTGATAACCACCGGCAAGACCATGGGGCGGCGTTTAGTGGCGTTAAATAAAAACTGACCAATGTCATTTCGAATCTTATTCTTAATATAATCATCATCGGTCGGCGTCATCGGATTTTTGTCTTTAACAATGCTTTTTACTCGCATTCTCGTCTTCTCAATTAAATCACGGTTCTCTTTCATGTAGACAAAACCGCGGGAAATTAAATCGGGATTGCCGATAATCGCTCCCGTCTTGCTATCAATTGTGGCAATAATCACAATCATGCCGTCTTCAGCCATCATCCGGCGATCGCGCAGAACTATTTCGGAAACATCGCCGACGCCCAAACCGTCAACCATCACGTAATCGGCCGGTAGTTTTTCTTTCGTTAAGGTACCGACGGTTTTACCATCAGCGCCTTTATGGAAAGCGGTGACTTGGCCGTTATCGGGCACAAAAATCTTAGTGCGCGGGATACCAACAGTTTCGGCTAAATCGGCGTGCGCCCGTAACATATAATGGTTGCCTTCAATCGGCATAAAATATTCCGGTTTAAAAAGACGCATCGCTAATTTCAAATCTTCTTCCTTAGCATGGCCGCCGGCATGAATATCTAACATTTTATAGTTAATAATCTTCGCTCCTTGCCGTACTAACATATCCATCACGCCCTGGACACTGCGTTCATTACCGGGGACAACCGAGGAAGAGAAGAGAACAGTATCGCCATGTTTTAAAGAAACAGTTCGATGTTCATTATTAACGACCCGATTCAAGAAAGCGTTGTCTTCTCCTTGCGCGCCGGTACCAACAATTAAAACTTTATTGTCCGGCAGACGATTTAAATCCTTATCATCGACTAAAATGCGGGGATTAAATTTAAGATAACCGATTTGATGGGCCACTTCCACATTAGAGTTCATACTTCGTCCCTGTAAACTGACGCGTCGGCCATATTTTTCCGCTAAATCAAAAATTTTCTGAACACGGCTTAATTGCGAAGCAAAAGTGCCGATAATAATTCTTCCCTCAATCTTTTCAAACAACTTACTCATTTCTTCGCCGATCGTGGACTCGGAAATCTGATAGCCGGGATGAGTGGAGTCGGTCGAGTCAGACATGAGCATTAATACTCCTTGGGCGCCCAACTGAGCAATTCGATTTAAATCGGCCGGTTTATCATTAACCGGCGAGAAATCAATTTTAAAATCACCGGTATGAACGACCGTACCTAAATCGGTTCGGATAATAATGGCGAAACAATCAGGAATAGAATGATTAACGCGCAAGAATTCAACCTGAAAAGAAGAACCTAATTTAATAGAATGGGTTTCATCAATCTCTTTGATTTTTAATTGCGGCGCGGTCTTATATTCCAGATGGCGCTTCCGTACCAAGCCGGCCGTCATCCGGCCCATAAACATCGGCGGATTGCCGATTTCACCCATAATATGCGGGATACCGCCAATATGGTCATAATGGCCATGAGTGATAATTACTCCTTTAATCCAATCCTTTTTATCTTGGAGATAAGTAACGTTCGGAATAATATAATCAATGCCGGGCATGTCTTCCTCGGGGAACTGCAGACCCATGTCAATAATAATAATCTCCTTATGATATTCGATAATGGTCATATTACGACCGACCTCTTCCAGACCGCCCATAACCATGACGCGCAAAGGATCGGCCGCTGGTCCGAATTCTTTCTTCTCTTGTTTTACAGCATTAAAAGAGCTATTACGGCTACGGCTACTAAAATTTTTCCGAGGCATTGGCGTCGGATGTTGTTGTGTTTTGGTAAACATGTGTTTAATATTAAATGGGTCTATCGCCGAATTCGCTTTCGTAACGAAATTTTCAAAATTCGAGCGAAAATTTATCCAAAGCGACGATGCTTATAAGAAATATAAGCAGAGAAGCTTTGGGGAATTTGCAGCCGAATTTTGGAAATTACAGTAGAAATGGAATTCGGCGATAGACCCTTATGAGTTACTCTGATAAACCTGTTCGTCTTAATCGAACAAAATTACCAGGTTAATTTTTTCTTAGTTTTTAAATACCAGCCGCTGACGCCGCTAAAGCGATCGGCGGGCTCAATAATCACCGAGCTGGAGAAGCCCTTTAAATTATTATTTTGCACGTAAGTATAAGTTGGGGAATAGAGGAATATCGCCGGCAAATCAGCCGTAACTAATTCTTGAAATTTTTTGTAAGCCGCGATACGACTGTCGGAATTAGTCGTTACTCTAGCCTCCACTAATAAGCTATCCACAGCCGGGTTGTTATAACCGGCTAAATTCAAACCTTTGTTGCCAATCTGGCTAGAATGCCAGAAAGAATAAACATCAGGATCGCCGCCGACTGCTTCGCCGTATAAGATAATTTCAAAATCACGATTCTTAATCACCTCGGAGGCCTGCTCGCTAGAAATTACCTTTAGAGTAATATTAACGCCAGCACTAGCCCAATAAGTTTTAATCTTTTCAGCGACGATAACATTACTGCCGGAATCAATCACAGTTAAAACGGCAGTTAGCGGTTTAGTTTTAATCGTGGCCGCCGCCGAATCCGGGGCATAATTATATTTCTGGATAGTATCAGTATAAGCAAAATTTTCTTTTAAAATCGGACCATCAACTCGCGGATAAATACCGCCAAACACCTCACTGATAATTTTCTCTTTGTCTAAAGCAGTGGCTAGAGCGACTCTAACATCTTTATCAGCCAAGGTTTTATTCTTATCGCGATTAAAAAATAAAGCGATAATTTGCGGTTGCACTAATTCATGGAATTTCAAGGAATCTTTGGCTAATAATTCTTTGCGCCAGTCAAAAGGCAAATAACTCAAACCGGAAATTTGATTATCGTTAAAAGCTTTAATTGCTTCTTGGTAACTGACAAAAAAATCAAAACTGATATTCTTTATATACGGCGCCTGACCATAATAATCGCTATTAACCGTCAGACGGTATTCCTTTAAATCACCATCTTTATTTTTAATCAGCGATTTAAACTTATATGGGCCGGAACCAATCGGTTTTAAATTTAAATCAGATAAGGTGGCTGTACCCGGATTAATATTTTCCCAAATATTCTTAGGTAAAATGCCGAAAGTTAAAAGTTCCGGGAAGGGAGCGTAAGGATCGGATAAGGTGAACTTTATCGTATAATCATCAATTTTTTCCGCTTCAACACCAGTAAAAGAAAAACGTAATGGGGAACGGTAATCGGAATTTTTAATAATATCAAAAGTAAACAAAACGTCATCAACGCTTAATTTATCGCCGTTATGCCATTTGACATTATTCTTAATCTTAACCAGATATTCTTTGTTATCGGCACTAATATCGATACTATTAACTAAATCATTTTCTAAACGGCCGTTCTGATTATATTGTAATAAGCTAGAATAAATTAACCGGCTCAAATCGCTATCAACACCTCGATTTACGGCATAAAGAGGATTAATCGTTTTTGGATATCCGACCGCTCCTTCAATATATTCACCGCCAGCAACCGGCAAATATTGCAGATGCTTTTTAACGAAGACTACGCCTAAATAAATAACATTCACTAAAATAATTAAAAAACAAATTCTAACAACTAAAGACTC
>Ga0172381_10006168_pt1 | contig 12045 bp, 10 predicted proteins | sample Leawel6488metaG_FD_119754 | JGI IMG/M metagenome (GOLD analysis project Ga0172381, IMG submission 119754) | Leachate microbial communities from a municipal landfill in Southern Ontario, Canada - Leachate well 64-88 metaG | ecosystem: Engineered > Solid waste > Landfill > Unclassified | place...
CAAACTGCGCTATGAACGCGCCCTTGACCTGCGGCGGAATCGAATGGAACTGATTGTTTGCGGTATACATCGTAAGCTTTGAGCGGCGGTCGTGACAGCTTTCGCTTTGCGCGACGTTATCGTAAATCTGTTCAAGGTTCTCCGGCCCCATAAGAAGCTTGACGTCAGAGTAGCACTGGCACGGCCACATGCCGGGTCTCTTTCCCTTAGGCCGGCCGGTGTTGTTCCGTATCCTATCCAAAAGCACGCCGTGCCGCTCAAGCAGGCTTTTTACGTTGGACAGCCGCTCTGCTTCCGAAAGGCCGGGCGAAAGCAGCGCGTTGATTTTTTCTAAAGACATCGCGCTCACTCTGAAAAAGAAATGGGGTCACGGGGATTTGGACCCCGATCCGCAGGTTTCTCCATTTGGCGCGTTCATCCAAACCTGCCCGAAAGCCGGTTTGTCCGCGCTCCAGTTTTTTAGTCATCGCCAGCCCACGCCTTTGCGCGAAGCCGACTCAGAAAACCTACTCCTTGGCAGGAGTTATATCCAAACGTGCGTTTTGAGGCGCAAGTTTTGCTGGAGCTTCAGCGACTCGGGACTAAACGCCCCTTCGTCTCTGCTGTTCTGCCAAGTTATACCATGACCCCATCCGATTGTGGAAGTATGTATGGGTGTGGAAAATAATAAAACGGGCTATGAGTCAGGAAGGCCCGCGGCTTGCGATGAAAACGTCAAATCGCTTTCTTTGCAAGCTTCGCGGCCTCGGCCGCGAGGACATCCTTCTCGACCGGACGGTATACGATTTCGGGCTTGACGAGCTTCTGACCCGGCTTGAACGCAGATAGGTCGCCCCAGCGCACCTTGCCGACTTCGCCCGTAAAGCCCAGCTGCGAGTAGATTTTCTGGCAGTAGAATGGTATGAACGGCTGGAAGTGCACCGCAATAGCGTACGCCGCCTTGGCCGCAAGGTACATCACGACCCTTGCCTCGTCAGGCTTTTCCTTCGCAAGCTTCCATGGCGCGCGGTCGTTGAAGTAGCGGTTGCAGTCGTTGACAAACGCCATCCCCGCCTCGAGGCCGGCCTTGACCTCCACCTGCTCGAGCTGGTCCGCAATCGCACAAGGCAGTGCGTCTATCTTTGCCGAGAACGCCTTCTCCGCAACGCCTTCCAAGAGGATGGCCGACGGGACAGGCACTGCGCCCGCGAACTTGTCGTTTGTGAACGAGAGCACGCGGTAGCAGTAGTTGCACAGGGCGCCGACAAGCTCGCTGTTTGTCTTCGCGCCGAACTCCTCCCACGAGAAGTCCGCGTCGGACGAGTTGTTGGGTGTGACCGAGTTGTAGTAGAAGCGCAGGTAGTCCGCAGGGTACCTTGAAAGGAAGTCGGCAAGCCCGATGAAGTTGCCGCGGCTCTTGCTCATCTTCTCGCCCTGTATGGTCGCGTGGCCGCGCACCGGGATGCGGTGCGGAAGCGCGTACCCGGCTTCCTTGAGCATGGCGGGCCAGAAGAGGAAGTGGAAGTACACTATGTCCTTTCCTATGAAGTGCACGAGCTCGGTGTCCTTTCCCTTCCAATAGTCCTCGAAGTTCTTGCCGTTTGCAAGGCAGTAGTGCAAAGTCGAGGAGATGTAGCCTATGGGCGCGTCGTACCAGACGTAGAAGAACTTGTTCTCCTCGCCGGGAATGGGGATGCCGAAGTAGGGCCCGTCGCGGGTGATGTCCCAGTCCGCGAGGCCCTCGGAAATCCACTTCTGCAGGTAGTTGACCACTTCGCGGGGGAACGGCTTCTCCGACAGGTACGACCCAAGCCAGTCGGAATATTTCGATAGGGAGAAGAAGAGGTGCCTTGACTTCCTGCGAACGGGAGTGCTTCCGCACACCGCGCAGTGCGGGTCAAGAAGGTCGCTCGCGCCGTAGGTCTTGCCGCACTTTTCGCAGGAGTCGCCGTACTGGTCCGCGGCACTGCAGAAAGGGCAGGTCCCGCGGAGGAAACGGTCCGGGAGGAACCGTCCGTCCTTTTCGCAGAACGTGAGCTCGACTTCCTTTTCATATATCGCGCCTTTTGCCTTGTGCTCGGCGAAGAACTCCTGCGCGACCTTGGCGTTCTCCGGCGAGTTGGTGTGGTAGTATTCGTCGAAGCGTATTCCCAGCGCGGCGAAGTCGGCTGCCTGGCGGTCGTGGAACCCGTTCACGAACGTGGCCGCGTCCACCCCGGCTTTCTGCGCTGCCAGCTCGATGGGCGTGCCGTGCTCGTCGGACGCGCAGATGTAGAGCGAATCGTAGCCCGCAAGCTTGCAGTAACGCGAATATACGTCGGCAGGCAGATAGGTGCTCATTACGTGGCCGAAGTGGATGTCGCCGTTCGCATAGGGCAATGCCGACGTTATGAGTATCCTGCGGGTCATCTGGCTTGTAATCACTTAGGAAACATTAGGTGATTGAAAGGTATTTAATCGACTCCCAACGTGACAGATGCGGAGATTGTTTTTGCTTCCCCAGATTTCGTCAGTTCAGGCCCGCAGACGGCGCCTGGGCATCACGCAGGCCCAGCTTGCCAAGGCCGCGCACACCAGCCAGTCGTTCATCGCAAAGCTTGAGACGCAAAAGCTCGACCCGGCGTACTCTATCGCGACCAAGGTCTTTTCGGCTCTTGACGGCCTTGAGGCTACAAGCGGGGCGGTTGCGGGCGACATCATGACGCCAAAGGTGCATTCCGTGAGGCCGTCGGAAAAGGTCGGCGCCGCCGTCGCCATCCTGCGCAAGAACGACATCTCCCAGATGCCTGTGATGGAGAACGGCAAGGCCATAGGCAGCATAACCGAGCGCTGGATGCTCGAGCTCCTCTCGAACGAGAACTACGCCAAGGTATCGGCGAGGATAGTCGGCGACACAATGGACGACCCGTTTCCGTGCGTGTCCACCAAGACGCCGGTCGCGGCAGTTGTCGGGCTGTTGAAGTACGCGCCGGCAGTTCTTGTGATGAGGGGGCAGGACGTCGCGGGAATAATCGCAAAGAGCGACCTGCTGAAGGCCACAAAATGAAAAAAGATGGGCTTGAACGAACCTAGCCTACTCCTTCTTTTCCATTGCCGCGCGCTTGTTCTCCTTTCCCATCTCGGCGTTGATGCGTCCAAGCGGGTATTCCTTCATGTCAACAAAGGACATGTTCCTTGCAAGAAGCGGGTGCACCCGGTTGATGTGCGAGTAGATGTCCTGGGCGACGCGGCGGTAAGAGGTGTGGCCCTGCATCCCACTCCTGATTTCACAGAAGTGGTAGGCCTCGCGCAGGTTCATCTTCATGCGCCAGCGAATACGATATCCAAGCGGCACACAATACTGCGCCTCAAAGGGCATTGATGGTGCGAGCTTGTTGTAAAGCGCTGCCGCGGATTCCATCGCATCGGAATAATCCTTTCCTAGCCCGGCCTGCACAAGCTCCTCTGGTGTCTCGAAGCCGTGCCTGCAGCCAAGCAGCTGACGCTCCTGCGTGAGTATGCGGTGGCGGTGTATGTCGCGGTAGGCACCGTAGTCCGCGCAAACGTCAAAATCATAATAGGCCTGCTCGAATGCGCGGCCGGGCTTGTCCCTTCGCGTCTTGCGGCCGCCAGCGTACGCCTCGATGACTTCGGACTTCTGGGACTCCGACATTGCCTGCGCCTTTTGCAGGAGTGCGGACATCGGCGCGTCGCAATACTGGTAGAGGCAGGCCGCAACCGTGCGGTCAACAGCATCTTCGTCGTAACCTACCAACTCAACGCGGCTCGTGTTTTCGGCTGCGGTAATTCCGGCTATTGGGGCGAGCATGCGTTCGCTTCTTCCTGCCAAATAATCGTCTTTCTTTGCCCTTCGCACGAACGGCTTGATTGCCGTTCCGAGTTCCTTGTGCATCGCTGCGCCAATCTCCTGCGACTCCGCGAGCGGGTGCGAATAAAGCCGAGTAATCATGTTCTGCCAGAAGCGGCCGTTGCCGTAGAAGCCCATGTTGGTGAGCGTGCTTGCGGGAAGAAGATAACGGAGGGCGTCGCACACCTTGGCGCGGGCCGCGCCGGTGTATGCTATTCTTGCGCGCTTGATTGCCTTTTCGTCAGTGAGCTTTCCAAAAAGAACCGCTGGCTGCGTGCGGTCCGCCTGGAACTCTAACTGTTCGATGGGCCACTGCTCCTCTACATACTTGGTGAGCACGGGCACGAGGCGCGCGTAAGTCTCAAAGAGCGAGTCCATGGACTTGGTGTACTCATCCGCAAACGTGGATGCCATTATCCTCGGCTCGTGGTAGTAAAGCCACTTGCCGTCGCGCTTCTGGTCGAAATACACGTAACGGGTTGACTTCTCAAGTGGCGAGCCGCCCACGCGGGCGTCCTCTATGGTCTTTGTGGAAACAATGGACACGTCCTCGATTGCGACGTGCGCTCCGCCAAGCTCGCCTACGGAGTCGTCGCCAAAGCCGTCGAGAACGCGGTTGTAGAACTCCTCGGCCTTGAGCGTTGCAGCAGCCAAGTCCGGCCCGGTGCCCTGCCCCACAAGCTCCATCAGCCCGGACTCCTTTGACGAGAGGAACTCGTCAAGAAGGAGCCTGCGAAGGGACTTTGTTGAGCGCGAGTAGCGCGAAAATAGCGCGCCCTTGATGGCCTCGGGAAGGTTCTTGAGCACGAACACCGGCTTGTCCGTATTGGAGCAGAAGTTGAGCAGGATTTGCGTTTCCTGTTCCGAAAAGTTTTCCATAGCAACATTCCTCCCAGTGAGCGCAGCGGGACAATGATTAGAAGAAGTAAAGGTTTTTAGTCGCGCCGGATTTTAAACCCTGCGCCGCTTTCGCCGGGCCTAAGTTGCGGACTGCAGGCCGGGAAGAAGGGAGTCGTCCTGGCTTGCGAAGCTTGCGCCTGGCGCAGGTTGCGAAGTATTCGACGCATCTCCTTTTTTCGCGATGACCAGGAGGGGCATGCTTGCAGGGACGTTGTGTGGTGCAGGCGAAACTGCGGGTTTTTGGGTGGCGGCCTCATCGGGTTCTTTTCCGTCCGATTTTTCTCCGAGACCTCCCTTCGCATCCCCTGCTGCTTGAGCGGGCTTCTGCGCGTACCCCGGGTGCGTGCGCAGGAACTTCTCCACCTCGCGCCTGCCCGCGCTTGAGATTGATGTCCGCTCTGCTGACTGCCAGCAGTCGAGGGCGGATACGCTTATCCCGGGAAACATCTTGAGCGTGGCAACAACCTTCTTCGCAACTGCCACGGTCTCGCAGAAGGAGAACTCGCCACCTTCGGGGAGCGCCGAGTATATTTTTTCAAGCAGGAACGTGCGTTCGGGGTCGGAGAGCTTGCCTAGGAAGAAGTCCGCGTTCACGCGGAAAACCTCCGTCTGGCGCTGCTTGAGCGTGCGAAGGAACTCTGACGCTTCCGAGCGGTAGAACGACGCGTTGGAACAGTCGTTGAATATGGGCGGGTGGAAGTCAACTCCGACGCATTCGCCTGCGGTCTTGGACGCCTCTAAAAGCACGCGCCTTCCGTTGCCGCAGCCCAGGTCGAGGAATGAGATTGCCGGGTGGGGGAACACGCGCGCGTGCTCGGTGTTTGACCGCGCGTAATCAAGCACCGCCTGGACCGTGTCCTTTTTGGGAAGGGCGTGGAGCGCCTCTGAGGCCTTGGCAAAGAACGCGGAAACGCGCTGCCTGTCCTGCACCGCCTGCTCGCGCATCGCAACCTCAACTGGGGAAGGCGGCGGCGAGACGCGGAAAGCCGAAGCGTCGATTTCGTAGAGCCCGTCGCAGTGCAGCACCTCGAAGGCCTGCGAGTCCTGCGTGGGTGAATACAATATGGAGTGCACGTCGTACTCGTCGACCATGCCGTCGTGGTAGAGCACCTCGAAGGTCTCACCGGTTGATTCGCGGCCAAGGCTGGTGCGTAAATCCGTGCGGGCGACAATCTTCCATCCGTTGAGCATCATAAACCACTGCAAAAGGGGCTGAGGTAGAAGGTTTTAGTAGTTATGCCGTTAAATATGCTGGGAAAAAGGTAGGATACGGTAAAATGGAAATCACTTCGCAATGGATTTTTTCGCTGATACTGCTCATACTGCCCGCGTATTTCGCAAACGCGGCGCCGGTGTGGCTCAACCCCTCGGGCGACAAGGCGGGAAAAATCAAGACCACGCCGATTGACGGCGGCAGGAACTTCTGGGATGGCAGGCGGACCCTGGGCGACGGCAAGACCTGGGAGGGCCTGTTCGGCGGGATTGCCGTAGGCTGGCTTTCGGGCACCATGATGGGTTGGGCCGGGTTCATACCGCTTGGCTTTACCTTCGACCTGTGGTTCTGGGTGGCGCTGTTCCTCTCAATCGGCGCCCACGCAGGGGACCTGCTTGGGAGCTTCATCAAGCGCAGGCTCAACGTCGGAAGCGGCGGCCAGTTCCCGGTGTTCGACCAGCTCGGCTTCGTCATACTCAGCCTGCTTTTCGCAAGCTTTGTCGCGCCGCAAATCGCATACCTTATCGGCTTCGAGGGGTTCTTCTTTTTGCTTGCACTGAGCTACGGCGCGCACGTGCTCTTCAACTGGATAGCGTTCAAGATAGGACTCAAGAAGGTCCCCTGGTAGAAAACGTCTGGTGGCCTCTGTGCGAAACGCGAAACGGCCGACGGACGAAAAAACATTCATAATCCGGTTCCTCGTCGCGTTCTTTTCCCTCTACTTTGCAATCCACGCAATCGACTGGCTCTTCCCGGCGCTGTTTTATCCGCTCAAACTGCTCGTCGCCCTCTCGCTTGTGCCGCTTCTTTCAGCAGCCGGCATATCTGCAACCGTTAACGGGATGGTGGTCGCAACCGCAGCGGCAAAGTACGCGATGGTGGTCGAGTGCACCGGCCTGGTGATAACCGCGCTCCTGGCATCCGCGCTTTACGCTTCCGAGATGAAGCTGGGCGCCGTGGCACGCGCCCTTGTCTTTTACGCGCCCTTCCTGTTTGCGTTCAACATCTTCCGCGTGCTGCTCACGATATGGGCCGAGACCGCCTTCGGCGCAGGTGCGTTCGACCCCGCGCACGCCCTGTCGTGGCTTGCGGACTCGCTCGTGGTGGTCCTCATCTGGGCGCGCGTCGCGTTGGGTTGGGGCAGCGGCAAGCCAAGCCACCGGGTTTTATAGGATTGTCTACAAAAAAATATTCCCACAAAACAGTGGCTAGTTTTACAATAGCCCCGTCGTATAGCGGTCAAGTATGTCAGGCTCTGAACCTGAAGACAGCGGTTCGATTCCGCTCGGGGCTATGCTCCTTTTTTATCCAAACGGCAACACAGTTCCTAAGACTCCGACGCAACGGGCGAAACGCAACATGACGATACGAATCAGGGGCGTCCTTGTTGGCAACAAAAGGACGGACATCCTAGTTGAAGGCAACCGCATCGCAAAAATCGGCGACTGCAGGGGCGTGCGCGCCGAGTTTGAGATTGACGGTGCGAAGAAAGCCGCAATCCCCGGCCTGTCCAACTGCCACACCCACGCTGCGATGACGCTTTTCCGCGGCTACGCGGACGACTTGCCCTTGCAGGACTGGCTGGAGAAAAAAATCTGGCCCCTTGAGGGCAAGCTTACAAAGGACGACATCTACTGGGGGACCAAGCTTGCCTGCCTGGAGATGGTGAAGACGGGCACCACGTTCTTTTCCGACATGTACTGGAACGTCCCAAGCGTTGCAAAGGCTGTTGGGGAATCCGGCATGCGCGCAACGCTGAGCGCCGCGTTTACGGATGCTGCGGGAAAAAGCAAGAGGGAAAAAAATATCATGCTCAACGAACGGCTCTACAAGCAAATCCACAACACTGCAGGTGGCCGCATAAGGATGGCGCTTGGGCCGCACGCGCCGTATACCGCATCAGAGGAAGCGCTGCTGTGGTGCAAGGAATTCGCCGACAGGCACGGCCTCTTGATTCACATACACGTTTCGGAAAACCGGCGCGAGGTCGAGGAGTCCGTAAAAAAGACTGGATTGCGGCCAGTGGAGTACCTTGAAAAAATCGGTTTTCTTGAAAGCAACGTGGTCGCGTGCCACTGCGCGTGGGTCAATGACGGGGAAATCTCAATCTTGGCGAAAAGGAAAGTAACGGTCGTGCACAACCCCGCATCCAACCTCAAGCTCGCTTCTGCCATCTCGTTTCCCTACGCAAAACTCAAGAAAGCGGGAGTGCGGGTGCTTTTGGGAACGGACGGCGCGGCATCGAACAACAGCTTGGACATGTTCGGCGCGATGAAACTCGCCTCGCTCTTGCAAAAGGGGGTTGACGCGAACCCGGGGGCGTTCCCCGCTGCGGACGTTTTCGCGGCAGCGACTTCCAGACCTGCAACGGCCTTCGGGATTGACGCGGGCGAAATCAGGGAAGGAAAGCTTGCGGACCTGCTTCTTGTGGACTTGCGAAGGCCGGAAATGGTGCCGAACCACAACCTAATCTCAAACCTGGTCTACTCAGCGAACGGCTCGTGCGTGGACACAACCATCTGCGACGGAAAAATACTGATGCAGGACGGCCTGGTGGAAGGAGAGGAAAAAATAATGGAAAAGGCGGAAGGCGCCGCTTTCGCCGCAGTAAGAAGATAACTGGCCAGGAGTGGCGCCGCACCCAAGAAGAACTTTTTCTCAGGAGCCGCGTATTGCGTCTATCGGCGCGAGCTCGGCTGCGCGGCGCGCAGGAAACACGCCTGAAAGCGTCCCGAGTATGAACGCGAATGCGAGCGCGCCACCTATCAGCTCGGGCGTGAACGTGGCGTAGAAGTTTGGGATGCCGGACGCCAGGGCGAGCAGTTCCACGAGCTTGGCGATGCCCATCCCGATAAGCACCCCGAAGACCCCGCCCACGAGGCCTAGCGTGCCCGACTCCAGGATGAACAGGTAAAGGATGTCGTTCTTCGTCGCGCCAACTGCCTTCATTATGCCGATTTCAGTCGTGCGCTCAAGCACGGAAGTGTACATTGTGTTCATGATGCCGATTCCGCCCACGATGAGGGATATTACTGCGATGCCTGCAACTACTGCCACGACTACGTTGAGGATGGCGTTGAACGTCTCGGCAAGCTGGCCGGGCGTCTGCACCGTGAAGTCCTCCTCACCCTTCTTCACTCCGTGGAGGGTGCGCAGCTTCTTCGCGGCCGCGTCAGCAGCGTCCTCGGGTGACACCCCGTCCTGCGCCATCGCGACGATGGTCTCGAAGCGGTCGGTGTTGAACACCTCCTTCGCGTCCTCAAGCGAGAGGTACACTAGCGAATCGTCGATGGGGTTTCCCTGCGGCGCGAAGGAACCGATTACCTTGAACGAGTGGCCCTCGACGTCGAGCGTCTGCCCTATCGAGATGTTCTTGCCCTCGAACGTGTACTTGCCATTGGCAAGCCCCCAGCCAATCATTGCCTTCCCGCGCTCGCCTATCGAGAACAACCGGCCCTTGTCAACGCGGTAGGTTGCCGTCTGGAGGAATATCTCGCGCGACGCAGTGGACGTCTCGATTCCTCCCACAATCAGGTACGCCGAAAGCTGGCCGCCGAAATCCACCCTGCCCGCCTTGGACATTATTGCGGTGGCTTCCTTGACCCCGCGGGCGTTGCGTACCGCGCTCAAGTCCTGGTCCGTAAGCCCGAGCGCGGTGCCCTGGCCTGCGCTGAAGCTCCCGCCGGGCGCGACTATGAACTTGTTGGTCCCAAGCGACTCGAACTGCCGGTTGACCGTCGCCTGTAGGCCGTTGCCAAGCGAAATCAGCGACACCAGGGCGGTGATGCCGATGGTGAGGCCGATGAGCGTGAGGAACGTGCGCTTTCGAGAAAACCCCAGGTGGCTTGCAGTAAGCTGCACATAACCTAGTAAGCGTTCAACAAAAGACATGCAAACCACGAAGCGGATATTCCCATTGCTTAGGTGGGCCGCTTTTTTCAACCCTTCCCAACGCGCAGGCGGGAATGGCGCGGGCGCTTTTCAACCAACTATCTTCGGCCGCGACGGCCGGGCTCCGGGCCCCGCCTGCGACTTGGGATGCTCGAGGTAATACTGCGCGGCCTCGTAGTTGAGCGGCGAGTCGGGGTTGGGGTTTTCCAATAGCTGCGAAAGCGCGTCGATGATGCTTGCCACGGTCTGGCCTGCGGCCCAGAGGTTCACTAGCCGGATGCACACCTTCCCCTTCTCGTCGATGTTGGGATGGAAAATCGGCGTCTTCCAGACTAGCTCGAACCCGCCCGCGTAGGGGTACTCGCGCTTGAGCCGCAGGAAGACCAGGTGCCTGTTGATGGGCACGAGGTCGCCGTCCCGCACGCACAGCGCGTCGCCCAGGATGCGGAAGGTGTACTCGGTGTGGTCTGCCGAGACGTCAAAGTCAAAGCCCCGGCTGCGGAGCTGGTTGTACTCGCTCTCTATCCTGCGTCTCCAAATCTCCGAGGGAAGCTGGGGCATACTATGACCAACTTAGTAGGTAGGAAGCAAAAGAATAAACCATTAATGCAAGGGCGAGGGGCGTTGCCTGCAAACCCGAAGGCTGGTCCAGTCCCTCAAACCAGTTTCTTTCCCTCTGCCTCGTGCCTGTGCAGGCTGTTGCGCACGCCCACAACTGCATCGGACAACCTGGAAAGCTCCGAGGAAAGCTTCTCGGGCTCAATTGTCTTAAGCAGCGCCGATGAGCGCTCGGTTGCCAGGCGCAGCTCGGCCAGCCTCTTCTCCAGCAACTCCGTCTCGGAGCGCGCCCGGGAAAGCTCGTCGGAAAGCGAGGCGACCTTTGCGTCCAGCCCCGCGCGTGCTGCCTTCTGCTGCTCTGCTTCCCTTCGCAGCTGCTCCACGTCGGCCTGCAAAATGGCCAGTTTCGATGCAACGTCATCCTGCTGCGGCATACGAACGGGTTACTGCCTTGCTGTTGAAATAGCCTTTGCTGGGCTTGGACTTCAACCCTTCTTACTACTTGCAACAGCGGAATCCGAAGTGCGGGTTCGAGGTCGACGGAACGTAGTTCAAGGACAAGGCAAATACACCAGCGCCGGTTCCAGTGCCCCAGCTCCCGCCGCGGAGGAACGCACGAGCACTACCACCGCCGTTGTAATCCCAGTAATAGTCACCACCGTAAGCGGGATTGGTGCTCCCAACAGACGTAGGCATGCCGGTTACATAATTAAACCCGTTAACATAACCAGAACCCACGCTGGGGTTTGGGTCGTAAGTGACCACCCGGTCCGTCCACTCCTCAACATTCCCAGTCATATCATAAGCACCCGAACTTGAAACGCAAGCAGAATGCGAGCCAGTAGTAGCAGGGGCCCCACTCGACGCCACATTACAACCAGTCGCACCCCCATCCGCCCCCGGGTCAGGGGTTCCCGCAGCTGCCTGCTGCCACTCCGTGTTCGTACAAAGACGCTTACCCGCATTCAAACAAGCTTTCTTGGCAGCGCAGAAGTTTATGTTCGCCAAAGGAACCTGCCCCGAAGCAGAACCAGCAACAGCAGTAGTAGAGCTGTCCTCCGACCCGGCAGCGCAAGCGTCATTGGTAACCGTACCACTGGCGCTATACGCCTCGTATTTCATCACACAAAAATCATTGACAAGCAGGGAAGAATTGCCGGGAACCTTCGCCCAATTCGCATCGCAGGTCCGGACGCTGCACGAAGTAACAAGCGGCTTGTCGCCCTTGAGAAGGAAGTTAGCAACGCCGGAACCGGCGACCGAATACACAAAACGCAAGTCCGAAACTTCAACGCCAGCCTTGCCACCACAATCAACCACGCCAGCGCCCTGGGCAGCGACATAAACTGATTCACTTGGGCCAATCATCAACGAACAGGACATTGTCGCGGAAAAATCATCATTCGGCTTTGAACAATACGCCGGGCAGTAATAATCACCGGAATAATACGGATATATTGGCAAGTCGGTTCCGCCCACATTAACGCCATCCAAACGGAGGGTGGAAGTGCCTGTGTTCTGGATTTGAAGAACAAGGTTCGAATCCACGACTTTCGAAGACAAGACCTTGATAGGTGACAAAGAAGACCAGTACGCCTGCGACTGCTGCTGCTTCATCGAAACCTGCGAAGACGGAAAAGAAGACATCGCGCTTACG
>Ga0172381_10006169_pt1 | contig 12044 bp, 17 predicted proteins | sample Leawel6488metaG_FD_119754 | JGI IMG/M metagenome (GOLD analysis project Ga0172381, IMG submission 119754) | Leachate microbial communities from a municipal landfill in Southern Ontario, Canada - Leachate well 64-88 metaG | ecosystem: Engineered > Solid waste > Landfill > Unclassified | place...
ATAAAACGAATCTGTATTTAAGTATAAGGTTGACATAACTACAAGTATTAATCCTACTCCAATTCCTATTTTATGCATTATTCCTATTTTCATTTTTTCTGTTTCATCTGCAACAAAGTTAAAAACCCAATATTTACTACTGCTACGGCAGAGCTAATAATAAATGTAATCATCCCCGTGCTTAAGCTTATTCCAATTCCACTAATCTTCATCATAATTAGTAACAGCATTAAAATCATCGGGGCAGCAATTACTACACTTATATAAATATCCATAAATGTTTCAGCAGACTTAGTTTCCTTTTCTCTATCTAATCTATAATCAAATAACAAACTACTTGCTCGTTTATCAAAAAATTCTGAAAGGTTTCCACCAGAGGTAATTGTAGTAACAATCCCATTAAATAGCTCTGCAAGTTTTTTACTAGGGCAATTAACTGAAGATTCTTTTAGTGCAGTAATTAAGTCTCTTCCAAAAATATTCATATCATTCATAATTTTATTAAACTCTTTTTCTAGTATAGGATATTCTTTTGTCGAAACAATTATTTCAAATATTTTTGCCGGATCAATATTTGCTCCAGAAATAGCCGACATATGAATCGTTGCGAAGGGTAACTCATTATTTAGTCTGCTTTCTAAAGACGCTTTCTCTAAAGAAGGATAAGCATACATAATAATAAAAGTTAATACGGGTAATAAAAATGGAATCCAAATTACATTTAGGAATCTTGTTGAAAATGCCGTTGTAGAAGAGAGGATAAAAGGAATTTCACTAGATAAATTAAAAAATAAAAAGAATATCATCACGAATATAGAAAAAATTAAAGAAAGAAATGTAGTGAATAATACTATTGAAATATAACTTTTAATTAAGTAAGGCAAATTAGATTTAATCAAGTCTCTTTTTAAAATATCAAAGGAAGGTTCATTCACTAGTCTTTCTGCATATCTTGAAAACATTTTATTTGCACTAGAAACATATTTACTTGCTTTTCTCTCCCTTTTTACTTTCTTTTTTTCTTCTTTCTTCTTCAATCTTTTAAGAGTATTAATATCAATATCCTGCAACTCATATTTATTTGAACTTACAATTCTTTTTGGAATTTTATCTATAGAATTTTTTATTTCTGGAATTTTTATTATTTGTTCTTCGTGGTTTTTTATTTTTGGATTTAAGGTTATTTTTTCAATATCCAATAAAATTTCTTTGTTTTTTTCCAAAATAAATTCCTTAAGGGAGTCTATTTGTTTGTTATTAATCTCTTTTTCAGACTCTCCCTCGTTTTTACTAGAATAAATTTTTAATATTTCATCTACTGCAGTTTTTTCTTTTTTTACCTTTTCCTTTATTTCTTCAAATTTATTTTCCATTGATTTTATTTTCCAATTCTTCGCTAAGTTGAATAAGTTCTTTTTTGTATTTGTTAAAGTTTAAACTATCTTTTTCTTTGTAACTCCATTTCATATTTTCTAAATTTTCATCAATAGAATTTAAAATTTGTTTTACAAAAGAAATATCCTCTTTTTTCATATAGATAATTGTATAAAATTATTTAATAAGGTTTCTATCTCTTTAGTATTTTATTAAGAGAAGTTTTTAAGAAATATTATATCTTTTTAAAATTTCTTCTGGTTTTTTGTAATATCTTATTATTACTTCTTGAACCTCTTTGAATTTATACACTTTATCTTGGTATAGTCTGTATAAAATTTGAACTCTTCTTAAAAATTCTTTATTTAATTCTTCAAGAGGTATTCCATTTCTTTTAGAAATCTTCTCTAAAATTTTACTATTTTTTTTAAAATAAAATTTATTATCTGCAGGATTCCAAATATAAGGAGTATTTGTTTGCGCAATTCCTTCGGGAGTTACATTAATTATCTCTACAATTTCTTTTAATTTTCTTGTTTCTTGACCATTAACTACTGCGTGAGTCATTATACAAACGCAATCTAAGACATTTAATAAAGTCGGAGAGAGTTCTATAGGAGGAGTTTCTAATCTTTTTATTACTGTATCAACAGAATCTGCATGTATTGTTCCTATTGAAGAATGTCCAGATGCCATCCCCTGAAAAAGAACATATGCTTCTTTACCTCTTATTTCTCCAACAATTACGTAATCGGGTATTTGTCTAAAAGATGCTTTTAATAAATCAAATAAATCTATCCCTCCTTCTTCTCCTCTTGTAGAGGGTCTTATTACTCCTGGAAGCCAATTATCTCTTGGTAGATTTAATTCTCTTGTATCTTCAATAGTCACAACTCTTGCTTCTGGAGGAATGAAAAAACCAATCGCATTTAACAAAGTAGTCTTACCTGAACCAGTTCCTCCCGCAATTAGAATGTTCATTTTGTGTTCTACTAAAATCCATAAATATGCAAGCATTTCTGGGCTCATAGTTTCAAATTGTAATAATTGTGGAGGAGTCCACGGAGTTTTTGTGAATTTACGAATTGTAAAAGTTGGCCCTTTACTAGTTATGTCTTTAGTGTAAGTAGCATTAACTCTCGAACCATCAGGAAGACTAGAGTCTAAAATTGGGTCTGCATAAGAGATATATTTTCCACTTCTTTGTGCAAGTTTTTCTACAAAACTCGATAACTCATCCATATCATTAAAAATAAGGTTCGTTTTAAGATTTCTATAGACTCTATGAACTAAGTAAATCGAGCTATTTGCTCCGTTGCATTCAATATCTTCCACAAAATAATCTCTTAGTAATGGTTCTACTTTATTAAAGCCTATAAAATCTCTGCATAAATAATAATATATTTTTTTGTAACTTTCATAAGGGATATTCATTCCTAATTCAATTATAAGTATTTTACTCATCTTATCTATATATTCTAATAATTTATCCTGATCTTTTTCTATCACTTCATCAAAATTAACCAATTCTCTCATAGAAGAAATTAATTCTTCTTTGTACTTTTTTTCTTGATCGTTTAATTCTGGTTCTTCAACTTCATATAGCACTTCCATTTCTTTTTCATTCCAATAAATATGTGCATATGCAAAAGGTTTTATTAAGCAGTATCTAACATTAATTGTTGTTTTATCTTTAATCTTTTTTAATGGTTCAAACTTTGGATTAAAGTCAATATCTACTCTAGGGTATTCCATTACATTTTTTTGATTTTCTTTTTTTATCATATTTGAATATTCACCTGTGATTTATTTTGAACTGAACCCCTGTTTTCGATGAAAACTTTATAGCTCGTTGACCCTTTACTTAAAGTTTTTATCTCATCCATTTTGTTTACAGTAAGATTATATCTAGAACCATTATAAGTTCTTTCAATACTTACAAGATTCTCTTCTCCTTTAATTTCAGTTCTAATAATCATATTTCCCTCGCTAATGTTTATACCCGGTTCACTGTACATTGCAGGAGTGAGTAATTCAAATCGGATTTTGTCGTTTTTTCCATTAAATTCTAATGACCCTTTATTTAAGTTTAATTCTATTAGTTTTTTTGTTCCAGAAGCCCCATTAAGTGCACTAATAATCGTTAAGTCAATATCCTTTACTAAAGAGATTGATTGTTTAATTATTGCTTGATCTTGCATTTCTTCTATTTTTGGTCTAACAAACACTAAAACTGTTGCGATTAAGATAAAAGCAATCATGGTATATATCACCGTCTCCACCCATACTTGTCCTTTTTTTTTTACCATATTTAAGAATCACAATACTCTATCGTTTTGATTGTATCCGAAATTTCACATTGATTTCCGTTAATTATCGGAGATATTGAAATTGAAGTTGGTATAGAGTTTATATTTCTGACCCAGAATCTTTTTCCGCTATTTTGAGTCAATTTTGATAAATTAGTTCCATATTCCGGAGAGTTTTTTGTATAAATTGCAACATCCAGATTTTCTCCAGGAACTTCAAAGCTTTTAGTTTCAGCTTCAGTATAAATTGAAACAATAATTTTATCTATATCCACATCTTTAACTTCAACATAAACTGAAACTCTTTGGTTTTCTGAATCATAACAAACTCCTTGTCCATATAAATTAACTTTTTCATAAAGTCCAAAGCAACTTTCTGTTTGTTGGGTATTTTTTTGAATTAAATTATTCACAACTTCCCAAATTATTCCAGCAGCTGCCATAACTAATGCAATCATAATTACCGTTGTTATTATTTCAGACATACCTTTTTTATTTTTCATTTTAAATTTTAATCTCTTGTTCTTTATTTGAGCAAGTGAATACTCTAACTCCGTCATTTGAGTTTCCTAGTAGAATTGGATATAAGGTTATTTTTGTTGCTTCTTTTATTACGCTATCTGAAAAAGATTTCGTGTATATTCCTCCCTGATTTATCCCTCCTTCAAGGTTAGAATCTGAAGATTTATCTAAAGTAATTTCGTCATTTCCACTTTCAGTATAAATTGAAACTTTTATTCCATAAACTGGAACATTTCCATTGTTTAATATTGTAAGAGAATTTGTCTGAGAATTGTAACTTGCTTCAATTAACACATCTTCGCAAACTAATTCAATGTTTTCGTCTCCAAATTTAGTTATTTCTTCTTTGGCCATATTTCTAAACCATAAAAAAATAACCATCGCCATTACGACGACCATAGCAATTAATAAAACAGTAGCAATCATCGGAGAAATTCCCCTCTTTTTTATTTCACTCCTTTTCATATTGATTTTAGACTTTTATTACTTTTAAATGTTACCTTCTATAGGCTGAAACTAGAATTTTTCTTTAGATGCAGAAATAATATAGCCCAATCTTCCCCCGACATTTATTTTTTGATAAGTTATATTTGACAGCTTTACTTTTTTTCTAGATTTCAATGTAAACGGGACAAAAAAATATTTCGCTCCACCATTATTACCTCTTTGAACTATTTTTGAACGACTAAAAATCGTGTCCGAACAAAATAAGTGGATATTTTTCATGTGGTTTTTAAGTTGTATATTTTCCGTAAGAGATAGTTTGATTTTGTAAACTACTTTACTAGGCAACCTCTTTTCATCAATTATTTCACCCATTTTATTAATTATTTTTCTTTCCTTTTAAATTTTCTTTTACCTTTAAAGTAAAATTTAAAAAAACTTATCCCAAAACAATCGTAAGAAATATATATACTTGAAAATATATCTTTTAAAATATACAATGGGAAATATAATAAGTACAAGAATAACTAAAGAAAACGAAATAGTATTTGAGGTAGAGGTAAGTTACGAAGAAGCATTAAAATTACAAGGAAATATAAAAAATGTTTATTTATTTTCCGAAGATGCATCCGAGGTAAAAACAAACTTTTCTCAAAGAGGTGCAAACGAATCGACAAAATATTTCTTAATTCCTAAAGAGTTAAGAGGAAATTTAGAGTTCGATAGAGAAGTAGTATGTCAAAAAATAGATACAGAAAATAAATCTATTTTTATCTTTCTTGTAAAAGAGTTCAATGAAAATAAAAAATCTTGCAAAGAATGATCGTCCAAGAGAAAAACTTCTCAATTATGGGGCAAAGAATCTATCTGATTCCGAATTGTTAGCAATAATCTTAAGAACTGGAAGTAAAAAAGAGAATGTTTTGGAATTATCTGGAAAGATATTTAGTAGATACAGTCTAAAGAAACTTTCAAAATTAAATTTAACTTCTTTACAAAAAGAAAACGGAATCGGCTTTGCAAAGGCGTGTCAAATCCTTGCTTGTTTTGAAATAGGAAAGAGGTTAGTATCTTTTAAAGGAGAAGAAAAAATAAAAATAGTCTCTCCTTCAAAGCTTTCAAAGGTTTTTATTCCAGAAATGGGTAGTTTAGACAAAGAAAATTTTAAGATTGTCCTATTAGATTCAAGAAATAGAATAATTAAATCAGAAACAATTTTTATTGGAACTCTAAACGAATCTTTAGTTCATCCAAGAGAAATATTTAAGTTAGCTTTTGAAGAAAATGCGGCGAGTATAATTCTATTGCATAATCATCCTTCTGGAGATGTTAACCCTAGTGAAGAAGATATAAAGATAACTAAACAATTAGTAAGCGTAAGCGAAATATTTGGTATAGAAATTTTAGACCATTTAATTATAGGAGAAAATTCTTATTTTAGTATGAAGGAAAAAAATTTACTCTTTTAATTTATCTCTAATCTTCAAACCTTTTTGTGTAAGGGTATAAACTCTTCCAGTTTTATCCTTTGGATTAACGCACTTCACTATATTTTTTTCTTTAAATGCTCGTAATACATCACTTACATTATTAAGGCTCAAATTTGTTTCTTCTTTTATTTGCGTAGGAATCTTAGGTTTATTTAACGAATTAATAATTTTTCTTCTTTGACTTCCACGAATTACCCAAGAATACTCTTCTTCCACTACTAAAAGTATGTGAAGAGTATAAAAAGATTTACACTGAAACTATACCAAAATTTATAAATAATTTAACTTTCTTACCTAAATGAAAATAAAAAATAAAAAACTGAAGATGTTTTTTTGGAAGTTACATCTTAATGGGTTAATTGGTTTTAAGACTTTTAAGTTCCTTTTTTATTAAATTAATCAATTCTCCATTAATTGTTTTTGTTGTTTTTTCTAATATTTCTTTGCTTATCTTGGATTTTTCCAAGAATTCTTTCGCTTCGTTTTTTGTTTTTTTGTTTTTAACTAAAGAGTAAATTACCGCATTTTTTATCTTTCCTTTTCTTAAAAAAATATTTTGTATTAGTTCAATTTCTTTTGATAAGATTTTTTTTCTCTTTAAAACAACTAACCAAGAATTAACTCTTGGTTTTGGAAGAAAACATTCTTTCTTAACAAGAGTTACAGGATTAAAATCGAAAAACAAATCAGAGATTATTCCAATATTCGTTTCTTTTTTTACCAGTAGTTCTTTAAAATTTTCCCCCACTATTAAAACCATTTCTTCAATGTTTTCTTTTATCGCTTTTAAGATTATTTGCTCAGAAAGATTATATGGGATGTTTGACACAATTTTATTATATCCTTTCCAAGAGTGTTTTATGGCATCTCCAAAAATTATTTTCTCTTTAAACTCTTTTTCTAATGAATTTTTTAATGTGACATCCAGTTCAAAAGTAAGTAAGTTATCGGTTTTAGATAAAATTTCTCTAGACAAGTCTCCTTTTCCAGTACCAATCTCGATTATTTTGTCTTCTCTAGAAATATTTGCAAGTGAAATTTCTTCTTTTAAAATATTTTTATCAATTAAGAAATGTTGTCCTAGTTCTCTTTCCATTTATAAAAAAGTTTAAGCGAATAAATAAATCTTCCCAAAAAGTAGACAGAACAATTAGCTCAAAAGTCATTTTAAAGTTGACCTTTATTTTTTCTCAGCTTTAGTTTTACTTAAGCACTTCAATAAATGTTTAGAGCTGCTGGATTCCTCCCCTGACTCGGTTCGCAAATACGAAGTCAAAGTAAGTAAGGCCTCAACGTCAAAATAAAGACTCTGAAACTTCTCTCTCACACCTTGTTCGTCATCTGCCATGAAGCCCGTTTGCATAAAAGCGGAGGGCTGACCCGCCAATCAAGTCTACAAATATTCAAGACCTTTAGGATTTTTAAATGTTAGTTTACTCCGTTTTTTGTTCAAGCGATAAAATTAATCTATTTAGAAAATTTTTGTTAATTTTTCTTTTTTAAAATCCATCTTATTAGAAATGCTAAAATGAACATAATCGCTAAAATTAAAGAAACTATTGGATTTAACATTGCAGAAAACAAAACAAATATTGCGGCAAATATCGCATAAATTCCATCATAATTTTTCTTCTTTTTCATTTTAATTAAAAGATTAAGAGATATTTAAATTTAATCTATTTTTTCTATTAAAGAGTTTAGCATCCTTTCTATTTCTTTTATTTTCAAATTAATTGTATTTGAAGTTTCTAAATCTAGGTATTTTAATTCACTTACTAAAATAATTCCGCTTTCAACCTCCTTTAAATTTCCTAATGCGATAAGTAGAAAATATCTAAAATTCTGATTTGACCCTCTTCCTGTTCCACTTGCAATATTTGTAGATATTGCCAAAGCAGATTTTTTTAACTGATAGCCTAAGCATTCTACTTCTTCTTTTGGAAGATAATTTATAATCGTTGTTAATTGCTTGTACAAATCTATTGCTTTTCTCCAGACAATTAAATCTTGAAATTTTAAAATCATATCTATATTTTATTTTTTATTTTTAAATTTCTTATCTTAAAATTTTATCCAGAAATTTTTTTACAAACACTTATAAATAAAAATATATTCTATTAACTATGAATAAAAGAGGGCAATTTTACTTAGTAGCTGCAATAGTTATAGTCGCTTTAATTGTCGGTTTTACCACAATACAAAATTACACTAGTAAAGAAGAATCAACAAAAGTCTATGATTTGGGTGAAGAGCTTGGAATCGAAGGAAACCAAGTTTTAGAGTACGGTTTAGTTAATCTTGCACAAGGAACTTCTTCTAGTGAGAATGAATTTGTTTCTATAAGTAGCCTTTTTGATCATTTTACCTCAAAATATTCTACTTATATTTCGGATCAAAGTATTAATATTTATTTTATCTTTGGAAATGAAACAAGTATAAGTGTAGTTTCTTATAACGAACTTAGCGGAACATTTTCTTTAGGGGGAGTTACAACAGAAATAAATCAAGCTACAAGTGTACAAGAAATTGTTCCAGAAGACGGAAAAATTTTGGTAACAATAGATAGTTCAGAACATGAATTTGATTTGCAACCTGGAGAAAATTTTTATTATATTATCTCTCAAGAAAATTTGGACGGAAGTGTAAATATTGTAACCAGTGAAAACTAAAATGAAAAGTTTAATTCAAAATAAAAAAGGAATAAGTACAATGATAGAATATGTGCTATTAATTGTAATTGTAATGACTATGAGCGGAATAGTTTATGTTTGGATGAAAACTTATATTCCCAAGTCAGATATTGAATGTCAAGAAGGAGTTTCAATTTACCTTTCAAATTTAAAATGTTCTTCTGTAGATGGAAAATATCTTTTGAATTTAACAATAAAGAACTCTGGAAGATTCAATCTTAGAGGATTTTTTATTCGTGGAACAGAAGAAATAAGTCAAGAGGTCGCAAATATCGATTTATCTAATAAACTTCTTGGGGGCAATTCTCTAAAAAGCGAAATAATTTTTGTAGGAATAGGAGATGAAAATAATTTTGAACCTACAAAAGAAGAAGAGTTTTCTTTTATTCTAGATAGTCCGATATACATTTTAGATTTAATTCCAACTAGATTAGAAGATATTGACGGAAAAGTTAAGTTAGCTTTATGCGGAAATGAAAAAATTTCTGAAAAAGTATCTTGCAATTAAACTCTAAAATCAATTATATGAAAAAACTAATTTACAGCACAATTTTTGTTCTCTTAATAATATTTTTTTTGTTAGTTTCTTTATTCTCTTCGGATAAATATGAATCTAGTTATTCAAGTTATTCTTCAAAAGAAGAGGTTAATTTTAGTCTTAATGGAGATTTAAGCCTTCAATTTCAAGAAAATATGCGTTATCCTTCAAGAGAGATTTCTTATCGTATAGAGAATTGTTCTTTACAAAAAAATAATGATTTTACGAATGCAATTAGAATTTTATCAAATAAAACAATTATCTCTTTTTATGAAGTAGAATCAGACGAAGAAATTTTTGTGACCTGCTCAGATAAAATTCGTGTTGAAGAAGGATTTTTTATTGCAGGAGAAGGAGGACCCACTAAAGCAGTTCGTTCTGGAAATTATTATGTTTTATTACACGGAAAAGTTTTACTATTAAAGGATTCAACTTGTTATAATCCAAATATTGCTATTCACGAAATACTTCATACCTTAGGTTTTGAGCATTCAGACAATAAAAAAAATATTATGTATAATTTTTCTTTTTGTAATCAAGAATTAAGCGAGGATATAATCGAATTAATTAATAATCTATATCGAAAAGAAAGTCTCTCAGATTTAACTTTCGAAGAAGTATCAGTAAATTTGTCAAATAAATTACTTTACTTAAATTTCAGTATAAGAAATATTGGCTTAAGTGATTCTTTTCCTTACACTATTCTTATCTCCTCTAATGAAAAAGAAATAAAAAATTTTTCTTCTTCTGGATTAGAAATTGGTGCAGGAACAAATTTTATTTTCTCTAATATTCAATTTAAAGAAAAAAATCCTTCTAATATAACTTTCCAAATAGTATATTCATCTAAAGAACTTGACAAGGAGAATAACCTCCTTGTACTAAAAATGAATAAATTTGATAAAGGTGATTTAATCTAGTTCTAGAAAATCAATTTCTTCATCTAGTGTGTTAAAATTTTCAACACCCTCTTCTAAGTCCAAATTTTCCTCTTCTTCCATGTTATTTGTTGGAATTTCTTCCTCTTTTGATAGATAAATAAAATTTATCTAAATTTGTTAAAAGGTTTTTATTTTTAAGTATTTCGTATGCAGAGATTATACTTTTTTTAAAGAAGAATTTAAAAGGAATTAGATAGAGGTTATTTAATATCAAGAAATAAGGGGAAAATGGAAATAATAATTAACGAGTCTTTTTTAAGTAACGAGGAAAATCTTTTTGAAAAATTAGAAAAAAAACAATTTGAGCCTTCTGAAGCATTAAAACTTCGTGTAGAAGCAGAAGAACTTTCTAGCGATACCGAAATTAGAGATTTAATCTGTTTCGATTTAATTAAAAAAAATTTAGAGTATCATTTGCCCCATCAAACTCAAGGAGCATTAAAGATACTCGGCGACTTAAATGGTTCAGCACTTTTAGCCGACGAAGTAGGTTTAGGAAAGACAATTACAGCTGGATTAGTTATAAAAGAGTGTATATTGCGAGGACTTGTCAAAAACGCATTAATTTTAGCCCCGCCTTCTTTAGTTAATCAATGGGTTTTAGAGTTAAAAGAAAAATTTGAAATGGATTTTAAAATTGTTGAAAAAGAATCTGATTGGGATAATCCTGGTTGTATGATTGCTTCTATAGATAGAGTAAAGCTTTTCGATAAAACTCTTGGGAAGTTTAAGCACGAGCGAGCACATCAAATTGATTGGGATTTACTAATAATTGATGAAGCCCATAAATTAAAAGAAAAAAATACGATTCGTTGGATTTTTGTGGATAGACTAAAGAAGAAAAGATTTTTATTGTTGACCGCAACTCCATTTCAAAATGATCTGTTAGAATTATATAATCTCCTTAATTTGTTAAAAAAAGGACATCTAGGAACAATAAATGAATTTAGAAAAAATTTCTTGCACCAAGGAAATAAAAGATATCCGCTAAATCCAAAAGAACTTAAAAGAAAGTTAGAAGAAGTTATGGTTCGTCGTAAAAGATCAGATACAATAATCGACTATAAAAATAGAATTCCAAAAATAATTCCAGTAGAACAAACTCCCGAAGAGAAAGTCGTTTATCAAAATATGTGTGATTTACTAAAAACAAAATACTTTCGTTGTAGTGGAAGTCAAATAAATCCAAGATTAATTCTTTTTGCAATATTACCCAAGATTACTTCCTCTTCTCGTTCAGCGATGGAAACTTTAAAGAAAATTTCTGAAAATAAAATGTATCACGAGAAAACTAGGCAAATGGCTTTAGGAATCTTAACCGACTATCAGAATCTAAAAAAGGATTCTAAAATGGATAAATTAATAGAAATTATCCAGACAATTTTAAAAGAAGAAGGAAAAGATTCTAAAATAATTATCTTCACAAAACATCCGTCAACAGTAAATTATATAACAGAAAGATTGTCTCCTTTTGGATTAAAAGTTACTGCCTTTAAAGGAGGTTTAACTCGAGAAGAAAAAGCAGAAAAAGTAAAAGAGTTTAAAGAATTGTCTCAAATTTTTATTTCAACTGAGGCAGGAACAGAAGGACTAAATTTACAATTTTGTAATAATTTAATTAATTACGACCTACCTTGGAATCCAATGAGTGTAGAACAAAGAATTGGTAGAGTAGATAGAATCGGTCAAAAAAAAGATATGAACATTTACTCTCTTGCGACTAAAGGTACGATGGC
>Ga0172381_10006170_pt1 | contig 12044 bp, 11 predicted proteins | sample Leawel6488metaG_FD_119754 | JGI IMG/M metagenome (GOLD analysis project Ga0172381, IMG submission 119754) | Leachate microbial communities from a municipal landfill in Southern Ontario, Canada - Leachate well 64-88 metaG | ecosystem: Engineered > Solid waste > Landfill > Unclassified | place...
ATATGAAAAAAGATCCATGACTGCAAGGAAGCCTGCTCCAAGCAGGCTTCCTGCCAGTCTGTCCGTCAGATCTGTGATGGAAAACATACGAAGAAGGTCAGATATCCCTATTACAGCTATCAGGATATTGAACCTGTCGAATATGAGACCGGTAAGAGTATCGGTGTATGATATGCATATAAGGCAGAAAAAGAACACGCACGCTATGATCTGCTCAAGGAGCGTATCAAACAGAATAGAAGGGATGATAAATGCGGCTGAAATAAATATGTAGAGAATAGGATCAGAAAACAGATCCGGAACCAGATCATTTTTTGACGATAAACTATGCAGGCCTATTTTTAGATATATGCCCAGCTCGATACCGGATGCCAATGCGATGATGAACTCCATATTTCCTCCGTTCCATCATCATATACAGATATCTCGGTATATGCCACTGACAAAAATGATATCCTTTACACTCTTTCGGTCTTCTTAAGCCCGACGATATACAGCCCGTTCCCTATAACATACTTTGTACCGGCAGTCAGCATCAGCCTGAACTTTCTGTTGCCTTCGGCATTCAATATAGTGTTGCTGTTATAAAACTTATTGAAAGCCATGCATACGTCTATGAGATAACGCGCTATGACTGAAGGTTCAAGATCCTTTAATGCCTGATCTATTTTTTCATTGAAAAGAGATAAGACTTTCAAAAGGGAGAACTCTTCGTCTGTGGTGAGATCGGAAGCATTTATCCCATCCATGGAATATTCCCTTTCATCCATTTCCGCTTTCCTTAATACTGAGCATGCCCTGGCATATGTATACTGCACATAAGGTCCTGTGCTTCCGTCAAAATTCAAAGCTTCCTTCCACGAGAAATCTATATCCTTGATCCTGTTGCTCGAGAGATCCTCAAATACTATCGCGCCTACGCCTATATCGGAAGCGATCTGTTCTTTGTTGGCCATATCCGGATTTTTTTCATTCATTATCTCTATGACCCTTTTAGTGGCTTCATTGAAAAGATCCTCGAGGTATATTATATTTCCTTCCCTTGTCGCGATCTTCTCGCCTCCCATGGAAACCATGCCAAAGCCTACATGCTTGAGATCCTTAGCCCACTCATAACCCATCAGTTCGACTACTTTGAACAGCTGTTTAAAGTGAAGATCCTGCGCTGCCGCTGTGACATATATGCATTTATCGAAATTATAAGCTTTCTTTCTGTAGAAAACAGCTGCAAGGTCCCTTGTTGCGTACAGCGTCGAACCATCTGTCTTCAATATTAGGCTCGGAGGCATCCCAAACCGGTCAAGATCCACTATCATGGCTCCGTCGCTTTCCTTTAAAAGACCTTTAGCCTGCAGTTCATCGACGACAGGCTGCATTTTGTCATTATAGAAGGACTCGCCGGCATAACTGTCAAAAACCACATCCAGCATGTCATATATCTTAGCCGTATCCTTAAGGCTTATACTCTTGAACCATTGCCACAATTCTGTAGCTTCGGCATCTTTCTTTTCAAGCTTTGAGAACCATGCCCTTGCATCATCATTCAAACTTTCATCTTTTTCCGCTTCATGATGGAACTGGATGTATATCCTGACCAGTTCCTCAGTCCTGCCTGCTTCGACTTTTTCCCTTGAGCTCCATTTTTTATAAGCGGTTATGAGCTTGCCAAACTGTGTGCCCCAGTCACCAAGGTGATTGATCCCTACGCAGGTATATCCCCTGTATTCATACAGATGCTTTATTGAATGCCCTATAACGGTAGAACGCAAATGCCCGATATGCAGAGGTTTTGCGATATTAGGTGCAGAATAGTCTATGCAGACGGTCTTCCCTTTATTTTCATCGCTTTTACCGAAGTTTTCTTTTTTCTCCACTATACCGCCAAGGATATTGTTTACCATGTATTCCTTTGAAAGAAATATATTCAGATATCCGCTTTTGCTTTCACATCTTAGAACGCATGGAAGTATTACATATTCCTTAAGCTCATCAGCTATCATGGCAGGTGATTTTCTTAAGATCCTGCTTAATTTGAAACAAGGCAGTGCAAGATCGCCCATTCCGGGTTCCGGAGGGTATTCCAGAAAGGAAGATATATCTGAAGCTGTCATATCAGGTATACCTTTACTTAATGCGTTTGCTATCTTTATTTTTATGTCTTTCATCTTATATTGATCCTCTGTATATAAATTATTGTTATATTATCATAAACCTGTGACTTTTTCCAATACCGCATCGATATATGGTAAATGCTATGGTTCCAGCCTGTTCATGTCCCTTGGAAACAGTGTGGCAAGCCGTACATTCTGGAAACCCAGTAATTTCGCGGTAAAACGTTCCAGCCCTGTTCCCATCCCTCCGTGAGGAGGCAAACCATATCTGTGCGCCATTAAGTAACCCGAAAACGCTTCGATATCCATCCCTCTTTCCTTCATCTTAGCGACCTGTGCGTTATAGTCATGTATCCTTTGTCCGCCTGTTGTTACTTCCATCCCTCGAAATAAAAGATCATAACTTTCTGTAACTTCAGGATCTTTTGGAGTGTCCATTGTATAAAACGGCCTCTTTAATGATCTGTAATGTGTCACAAACACAAAGTCAGAACCTGTTTTCTTCTTTATGATCTCACACAGGAGCTTTTCCTCTTCGGGATCGAAATCCAGAAAGTCGGTTATTTCACGGCCATATGTCTTTGATACCATGTTTTTAGCTTCCATGAATCTTATTGCAGGTATCTCTGTAAATTCAGGGACTGTAACTTTCAGTAGTGCCAATTCTTCCGTATAGTTGGCTTTCAGATATGCGCATGTCTCGATTATCATCTTGGTCTCTATCTGCATGAGGTCATAGAAGTTTTTTATGAAACCGACCTCCAGATCGATGCTGGTATACTCATTCAGATGCCTGGATGTATCGTGTTTTTCTGCACGGAATACCGGTGCGATCTCATAGACCCTTTCGAACACACCGACCATTATCTGCTTGTAGAACTGAGGACTCTGGCACAGATAAGCCTGCTTACCGAAATATTCAAGATCAAAAATATTTGCACCGCCTTCGGCTCCGCTCGCGACTATCTTGGGCGAGTGTATTTCCGTAAATCCGTTTTCACTTAAGAATTTTCTGAAGCCTGCGCATATACCTGCCTGTATCCTGAATATTGCCCTTTCCCTGCTGTTTCGAAGGGTAATAGGCCGGTTATCCAATAAAGATCCAAGAGTGCATATGATCTCTTTGTTGTTTATGACCAGAGGTGTCTCTGAAACAGGATATGACAGAGCTTCGTAACTTATGAGACGTATCTCATTACCTGTGCGGCTCCTTTCCTCTTTGATCACCTCTCCGCATATAACGACGGCCATATTGTCTTTCAGTCCGCTCAGTGCGAACTGCGAATATTCCTTGGAATATATGCACTGGAGCACGTTCTTTTTTGTCTGCAGCAGAACAAATGCGAAATCAGACATTTCACGTATCTTGTATATTACTCCATGTATCAGGACCTTTTCCCCTATATGGCCGTTCAGTTCCTCAGCTTCTACATGAGCTGAAGTGATGTCTGCATTAATACTATCCATATCATTCTCCTTAAATTTTTAATAAACAAAAACCGCATAAATACATTTGTACCTATGCGGCTATATCGCTATATATTGACGATCAGGCTTCGAGGTACAGTACTTAAAGCACTTGTACTCTTGAAGCACAAGTGCTAAATATCGTTATCTCTTCTGTCTGATTTTAAATTCCTTAGCATATCGTCATTCTTTCATATATTTTTTGCCATTATATCACGGATCCGGTTAAATCAATATATATTTAAAAATTATTACTGATATGATCGTTTTATTTACATTTATCGCACTCAGCTTTCATGATAGAATGGATGCCAATGAGATAGGATATTATGGTGATTATGGGTAAACTTGATTATGCGCTTTCCATTGTAAATATGGTCGAAAATGCTTTCGGGATAAACTGTTTCGTAGCGGATATGTCATTGCGTTCGATAAAACCGGGCGGTGGTCATTTTTTCTGTGATCTGTGCTATCAAAAGCAGATCAGGGAAAACGGATCAGCGCGTTGCGAAAATCTCATGAAATATGCTGTATACCAATCCGAGAGATGGGGCGGCAAATATGAATTCATGTGTCCAACAGGAGCGGCATTCATTGCAGTATCGGGGATGAAACCCGGGAAACCGGAATATGGATTGATATCCGGCCCATTTCTTATGATATCCATAAAAGATTATCTGTCCGATGATTATATGGGCGTGTTCAAAGGGCAGACCAAAGATATATCCGGTAAAACCAGGGAATTACCGTTCATCGAACCTCAGAGGGTCTCATCGATCACGGATATGCTGTACATGCTTACCGCATATGCCGCTCAGCGAGACAATGACGATATGCGTTTTCATAAGGAGACGCATGACCGGTATAACGAAATGTTTACTGCAGTGATGGATATGAAGACCGGATCTGTGCAGTATAAATACCCTATCGATGCTGAGAAAAGACTGCAAAGATATGTCGCTTCAGGAGATAAAAAAGCAGCTCAGCGTACTTTAAATGAAATTCTAGGTGCAATATATTTTTCAGCAGGCTCTGACAACACTGCCATAAAAACCCGGGTCTCAGAGCTTCTGGTCCTTCTTTCGAGAGCGGCAATAGAAGGAGGAGCCGATGTTTCAGGTATTTTAGGCCTGAACAGGAATTATCTTCAGGAAGTCATGCAGTTCAAGGATCTTGACGATTTGAGCACATGGCTTTCAGTACAGCTGTCAAACCTGATAAAACTGGTATTTGCGGTATCCGATACAAAACATACGGACACTATACAGAAGGTCATGGAGTATGTGAATGCCAACTATATGAAGAGGATCTCGCTTAACGATATATCTGAATATGTATCATTCAGCGTGTCTTATCTGAGCCGTATGTTCAAGGAAGAAAAAGGGTTAAATCTTACAACATATATAAACAAAGTAAGGATAAGGAATGCAGAGAAGCTTCTGCTTGAAACTAAAGAAACGCTGTCGGCTATAGCATACCTGTGCGGTTTCGATGATCAGAGTTACTTTTCCAAGGTATTCAAAAAAGAAACAGGTCTTTCTCCTATGAAATACCGTGAAAACCGGGGCATATAAATATTCTCTGTGTCAGTCTTTCGTGTCAATGAATACAAGGTCGTTCGGCTTTACATATCCCAGCCTTTCCCTTGCCATCTTTTCTATATACTCATCAGTATCCGCTATCGATATGAGGTGATTCAGTTCTTCAGTAAGCTGTTCCTGCTCTGCTACCGCCTTTTCTGCTACAGCTTTTTCTTTCAGCAGATTATCTATCCGTGGCTGCTGAACAAGAAGTATATATATTACATACACTATGAATGTCATGCTTATTACTCTTAATAAATATTTCCTGAATTTCTGCTTCATTGAAAGCCTTTCTCTTTAGTATTGTATGCAGATATTTTACCATATGAAGACTATTTGTCAAATATGCTTAAAATGCCTTGAAAGTATAACCCTGGGATATGAGATCATCAAGGAATGCGGGAAGCGCTTCGATATTGTCAGAAGTGACGATATGAAGCTGGTAAACTGCTCCGTTATGGACATCAGCTTTCAGTTCCGTCAAAGCATAATCCATGCCGTTTACGACGGTTCTGTTCCAGTCGCTGTATGTAGCATCGAAAAGCACTGTTGTATATCCGAGCGTTGTTGCGATGTACAGGTCCCTTTCGCAGTATTCGCCTGCAATAGGCCTGTAATACTTCATTCTGGTATAATCATCACCAAGCGCTGTCTGCAGCAGTTTTTCCGTTGATATAAGGTCGTTGATGTATTCCTCGTCTGTCATGGTATAAGAAGGCGGGATATGATAATAGCTGTGAGCTCCCAATGTATGTCCGTCTTCATATATCGCCTGTACTTTCTCAGGAAACACTTCTATGAACTCGCCTACGAGGAAAAATGTCGCCTTTATATCTCTTAGCGACAGTATTTCAAGAAGCTTCTCGGTATTTCCCCTTACATGCTCATATCCTAAGTTGAATGTAAGATATATGACTTGATCGTCCATTTCGAACCCGGTCACTATATTGTATTTATCCAGCATCTGTGATCTTGTCTGATTTTCGCTCCACCCGATTATATCCCTTGATAATGAAGCGGTATCTGTCAGATCAACATACATATCGTAAAATTCCACATATGTGGCACCAGCCGGTACTGGCGTGCCAGATGGTGACGGTTCTGTCGAAGGCATTTCTGTCGGTAACAGCGAAGCTGTTTCCGGTGGTGATGGTGAAACCGTTTCCGGTGGTGATGGTGAAGCCGTTTCCGTCGGCAACGGCGAAGCCGTTTCCGATTCTTCTTCTTCGCATGCAGCAAAAGATACAGCCATTATCATAGCCAGCAGAAGTATTGATATTTTCGTTGTTATGCACTTGAGTGTTTTTCGCATTTTGCTTATTTAATAGTGATCGCATCTTCTGTAGGTATGCAGCATATCCATGTGTCCCCTATCGCTACCTTCAGTTCTTCTCCGTTATAGCTGAACACGAATTCTGACGATTCGGTTTCCCTGCTCCATGTTATCTCGATATATTTACCGTCATTAAAATAATATCCCGCTCCGGTACCGTCGGTCGCAATGGCTATATGAAGGTTAGTGTCCATGATATCCACTGTATCCATCTTTACAACAAACAGGTTCTCTACAGAGAGCTGTTCTCCTGTTGCTCCGTCTATCTGTTTATCGCCGAACTGATATCTCAGATATCTGCCTGCATCATTGTCATATATGAAATACGGGCTGGATATATATAGTCCGGTAAGATAAACTTTTTCAGCTTTAGTGCCGTTCACTGTGTCGCTTATCAGTGAAAAATTAAATGCGGCATCCTTAGTTTCCTCGATCGTCTCGGCTCTGTCTATTTCCTGCATCGAATTCTGTATATTGGCTCCGGCAGTTACAACGCTGTGTACGCTTTCATATCCGTCTGTGATCCTTTGCGCATCCCTCCAGTAAGGGTATCCGGAATCGGTACCGGATATACCGTTCACTGTGTTTATTCCTCTGTCTATCAGATCCTGTTTTGCATTTTCCTCTCCGTACTCGGAATAACCGTAATGAAAGAGATATGCGTTGAAGGCCAATGATATATCCGTGAAATATGAACGCAGGCTTCTGACGGCTCCGATCATTTTAATGTTATACGGATCCTGATATATCGCCAAAAATCTGGATATCTCATATTCTACCTGCATTTCTACCACTATATCCGCTTCAGATAACCCAAGCTGAGGCAGGCTCTGCCTCATGTTCTCCAGTATTATGGCAACAGGCTTTGTAGTAAGCGAGTATTCTGACATATATTCCGTTTCCCCTGTCAGAGGATTTACGCTGAGCACGCCTTCTTTTACTTCCTCTGTCGGAGTAGGTTCAGATGTAGCGGTCTCGGTAGGCTGTTCTGTCTCAGTTTCAGACGGTTCAGGTGAATTTTCCTCTGACGAAGAAGGTGTCGGAGTCGGTGACTTCGGACCTAACGTCGGTGAATCTGCTATATTGCCCAGTGATTCAAAAAAGTATTCGCACGAGGAAAGGCTTATTGCCAATGCGATCATGAGTATTAATATTGTTATCGTTTTTATTCTGTTTATTTTTCTTTTGTGTTTCATTTTCGCTCCATTAAATTTCCGAGTATATTTTCACCTATTTTATCCTTTATGTCAAATACTTTGTCGGTATATTTTCCCTGTTGAGTATATACAACTGTGTATACACTTTTATATACCACAGAGTGGTAAAAACAGTGGCAGCGGATACTATTGCGATATAGGAATTGAATATCGCGCTTTCACCTGTAAAATTCATGTAAAGGATATATCCGCAATTCGCAAATACTGTTATGCTCTGCAGTATATGGATGTATAGAAATCTTTTGTCTTTTGAATATATGAAAGCCAACAGCACAAGCAGTATCGACGGGAACAGATATCTTTCATGCATCTTTGAAGCGAAAGTAAATACGATGGTTATAAGTATGCCTGCTGTGGCAAATGTGAATCCGGCCCTGTTCCTGCCTTTTATGAAACCCAGCGTGGTAAATGCACAGACGAGCAGTATCGAAATATATCCCCACCATTTATATGATAAACCTACGAATATAGCGGAATCGGGAGTCCAGTTCGCATTGAGAAGCGCAGGCCAGTTATATGCATTTACTGTCGCATATGCATATTCACCCATTGTGCCAAAATACAGATCAAATATCCATAGCGGGTCCTGTTTTATTGCAAAAGGAAGCAGCAGCCCGACAAACACCAATATGCCCCACATCATCGAAAGCAGTAACTGTTTCCAGCTTTTTTTCTTAATCATTGCGAATATAAGAATAGGTGCGAAAATGAATGCCTGCGGTTTGAAAAGGACGGCAAGCACATACATGACTGTCGCAAGCTGTATTTTATCATTAACGATGAAATATCCGGTAAGCACTATCAGAAGAGTCATTATGCTGTCGACCTGCCCCCAAGCTGCGGAATCCAGGATCGCTGCAAGATTGAACGCCATTACGGCCGATATTATAAGGGCGGATTTTTCGCTGAACCTTGAGGATGCTATCCTGTACACAAAATATGCGGATACGATATCACATATGACAGCGGGCAGCTTCAGGATCACAAGATGAGCCGCAATCGTAAAGGGAATATCGAATACATTCCGCAAAAAACCTACTACCCATAATGCATACATGTACAGGGGAGGGTAATCACAGAAATAATCACCGTTATAGAAATTAGTTATGCCGTTTTTATACACCTGCTCGGCCCAGTAAGAAAAGCAGCCCACATCCGTATTATGCCCCACTATGACGCCTGAGATGAAAACTCGGACTATAAAGGAAGAAATGAGGATTATCAAAAGTATGGTCCAGCTGCTCTTTTTGTCTATTATTGAATTTTTAATCATGAAAACGTCTCTCATACTTACAGAACGATATATTATGACCGCTCTCTGTAAGAATATTTTCTCCTTCTTCAATAAGTTTCCATTCCGCTGCCTTATCCAGATCAGGGAAGAACGTATCACAGCTGAATGTGTCTTTCACCTTTGTCACATATGCGTATTTACACACAGGTTCGAACAACCCGTATATACTTCCGCCCCCGATGACATATACATCCTCGCTGTCCATATCTCTGATAATATCAAACACATCATTGATACAATGCGCTACCATCACGCCTTCGCGTGAAAATGAAGCATCTTTTGTTATAACTATGTTCACTCTGTTTTTAAGGGGTTTCCCGTCCTTGAAAGAATCCAGCGTCTTTCTTCCCATTATGATCGTTTTATTAATTGTTTCCTGTCTGAAAAAAGCCATATCCTCTTTGATGCGCCAGGGTATGATGCCATTTTTACCTATTCCAAAATCATTATCTACAGCAACAATAAGATTCATATCGCCACCTCTATATCTCTGATCTGCTCATTGTGTTCATAATTTATGAGTTTAAAATCATCTAACGTAAAATCATAAAAGTTTTTTATATCTGCATTTATCCGGATTTTTGGTGCAGTAAAAGACGGTCTCTTGAGCATCTCCTCAACTATCGGTATGTGCCTGTCATATATATGAGCATCAGCTATGACATGAACGAGCTCTCCGGCCACGAATCCGCTGACCTGTGCGAACATATGCAGCAATATGGCATACTGCACTATGTTCCAGTTATTTGCTACTAAAACATCATTTGATCTTTGATTCAGTATCCCGTTCAATATATTTCCGGTAACATTGAAAGTCATACTGTATGCGCATGGGTACAGGTGCATTTCATTCAGATCCTGATGTACATATATGTTTGTTATTATCCTTCTGCTTGCAGGGTTGTTTTTCAGATCATAAAGAACTCTGTCTACCTGGTCGAACATGCCTTCCTTATACTTGTGCTTCACCCCGAGCTGGTATCCGTATGCTTTGCCTATCGAGCCGTTCTCATCAGCCCACTGATCCCATATCCCGCTATTGAGTTCCTTTATATTATTAGATTTCTTCTGCCATATCCAGAGCAATTCATCCATAGCATTTTTTCTGGATGTAGGCCTTAATGTCAGGATCGGGAATTCTTCTCTCAGATCATATCTGTTGACCACCGCAAACTTCTTAATAGTATGAGCAGGTGTTCCGTCTGCCCACCTGGGTCTTACTTCAAGATCCTTATCTGAATATCCGTTATCTATGATGTCCCGGCACATTGTCCTGAAGATATCGTCTGCTCTGCTCACAGGTTATTCTCCTTTAAACGTATTATACACATTATACAATACAACAGTGTTTTACGGACCTGAAAATATACGTGCTTAGTTCCTTTTCAGATATATATCCATTCTTTTTATGGCATACTTGCCGACTATACCTGTAAGCAGTCCTGAAAGTACTGCAAATATGGTCAGAACAGCCGCATACCACAATATATTTATATTATTCAAAAGCACGACCGCAACGGCAAACTGTACCGCATTATGTACAGCAGCTCCTATGACGCTTATGCCGACTGCAGAAAAACCCGGCAGGTTGTGTTTTTTTATCAGTGCCATTACTGCCACGGAACACATCCCGCCAAGAAAACTGAATACGAACATGGTGAAATTTCCCCGTAAAAGACCGGTAATGAGGATACGTACCAGCTGTACCGTTATAGCATATGAAGGACCTAAGACATATAAAAGAGTGAGGGGAACGATATTGGCAAGGCCGAGTTTTACTCCCGGTGCTATCGAACCGGTAGGTATGTAGCTTTCCACCACTGAAAGGATTATAGCAACTGCGGTGAAGACGGAACATATTGTGATCTTTCTGGTATCTGTCATTTTGATATACCGTCCATTTCCTCATCAGAAGATATAAGGTAAACAAGCACGCCGTTAGGAAGACAGGCGATCTGTTTGGACGACCCTGCATCAAGATGACCCATGTGGATGCAGTCCTTATTGGGGCATGTCGCATATTCCATATATACTTCCCTGTTTTTTATCACTACAGTATTTATGACAGCGCCTTCATCGTCATATACATCGACTGTCATATCATTGTCCAAAGGACCTTCATATATCACCTCGCCATCCTTCTGTACGGTGACGATATCGAAGTCATTGCTGCTTTTTATAAGTGAAAACGCAAATATACATAAAAAAACACATATTAAAGATGATATAAGTATGATATCCGCTTTCTTCATGTGTGTATTTTACCATAATACCGCTTTACCGGCTGATGATTATAACCGATATCTGTTGGAAAGATCCTTATAGATCTCCTTATCTTTGTCAGACAATGATGAAGGATTCACTATGTTTATCTTGATATACAGGTCACCCCTGGTTTTATCTTTTTTATAGTAACCCTGCTCTCTCATCCTTATCCTGCTGCCGCCCTTCATCTTCTCAGGTATAGTCACCTTGAAAGTATTGTCCGGCATCACGACCTGTACCTGTGTTCCAAGATATGCCTGCCATGGATATATATCAACTGTTTTGACCAGATCGTCTTCTTCCAGTGTAAGCGAAGGTGTATCTGTAAGCTCTATCCTGATCAGAAGATTTCCCCCGTCCTGCCCCTGACCTTTCATTTTTATCTTCTGTCCTGACCTTATGCCTTTAGGTATTTTGAGATTGACCTTCCTGTCGTTTATCGATACGATCATCTCTCTTTCTGCAAGCGCGTCCTCTATCGAGACCTTCATTTCCGCTTCGGAATCAGGCGCGGCAGCGGTCCGCTGGCTCGTGCTTCTTCTTGATGAACCGGCAAAAGGATCCCTTCCCATACCGCCCATGCCCAGATCACCGAAAAAAGCATTGAAAAAATCAGAGAAATCATTTCTTACGGAGGAATACCCTCCATTGGGATCGAAACCGCCTTTACTGTATGTATTGTGCTGTGAGTATTGAGAAGGATCAAAACCGGGTCCGTTCATATCGGCTGAACCCATAGTATCATAGCGCTTTCTTTTCTCGTCGTTGGAAAGC